>Ga0163151_10004813_pt1 | contig 17760 bp, 15 predicted proteins | sample OliLakLV19MP5IB2_FD_145596 | JGI IMG/M metagenome (GOLD analysis project Ga0163151, IMG submission 145596) | Freshwater microbial mat bacterial communities from Lake Vanda, McMurdo Dry Valleys, Antarctica - Oligotrophic Lake LV.19.MP5.IB-2 | ecosystem: Environmental > Aquatic > Freshwater >...
TATTAGTGCCAAATATTAAAATGATAAAATTAGACCATGTTCATTCTGATCCTAGAAAATAATTTGACTTATGAACAGGCTATTTTGTTTAGACAATCGGAGTTTATATTGGGCTTTTGTCTTTGTAATCTTATTCCTGCCGTCCTGCTCACGAGTAAATAAAAATTGCCCAGGCGAAGATTCACCATCAAACGATCTCTTTATGCTTGAACTTACCAATAAGAATAACATCAGGATGTCGATTACTAATTTTGGAGGTAGAATTGTATCACTTTGGGTACCTGATAAAAAGGGCGAGTTCGCGGATATTGTATTGGGATACGATTCACTTTCTTACTACTTAAAGGACAATTCTTTTTTTGGCGCTCTTATAGGCCGCTATGCCAACAGAATTGCCAAAGGGAAATTTACCCTAGAGGGCAAAGAATATAATATTCCGATCAACAGTGGTGTCAATACTCTTCACAGCGGTCCCAAAGGATTTCATAATGTTTTTTGGAATATGGAGAAAATATCCAATGCAAATGGCGAGCATGTTGTTTTAACATATGAAAGCAAAGCGGGAGAGGAAGGCTTCCCTGGCAAGCTTGATGTTAAGGTAACTTATTCACTAACTGATGAAAATGAATTGGTGATATCTTACGAAGCCGAGACTGACCAGACTACGATTATAAATTTAACAGATCATTCATATTTCAATCTCGCTGGGGCAGGTAATGGCGATATTTTAGCACATCTGTTGCAAATCAATGCTAACCGCTACACACCTGTTGATGGAACCTCGATTCCTACGGGCGAATTGGCATCGGTGGAAAAGACTCCTTTTGATTTAAGAACACCTCAGCCTATCGGAGCTAGAATCAATAATAAAAATGATCAGTTAGAGATTGGAAAGGGTTATGATCATAATTATGTCCTCAATAAAATGAATAAAGAATTATCGCTGGTAGCTCGATTAAAAGAACCAAACTCGGGTCGTGTGCTCGAACTCTGGACGACCGATATTGGAGTCCAGTTTTACTCTGGTAATTTTCTTAATGAATCTATTACAGGCAAAGGAGGTAAAACTTATGGATACCGTTCTGCTATATGTTTGGAGACTCAGCACTTTCCGGACTCACCAAACAAAATTGAATTTCCTTCTCCCACATTGAAGCCCGGAGAAGTGTACCGCAAGAAAACAATCTACAAGTTTAGAAGTGAATAGTATCATCATTAGGTTTCAATATTGTCGATTGATAAGTATCTTCTCTTGCCGACATAAATATTATTAGGATAAATCAACCTTAAAAAGTAGGTTATTTTATTTATTGGTTAAGACTTGATCTGACAGTTGATACTTTAGTTTGGCATCCTTCCTAAAAGTCAAAAGCAGCCATCATGCCAAAGAATTAAAGGGCTTCGCGAATGGTCGCTCAGGATTGGCCGTTAGATCCAAGGCCATCGTTGACTTTTTTGTCGCTTGCGGCTCTTTTCTGCCTGAAAGGAAGAAAAGGAAAAGAGTATTCATGTAGGTTGGTAGTTTTTATCTACCATCTTAACAAATGCGAGTTCTTTTGAAGCACTGAACATTTCTAATAGAGTTCTGCGGTAGCAATATTTTCCATGGTTTGTTCGCTGCTCTTTACTTGATGCGCACAAGTGTGCATGCTAAAATATATCGAAATAATAATTTTAGTGCTAGATAGAATACACCTTGCAGTCATTAGATTCAAAAGTTCTCAGTATGGAATTGATTTAAATGATTTAATAGCGTGATGATGGGTGTCAAAATCTATATAGTTTCTGATTCGTTAAGTTTTCTTGCGCCTGAATCTATTATTCGGCTGGCGGCTTCACACTTTGATGGAAATGATTTTGAAATTATTAAAATACCGAATGTAAAAAATTCTAAAAAAGCTCTTGAAATAATAAATGCAGCAAAGGAAAACAAATCGTCCCTCATCGTTTTTTCAACCATCCTGGTGGAAGTTAGGGATCTATTTATTTTAAAATGTCTAGAGTATATTATTCAATGTATAGATATACTTTCAAATGGAGTTAAAGCTTTAGGTAAAATTTTAAAAGAATCCCCCGTCTACCTATCTAAAGGAACATGGCAATTGAATGATGAATATTTTAATAAAATACATACAATAGAGTTTGTCATTAATAATGATGATGGTAAGAGTCTAAGTGCCTTACAGAAAGCCGACATTGTTTTAATAGGGATATCAAGAACTTCCAAAACACCCTTAAGTATTCATCTGGCTTATCATAATTTTTTTGTTGCCAACATTCTTTTGGTCTCTGAAGCAACTGTGCCAAAGCATTTGTTTGAACTGTCCTCTAAAAAAATAATTGGACTAACTATAAGCCCATATAGGCTTAATGAGATTAGAACAGAGCGCAATGCCTATATGGGTGTATTAGGCAATACTAGCTACTCAAGCTTAATTAATATAATTGAAGAACTTGAGTTTGCTTGTAAAGTGATGAAAAAAATAGATTGTCCTGTAATTGATGTCTCCAACATGGCAGTTGAATAAACGGCCGAGATTATTATAAAATTAGTTAAAACCAAAAATCATAAAAATAAGTATGATACAATATGTATATAAATTTTCGGAAGGTAATAAAGAAATGAAAAAACTGCTCGGTGGCAAGGGTGCAAATCTGGCAGAAATGACTAAGATTGGTTTACCTGTGCCTCAAGGATTTACTATTACTACAGAAGCTTGCAATAAATACTTTAACGATAATAATACACTTGATGAGTCGATACTCGAGCAAGTTGAACTAAGTGTATTTGAGCTTGAGAGTGCAACAGGCAAGTACTTTGACGGTTCACCTTGCTTACTGGTATCGGTGCGATCAGGCTCAGTATCATCTATGCCAGGAATGATGGATACTATTTTGAATTTGGGATTGAATGACAAAAATGTAAATGTAATAGGAGAAACTACTCGATCTATGCGTTTTGCGTTGGATTGCTATCGCAGGTTTATTCAAATGTATAGCAATGTGGTTTTGGAGATTCCAATGCATTTTTTCGAAACCATTCTTGAAGACTCAAAGGAAATAGGCAGCTTGAACAGCGACCAAGAAATGTTGGAAAGCCACTTAATAGATATTATCGCAAAGTATAAACAAGTAGTAATGAAGAAAACAGGAAAACCATTTCCCCAATCTCCTCGCAAACAACTTTATGCAGCTATTGAAGCTGTTTTCCGGTCATGGAACAATGATCGCGCAAAGATATATCGTAAGCTGAATAACATTTCTGATGATATGGGGACTGCCGTCAACGTGCAGATGATGGTGTTTGGCAATATGGGTGATTCATCTGGGACTGGGGTTGCTTTCACTCGCAATCCATCTTCTGGTCAAAAGATGCTCTTTGGTGAATTTTTAATGAATGCTCAAGGTGAAGATGTAGTGGCTGGTATAAGAACTCCAAAGGAGATTGCCTTATTGGAAAAAACAAATAACTCGGTGTTTACTGAATTAGTTAATGCTGCTAATGTTTTGGAATTTCACTACAAGGATATGCAAGACATTGAGTTTACTATTGAAGCAGGTAAATTCTTTCTACTGCAAACAAGAAATGGAAAACGATCAGCCTTGGCGGCTATTAAAATAGCGGTTGATTTTGTTGAAGAAGGTTTATTAAAAAAGGCAGAAGCTTTAGAGCATTTGGATGCAAATCAAATTGATCAATTGCTACATCCTGTTTTTAATCAAGAGAAACTAAATTTGGCAAAAGTATTAACAACAGGGTTACCGGCTAGTCCGGGGGCTGCAACCGGCCGAATTTTCTTTAACGCAAAGTCTGCCGAGAAAGCCAGTTCGGAAGGGTTGCAAGTAATATTAGTACGAATGGAAACTTCCCCTGAAGATATTCAAGGCATGATCTCTTCCAATGGTATTTTAACTGCAAGGGGCGGAATGACTAGCCATGCTGCGGTCGTTGCTCGAGGGATGGGGAAATGCTGTGTGTCTGGCTGTGCGGATTTACAAATCAATGAAGAAAAAAAGATCGCAAATATTAATGGTGAGCAGGTAAGCGAGGGTGATTATCTTTCAATTGATGGAAGCACTGGTAAAGTTTATCTGGGTAACATAGAAACAACCTCGTCTAGCATTGGTGCTGACTTTAAAACTATAATGAGTTGGACCGACCAGTATAGCCGGTTATCAGTGCTCGCTAATGCGGATACACTTGAAGATGCTAAAACAGCTATTGCGTTTGGTGCAAAGGGCATTGGACTTTGTAGGACAGAGCATATGTTTTTTCACGGCAATAGAATTAAAGATATACGGGAAATGATTTTAGCAAAATCTTATGAAAGCAGAGAACAAGCACTTAACAAACTTTATCCGCACCAGGTGAATGATTTCAAAGGCATTTTTAAAACTATGAGAGCGCGGCCTGTTAATATCCGACTACTCGATCCTCCACTTCACGAATTTCTGCCAAAAGGCAAAGATGAAATTTTGGATATGGCTACTGATTTGAATGTTACATACGAAGAGATACAAAAGATAGCGGATGAATTAATGGAGGTCAATCCTATGATGGGGTTGCGCGGATGTAGGCTGGGATTAATCCATTCTGAAATTTACACAATGCAAGTTAAGGCCATTATAAACGCAGCCCTACAAGTTCAATCGGAAGAAGGTTTTACGCCAACCCCTGAGATAATGATTCCTTTGGTAAGTATCGAAATGGAGCTGTCGAAATTAAGGGCTTTAGTGATGAGCATTAAAATTGAATTAGATCCACAAAATAAGTTGGGTAAAATAAAAATAGGAACCATGATAGAGGTTCCACGCGCTTGTGTTGTAGCTGATAGAATCGCATGCCATGCTGATTACTTTTCGTTTGGCACCAATGACCTTACTCAGATGACATTTGGGTTTAGTCGTGACGATGCAGGAACAATGATAAAAAAATATAAAGAGCAAAAAATCTTGGATGTTGATCCGTTTCAGAAGATTGATCAGGTTGGGGTTGGTGGCCTGATCGAAATGGCAATAGAGCGTGGAAAAAAGCAAGACGCTTTTTTGAAAATCGGAGTTTGTGGTGAACATGCCGGTGATATAGATTCTGTAGCGTTCTTCAACACGCTGGAAATTGATTATGTGTCTTGTTCGCCATTTCGCATCCCAAAAGCAAGACTAGCTGCGGCTCAAGCTGAAATTAGTAGCAAGCGTAAAGAAATGGAATTGGCATAGACGGCTAATAACTTCAGACATGTATCAACCAAAATCCAATGCAACAATTAATTCATTTACCCATCCTGTTGGCACGACCATAGATCGGTTCATAATACAAAGGCAAAATGAATTTCCTCATGCATCGGGCGAATTATCGCAATTATTGCGTGATCTAGTTTTAGCTTCAAAGATTATCAGTAGAGAAATAAATCGGGCAGGCTTAAGTGGAATTGAGGGGATTACGGAAGAGGAAAATGTACAGGGTGAAAAGCAAAGAATGCTTGATGTGATTGCAGATGTTCGATTTGCGAGGGCCTTGGGAAATGGTCGTCAGGTTTGTGCAATTTTATCAGAAGAACGTGCCGGAATTATTGATACGGGTCATGTTGATGCTAAATATGTAAATGCACTTGACCCGCTGGACGGTTCCACAAATATCGACACAAATATTGCGGTTGGTACTATATTCTCAATCTATAGACGTGTTTCACAAGTTGGTCATACTTTTTCTACTTCTGATTTTTTACAAAAAGGTATTGACCAGGTAGCGGCAGGGTACATTCTGTATGGATCTTCAACTATGCTGGTTTACACCACCGGGCACGGTGTTAATGGTTTTACCTACGAGCCTTCATTAGGAGAGTATTTCTTATCGCATCCAAACATTAAACAACCTGAAACTGGCACTTGCTATTCTGTTAATGAAAAATACATCGACTCTTTTCCTCAAAAAGTTAAAAACTATTTAAAGTTATGTAAGGCCAATAATATGGATACTCGATATGTGGGTTCTTTAGTATGTGATTTTCACAGAAACTTACTGAAAGGAGGTGTCTACATATATCCGCAAAATCAAAAGCACATGCAAGGCAAGCTTAGATTATTATATGAATGCAATGCGCTGGCTTTTCTTTCCGAACAGGCAAACGGATTGGCTACTGATGGAAATAAACGAATACTTGAAACCCAGGCCGAATGGCACCATCAACTAGTTCCCTTTTATGCAGGATCAAAACAAATGGTTTTGTCGCTACTAAATATATAAACCAACTTGATTTTTCTACTGTTTAAGTCTTGTTGTACCTCGTATTACTAGTCCAGGATCAATTACGATTTTTTCATTCACCATTGCTTCTTCTTGTTTTATAATTGAAATTAATTTTTGAGCGGCTAACCGCCCCATTTTTGAGGCCACTTCACCTACCGAAGACAATTGTGGTGTCATATACGTTGCTATTGGTTCATCTGAGAAACCAAAAACCGAAATGTCATCAGGTATTTTTTTTCCCAGTTTCGTTAACACATTTATTGAATAGTTGGCAACGTAGTCATTGAATACAAAAAGTCCGTCTAAGGGATATTTCTTAATTATCTTTTTTAAGAACCCGTCAATCGAAAGAGGCTTAAACTCGTAATAGTGAATTAGCGATTCATTAATTTCTATGCCATGATCTTCCAACGCGTTCATGTATCCATATAATCGATTATTGCTATTATTAAGGTTTATGCTACCCGTTATGTGGGCAATACACTGACAACCTGAATCAATTAAATACTTAGTAGCACTATATGCAGACTTGTGATCATTGGCAACCACTTTAGGTACTGAAAGGAAATTGGCAACCCGATCAAAGAAAACTAATGGCACCTCATATCTAATAAGCCTTTCATAGTGTTCAAATGTTTTTGTTTGCATGGTAATGGCGGCAAGAACGCCATCAACACGATGCTTGAGACAGGTTTCAATTGCTTGTTGTTCTTTTTCCAGCGATTCCATTGTATTGAAGAGAAGTATGCAGTAATCTTCTTTTTGGACAATTACCTGGATACATTCAACAATTTTAGAAAAGAATGAAACAGAAAGATCTGGGACAATAACACCAATAATCAGACTTTTTCCATGGCTTAACTGATGAGCCATAGAATTAGGGTGGTATCCTAATTCTTTAGCAAGTTCTTGAACCTTTTCTCGAGTGGCTTTGCTAATGCGCGGATTATTACTGAGTGCGCGCGATACCGTTGAGTGAGATAACCCCAGTTGCTTTGCAATTTCTGTTACTGTAACGTATTTGCCCATCTATGAAAAATCAAATACACACCTGTGCATAGCAAGTAAAGTCAATTGTTATTTTGATAGGTATATAATAGAAGTAATTATGTGAAAAATATTTGAATTTAAAAATTGCACGAGCGGCATATCAAAAAATAGACAATCTTGACAAGAAAGCAGTTGCTTCAACGGAGTTAGATCTAGTCGAAGTTTATTTTAACAGACTAAAAATAGCTCTGTCAATGCAGGCAAATCACAAGCATCAGTTTTTGACACACGATTTACAGAAAGGGTAAGAAGTAGTAATGTTTGAATGCCAGAGGAGAGGTGAAGAAACCAAAGCTATGAAACCAGACCAAAATGATTTTATTCCCACGAAAAGAGGTGCATGGCTATGAGTAACTTATTTGACTTAACTGAAAAAACGGCTCTCGTAACGGGGGGTGGAAGTGGTATCGGAAGAGCAATTTCACTTGCTTTGGCAGGCAATGGTGCAGAGGTTATTATACTCGATTTAAATGAAGAGCGGGCAATGAAAGTTGTCGATGAGATAAAGGCTGCTAATGGCAAAGCTAAAGGGTTTAAATGCGATGTCTCAGATCACATAAATGTTTCAAGCGCTTTTCAAAGCTCAACCAACAGCAAACCAATTGATATTTTGATTAACAATGCCGGTATAGCACACATCGGCAATGTTGGAAATACTACCGCAGAGGATTTGGATCGAATATACAATGTGAATGTGAAAGGGATTTTCAATTGCTTAAAAGAAGGAGTTGAATTAATGAAATCGAAAGGCGGGGTTATTATTAATTTATCATCCGTTGCTGCTCACGTTGGTATAAAAGATCGGTTTGCTTATTCAATGAGCAAAGGAGCTGTTCATGCCATGACGCTTTCTGTTGCCAAAGATTATCTTCATCATAATATTCGTTGTAATAGCATCTCACCAGGTAGGGTACATACGCCTTTTGTTGATGGTTTTTTAACAAAAAACTATCCAGGTAATGAGGCCGAAATGTTTGATACACTTTCTAAAACACAACCTATTGGCCGGATGGGCAGACCCGAGGAAATTGGTTCGATAGTACTCTACTTGTGCTCCAATGAAGCCTCTTTCATTACCGGTACTGATTTTTCAATTGATGGTGGTTTTGTAACACTCAATAATTAAAAAATAACAAGCAAACTCTAGTATGAAGTTAATACGATATGGAATGCCTGGTAAGGAAAAGCCCGGCTTAGAATTAGAAGGCATAAGATATGATGCAAGTGATTTAGTTGTCGACTATAATGAGGCTTTCTTTGAAGGGAATGGCATTGAAAAACTGAAAAGTACTTTTAATAAAAGTAAGGCTACTCTGATCTCAAATAATGTTCGACTTGGTGAGCCGGTAAATCGTCCAGGTAAAATTATTTGCATCGGGTTAAATTACAGGAAGCATGCTGCTGAAAGTGGTATGGCTGAACCTAAAGAACCAGTCGTTTTTTTTAAGGCGACTTCATCACTCACTGGTCCGAATGATTATATTATCATTCCAAAGAACAGCAAAAAAACAGATTGGGAAGTTGAACTAGCTGTGGTGATCGGTAAGCGCGCCAACTACATCACCGAAGCGGAAGCACTAGACTATATAGCTGGGTATTGCTTGCACAACGATGTAAGTGAGCGTGAATTTCAAATTGAGAGAGGCGGACAATGGGTAAAGGGTAAAAGCTGCGATTCGTTCGCACCATTAGGCCCATACTTGGTGACTAAGGATGAAATTGAAGATCCAAATAAATTAAGACTTTGGTTAAATCTGAACGGTAAAAAAATGCAAGATGGAAGCACAAGTGACTTCATCTTTAACGTACAATATGTGGTTGCTTATCTTTCTCAGTTTATGAGTTTGATGCCGGGCGATGTTATTTCCACGGGCACACCTGAAGGTGTAGGCTTCGGCCAGAAGCCGCAATTTTATCTCAAAGATGGGGATGTAGTTGAATTAGGAATTGATGGCTTGGGTTCATCCAGACAAGAAGTAAAGGCCTACGGTAAATGATATCAGACTCCCACCAGCATTTTTGGCAATAAAATTCTATACAAGATGGTTGCACTGCGTATGACATGAGTGGGATCAAATTGCATCTGTTATTTTTATAAACTAGATTGAGATGGATTTAAAACTTAAAGACAAGGTATTCATTGTTACTGGCGGAGCCAAAGGAATAGGTGAAGCAATCACCCTCGAACTCGCCAAAGAAGGTGCTATTCCCGTTATTGTTGGAAGGTCTGTCGATGAGGCCAATGCACTAGCAAAAATTATAAAGAAGGATGGCGGTAAATGTCTCGTAATTGTAATGGAACTAGGTTTGGAAGATGTTTGTAAAAATATTGTTGATTCCGCCATTGGTGCCTTTGGCCGGATCGATGGAATAGTCAACAACGCAGGAGTAAACGATGGTATTGGATTAATAAAGGGAAGCCCAACGGAATTCAAAAGATCGGTGCTCACAAATCTTACTCACTACTATGACTTAGTGCATTATGCCATAGAGTATTTGAAAATAACTAAAGGCTCTATTGTTAATATCAGTTCGAAAACTGCACTAACGGGTCAAGGTGGCACTTCAGGCTATGCAGCAAGCAAAGGAGCGCAGCTAGCATTAACTCGCGAGTGGGCCGTTGAATTGCTGCCCTTTGGTATTCGTGTAAATGCAATTATTCCGGCCGAGGTCATGACACCTTTGTACACCAAGTGGTTAAATACGTTTAATCAGCCAGAGGAAAAACTCGCACAAATTGTATCTAAGATTCCACTTGGAAAACGTATGACCAGCAGCCATGAAATTGCTGCGATGACTGTCTTCCTTTTATCTGAACGAAGCGCCCATACCACCGGACAGTGGCAGATTGTGGACGGTGGTTACGTTCATTTAGACCGTGCTATTTCCTAACTATACCACCAAATGAAAACTGTACACGTTATTTCCAAGGCTGTTATAATACCTTTCGCTTTGATAACTTCACTATTTGCGCTCTGGGGGTTTGCCAATGCTGTCACAGATCCTATGGTTAGTGCATTTAAAAAAGTGCTGGAGCTAAACAATTTCCAGGCATCACTGGTGCAGATGGCTTTTTATGGAGGCTATTTTACAATGGCTTTACCAGCAGCATTGTTTATTCGGAACTACTCTTATAAAGTTGGAATTATTATTGGACTATGCTTGTATGCGATCGGTGCACTACTGTTTTATCCGGCTGCGGTTACAGGACAATTCGGATTTTTTTTAGTCGGACTTTATATACTAACATTCGGGTTAGCATTTTTGGAGACTACAGCCAATCCATACATTCTTTCAATGGGCGATACGTCTACCGCAACACAGCGATTGAATCTTGCGCAGTCTTTTAATCCTTTAGGAGCAATTGGTGGTCTTCTTGTTGCCCAGCATTTTGTATTGCGCAGGTTACAATCAGACGATGTTGATTTTAATTCCTTAACAGAATCAGCGAAAGCAACTATTCGAATTGCCGATCTTATGGTAATCCGCAACCCCTATGTGGTATTAGGGTTAGTGGTCATCTTTATTTTGGTATTGATTGTTTTAAATAAAATGCCCGAAAATAAAGATGCAGAGAAGAAGTTAAGTACTTGGTCTATCATTAAACACCTGATTAGGAAATCAAAGTATGCTCAAGGCGTGCTGACGCAAGCTTTTTATGTAGGAGCACAGATAATGTGTTGGACGTATATTTACCAATATGCTGAAGCCATTGGCATTGATGCCGAAAAAGCAGGCAACTATCAGCTGATTGCATTTATTGTTTTCTTTCTAGGACGATTTATCTGCACGTTCCTATTGAAATATATTAATTCCGGAAAGCTTTTAATGATTTTGTCTTTGCTGGCAGCTGCGTTCACACTCGCCACCATATTCATCACAGGTATTATCGGACTTTGGTCTCTCGTTGCAATTTCATTCTGTATGTCACTCATGTTTCCTACCATTTATGGTATTGCACTTGAAGGCTTAAGCGAAGATGAGTCTAAAATTGGGGCGGCTGGTTTAGTGATGGCTATAGTTGGCGGTGCTCTGATGCCAACCTTTCAAGGTATGATTTTAGATATTGGCGGCACTGGCTATACTGACACGCTTATTTTCGGGGTATCGGAAGTTAATTTTTCATTTGTCCTGCCATTCCTTTGCTTTGTATGGATTGCCATTTATGGTGGGTCTGTATTCTTAAAAAGAGTCGTATCCTAAATTATAATAAATTTCTCAGCGCATGATTTAAGAAAAATAATAGTATGCTCACTGAGCAATACATAGTAAATAATAAAAATATCAGACCTAAAATTCAGAATTGTATTCTTGATTTCAGGAATTATTAATATCGAAATTCACAATGTTTATACACAACGTTTTATGGTTATGGAGTTTGAAGACAAGTTCAGTTTCAAGTGTGAAAGTCAAACAAATATTGATAACGAAAGCGCAGGAGTGGAGCGTTTGATAGAAATCTGCCGACAACGATTAGCTTTTACTAAATCAAATTAGGACTAGGTATTAATGGAAAGAATATTCAAACTATGAGCAATTCAGAAAAACTAAAATATGACAGCCGCTACCCGGCAATAGACGACCTTATAAAAAAAGCAAAAAGCAAAATTCCACGCTTTGCTTTTGAATATTTAGATGGCGGCTGCAATGAAGATGTGAACTTAGATCGCAATACACGCGAATTGAGGGAAGTACAATTAATTCCTCAATACCTATCCAAACACACTCAGTCGGATATGCGTACTGAGTTGTTCGGTCATACGTACGATGCACCATTTGGGATTGCACCCGTAGGACTACAAGGCTTGATGTGGCCAAAGGCTCCTGAAATCTTGGCCAAGGCGGCAATAGATAATAATATTCCTTTTATCCTCAGTACAGTTACTACCATGAGTATTGAAAAGGCCAGTGAGATAACAGAAGGAAGAGCCTGGTTTCAACTTTATCACCCGGCAGAAAATAGGCTTAGAGATGACATTATCAAACGAGCGAGTGCAGCAGGATGTCCTGTACTGGTGCTACTATGCGATGTACCTACATTTGGTTTTAGACCACGAGATATTCGAAATGGATTAGCGATGCCACCAAAAATGTCTTTATCGAATCTCATGCAAATCACTGGCAGACCCGACTGGGCATTGCGCACATTGATTAATGGGCAGCCAGTTTTTGAAACTTTAAAACCTTACATTCCTAAGAACCTTGACCTTAAACAACTTGGTCTGTTTATGAATCAGACTTTTTCGGGTCGATTAAATGAAGAAAAGATTGCACCCATTCGCGATATGTGGAAAGGTAAAATTGTATTGAAGGGAGTCGCTTCCGAAGCAGACGCTGAGAAAGCAATCCGATTAGGATTAGATGGTATAATTGTATCAAATCATGGGGGTCGACAACTTGATGCAGGTCAGGCAGCTATCGTACCACTGAAATCCATTTCAGAAAAATATGGAGATAAAATAAAGGTGATGATGGATAGTGGCATTCGCTCCGGACCTGACATTGCGCGAACACTTGCAACAGGTGCTTCGTTCACTTTTTTAGGTCGTACTTTTATGTATAGCGTTGCAGCACTTGGCAGTAGAGGCGGAGACCACGCCATTTCCATTCTTAAAAGCCAACTGCAACAAGTGATGGAGCAAGTTTGTTGTGAAAAAACTAGTGACTTTAAAAACTCTTTAGCTTAACAAACATAAATCATTTTGCAACACTTTTCTAATTAACTACCGCTCAAGAGTATTTCTTTATTTGATTCAAGAGAATAAATCAGAGTCTGGCTGTGAATCATGAAGCTGTTAGGTAAAAAGAGCAGATTCAATGTTTGGATAACCTATTTATCGAGAATTTTCTATACAACTTAATTCGTTCATCCTTTTGATTTTGTTTGGCAATGAACGTTGCTGATTTCTTGATTACATATTCACAGAGATTTGAGAATGTACTTTCACCTTCATTTCTTAATAGTAGTCCATTCAAAATTGGATTAATTCTTTCGTATCCGAATTTTAAGAATAAACCAACCTCATCTTCACCTCTTGGTTTTGAATCTAAGTACGCCTTCCAAACGTAACCCTCCGGTGAAGTGCATCTTTTAAGACTTGATTTTGGTTGGTAGTTTTGGCGAAAAAGAATATGGAACCAACACATCAAACCACACAACAGCTTATGGTCTCATTAATAGAAGCTTGGAAGGAAAGCGGTCAAAGCCAGATATCCTTTTGCAAAGAGAAGAACATTGCCTACCACCGTTTTCATTATTATTTAAAAAAATACAACGAGCGCACCCAACCATCTGATGGTTCTTTGTTTTCACAAGTCAATGTGCCGCCTTCTAATTTCGGTGGTGGCAGCATCGAAGTAGTTTACCCCGATGGGCGCAAAGTAATTTTTCATCAACCCATAGAGGTTTCTTTCCTTCGCAACCTTCTGGCCTGATTGTGCTGTCGCTTTCCAATTCCTGCCGCTACTTTCTTTATCATCACCAGGCCGATATGCGTAAAGGCTTTGATGGGTTAAGTGGTTTGGTACGTGATGGTTTATCGCATGATCCCCTTAGCGGGGATATTTTTATTTTCTTTAACAAACGCAGGACACAGGTAAAGCTACTGCTTTGGGAAGGCGATGGCTTTTCAATTTATCATAAGCGCTTAGAGCGTGGCACCTATGAGTTGCCTTTGCAAACTTCACACGCGTTGCGCAGCGATGAACTCATGTTGATACTGCAAGGCATATCGCTGAAAAGCGTACATAGAAGAAAACGTTTTGATATTGGTGAAAATAATTTTGAATCATCTTCAAGAAAAGTATTTGTAAATGGGTGATGTGTTTTAAATTTGCAGCGTGACGGACACGCAAAACAACTACAAAGAAAAATATGAAGTACTCTTCATAGAGTATTCAACTCTTCGTCACGAGCTCGATCAATTAAAGCGTTTAGTATTTGGTTCCCGACACGAGCGATTTGTTCCGACCACACCACAAGAGCAACTTGCTTTAGGATTAACAGTAGAGGCAAAACAAGTTGATCCCGTTGTTTCCGTTCAAACTATTGAATACACCCGCACCAAAAAAGAAGCTACTGAAAAAGTACAGACGGGTAGGATGAAGTTGCCGGCAAATCTTCCGCGCGAACAAGTCATCCTTGAGCCAACTGAAGATGTAAGTGGTATGAAAAAGATTGGTGAGGAGATCACTGAAGAGCTGGAGCGTATCCCCGGCAAGTTGTTTGTCAAATTCATCCAAAGGCAAAATAGGTTCTTGCTGGATCAATATTTAATCAAAAATAAAGGCCAAAAGTCATTGAAGCGAATAGAAATAAAAGTTGAGCAAAAATTGGTAAAAGGTATTTTGTTGAATAATTTTCTGAGACCGATGAACATCTCTCGTCAAGAGCTGTCTGAACAAATGAAAACTTCAGGCAGTGATTATGATAACTTTTTTAATAACTTGAAACACGCTTATCAAAGCTATGAATTCCTTTGTCGCATGGGCGAAGCACTAGGAACTGGAGGAAAGTTTTGGCTTGATCTTCAAACTAAAGAAAACCTTGATCTTTATCTAATTAAACATCCTTATCAAAAAAGAAACCTCCATTGGAACCCGCCAAAACATTTTGCGAAGTCGGATCATCCTATTGAGAATAATCAGCAACAGCCTGGTGTTATGATCATGGAACAGTACATAAAACCATCAAATATTCACTTTCACCATTGGGCAGATTTTTTTTGCATGGGTCCAGATACACTCCATAGGATCGTTGATGGAAGACGAATAATGGATTTCAGGTTTATTAGTTTGCTTGTAAAGGCATTTGAGAAGAAAGCATCTTACTGGATCGAACTTCAAAATAAATATTTGGTGAGCAAGTATCAGATTGAATGTTCTGCCAAAAATCAGATCAAACCTTTAAGTAGAAAAACAATTAATTACAAATACACCAACCTAGGTAACATTCTTGTTATGGAGCACCTGAAGCCGCTTGATTTAGCACCAAACAGATTTGGAAAATATATAGGTGGGAAGGATAGCATAGGCCACAGTCTGGTGACGGGCAAGATCAAGGTAGGGGTAGAAATAGCGATGAAATTCAGTCAGGCGCTAGGAACGACACCAATGTACTGGCTTGATCTGCAAATGGAGGAATATCTAGCAAAAGAATTGGGTATCAAAAATTGTACTAGATCAGGAAAATATAATACAAAATCAAATTAGTGTATGAGACCATCTAATACAGCTCGAATTCACTTAAGTAGTTATAAATCAGTAATTTAATCATCTCGTGGTCAATTAGTTTGCCAGAGCAAAGAAGCCGCGCTTAAGTATAAAACATTTCTTGATGAGATCGGGATAGTGAGCACAGAGCTATTGATGTCGCCACCGGATAATAGGGAAGGGGAGGACAGCGCTTTTGCGAAATCTAGCGACCGCGTAAAACAGTTTTGGGCAAAGATGATGAATGAACATGGGTACCCCCAAGAAGTATCAGGACAATATCATCAACCGATTCAAGAATGCATCGCAGCCAGAAGTCATTATTGTAGTAGATAAACTTCTTTTTTCGTTCTTCCTCAAGCTGCATTCTAATGTTATCCAACGCTATTCTGATGCAGTAGATTATGGACAGTATGAAGGCCAGATACAGAAACTGATCGACACACACATACAGACAGATGAAGTGAAAGTGATTACTGAACTAGTGAACATTTTCGATAAGGATAAGTTTCAAGCAGAAGCTGAAAAGACCGAAGGTGTAGCGGCCAAGGCAGATAAGATTGCCTCGCGCACAGCGAAACACATCAGCGAAAAAATGGATGAAGATCCGGCCTTCTATAGGAAGTTTTCAGAAATGCTGAAAGACACCATCCGTGAATATGAGGAGCATCGCATGAACGAAGCCCAATACCGGAATAAGTTAAAAGATATTATGGACGCAGTGTTGAGTCACACGGATTCAGATATTCCAGAAGCTCTTCAAGGAAAAGAAGCGGCAAAAGCTTTTTATGGTCTTTCGATGGAAGCATTGACTGAAAAGATTCAGGATACGACCATTCGACAAGAAATAGCAACACAAACTGCATTGGCAATTGATGAGCTAATTGAAAGGGCAGTGCTGGATAATGGCAAGCCAATTATTGACTGGCAGTACAAATCTAACATCACCGGAAAATTGCAAATTGATATTGGCGATTACCTGATTGACGAAGTGCGCGATAAATACACTATTTCATCGTCTTTCGGTGAGATGGATGGCAGATGGCATAGCCGAAAAATGTATTGATGTAGCCAAAGTTCGTTATCGCTAATGGAACAGCGCATTCAGTTTGGCTCGAAAGAAATTGAGTTTGAGTTAACATACAGTAAAAGAAAATCATTGGGCATTACAATCACACTTGAACTACAGGTTCTTGTTACTGCACCGGAAGGAGCGTCTCTTAATAAAATTAAAGCCGTTGTAAGGAAACGTGCTCCCTAGATATTAAAGCAAGAGAATTTTTTTCTCAGTTTTCATCCGAAGACACCTGCCCGCAAGTATGTAGCCGGTGAAAGTCATTTGTACCTCGGGCGCCAGTATACTTTGCGAGTAAAGGAAGGAAAGAAAAATGATGTACACCGAAAGCGCAATACCATTGAAGTTACTAAAACAAGTAAAAAACAGGTAAAGAAAGTTTTGGTTAAATGGTATCGGGAAGAAGCCAAACGGAAGTTTGCTGAGATTACGGAGCCGTGGATGGAGCAGTTCAAGAAATACAATGTGAAGCCCAATGGTATTTACCTGCAAGCAATGCCCACACGCTGGGTTAGCTGTACTCCAAAAGGAAGAATTATTTTAAATCTTGAATTGATTAAAGCGCCCCAGCGCTGCATCGAATACGTGATAGTACATGAGCTATGCCATCTGGTGCATCACGAGATCACACGCAAAAGTTTTTTGATTTGCAAAAGAAGATGCTGCCGGATTGGGTTAAATGGAAAGTTAAGCTGGAAAAGTTGTTAGCTTAGTTAACGAGGGTTTCTTATTGGCTTAAACTTCAGCCGTTGCCAAAGGCATCAATTAGAAGGTTCTTGTCAAATCGCCATTACAAGCCTGATCTTTCCCAGGCGATCGGTTGCGGTCAATTTGGTTCCAGTACGTTCTACAGAGCATTATACCGTTTAGATTTGAAATGACGGTTGAATTGTGCAATAACGCACATTACGTATAGCACATTCTTGATTGTCCACTTGACACAGTTTTGATTGTCCCAACCACTAGTATTATAGAACTGTGAGTCAGTAACTTAGCCCGTCAAAAGTTATATAATTTATATTATGTTAAGTAGTATTCTGACCTGCCTACCTATTGTAGTACACCACTGTGCATTCAGGGTTTCGGCTTTTGAAAGCCGCCACCCTTTTTGCTGAGACTTTCGAATTATAACAGACAAGCTTCATCAACGACCGATTGCTAACTGGGTCAAGCTTGC
>Ga0163151_10004822_pt1 | contig 17741 bp, 18 predicted proteins | sample OliLakLV19MP5IB2_FD_145596 | JGI IMG/M metagenome (GOLD analysis project Ga0163151, IMG submission 145596) | Freshwater microbial mat bacterial communities from Lake Vanda, McMurdo Dry Valleys, Antarctica - Oligotrophic Lake LV.19.MP5.IB-2 | ecosystem: Environmental > Aquatic > Freshwater >...
GCTTTGATTGGTGCCGTGTATATTGACCAAGGATATGACTCTGCCAAAAGTTTTATTGAGAAAAATTTTACTCCAAAAATAGAAAATATTATTTCTGAAGGAAGTCACGTGGATGCAAAGAGTTTGTTTCAAGAAAAAGCACAAGAGTTTGATGGGATTACTCCCGCCTACAAAACAATAAAAGAAGTGGGACCTGACCACGACAAAAAGTTTACCGTCGGTGTTTATATCGGAAAAGATTTGGTTGCAACAGGCGATGGGGATTCAAAACAGGATGCTGAGCAGGTGGCGGCACGAAAAGCTCTTGAAGCTAGAGGATGGAACTAAAATAACCCTAAACAAAGGGTTATTTTTATGTATTGACAAATAGGATATATAAGTGGCATAATTTACAGAGAAAAGGGGTACGATTGCCCCAAGAAGGATCGGAGGATCCTATGAACGATATCTGGGTAAGGGTAGTAATTACCGGGCTTTGTTTTGGGGCATGGCCGCTCATAATGAATAAGAGTGGTTTGACTGGGAACACTAGTTCCCTCATTCTAACCCTGGTCGTTTTGGTGGTTGTGGGTTCCGTGGCTATTGGTGACATTGGTAAGATCTCTGGCGCCAACTGGTGGGCAGTGATCATTGCCAGTGTTCTCTCTGCCATCGGGCTTCTTGCCCTGAATGGCGGGTTAGCTGTAGTGACACCTCAACAGGTCGGAGTTTTTCTCATACTGATGACCTTGATCCAAATTAGCACGGCGGCTCTATATCACGTTTTCCAAAATGGAGTCACTATCGACAAATTGGTGGGATTTGGATTCGCTTTCGCGGCAGTGTACTTTCTCAGCAAGTAGCGCACTCAGGAAGAGCATATTCGCTCTCCGAGAGTGTGCTTTTTTCTGTACAAAAAATACTAATCAAGAAATTAAACTTTAAATATTGTGATAATGCCAAGGACAGTCCTTGAGATATGTACAAAAATCATAGGTTGTGGTATTGTAAAGATAGGTTTAGCCCAATATCGGGCTAGAAAAGGGGTGATTATGACCGCGAACGATCTCTTCGTGCTAGGCGCGTCTCTTCTACTCGTTATCGGCTCGGGCTCAATGGTTCTCCTTCTGACAAGGAAGGGGAAGTGCCCACTCCCATTTTGCACAAAAGTGGGGGAACTCGTTCACGGCACGGATATCCTGATGCCTGAAATTGGGAAGAGGGTGGAGGTACGGGAGTGTCCGACTCACGGCAAGTATGAAGTTTTTCTTCGGGACATTCCCGAGCATGAACTAATACAAATGTAAGGCGCCCATAGAAAAAGCACATCGCTTTTCTCATGGTGCGCTTTTTCTATTATACGAAAATTGCTATAATATTTAACGATGTATTTAAAATCTATTGAACTAAATGGTTTCAAATCTTTCGCCAAAAAAAGCGAGCTCACTTTCACTTCCAAAGTCTCAGCTATAGTCGGTCCAAATGGTTCTGGGAAATCCAACGTGGCAGAAGCATTTCGTTTTGTGCTCGGAGAGCAATCCATAAAATCTTTGCGAGGTAAAAAAGGTGAGGATCTGATTTTCAACGGCGCAGGGGATATGCCTCGCTCCAACAGAGCTAGTGTAAAAATAGTTTTTGATAATTTATCCAAATTTCTACCTATTGATTTTGACACTGTAACCATAGAACGTATCGTTCATCGTGACTCAGTAAACGAATATCTCATCAACGGCTCCCAAGTTAGACTTCGTGATGTGATAGAGCTTTTGGCATCGGCACACATCGGTTCTTCTGGACATCATATTATTTCCCAAGGTGAAGCGGACAGAATACTGAATGCCAGCATAAAAGAGAGAAAGGCTATGATAGAGGAGGCGCTCGGTTTGAAAGTTTACCAATATAAAAAGTTGGAAAGTGAAAAGAAACTTTCTAAAACAAAAGAAAATATCGCCCACGTAGAGTCACTTCGTCGTGAGATAGCTCCGCATATTCGGTTTTTAAAGAAACAGGTAGAAAAGGTGGAAAAAGCTTTGGAGCTTCGCAAGGAGCTTGAAACAGAGGCTTTGGAGTATTGTAAAAGAGAAGATGAGTACATAAAACAAGAGAGTGAAAAAATAGAAACAAATAAAAAGCCTTTATTGGAACAGAGTAAATCTCTGGAAACAGAGCTACAGAACACCAAGACAGTTTTGAGTGAAGGTGAATCACAGGATAAAAAAACGGGAGCTCTTCTTTCTTTGGAGAGTGAAATACATACTTGTAGAGATGAAAAGGACACTTTGTTTAGAGACCTCGGTCGCATAGATGGTGAGATTTCTTCTCTTGTCAGAATGGTGGAAAAACAGGAACGTGTTGCGAGTTCGTATGAACATAAAACAGTTCCTCTGGTTTCAGTAGAATCAGTAAAATCTCAGATTGAGAAAAAGATAGAGGAAGTCAGAAGTTCGCAGGATTTTTCTGTATTAGTGAAAGCTTTGGATGAAGTGTATGGTTTGGTAAGTGATTTTATTGAACAAAACAAAGACAAAGTGGATATGTCGCTTCTTGTTGATGCTCAAAAAGATATAGAGCAATTAAAGCTTTCCAAAAAGGATATAGAACAAAAGATACAGAGTATTCAGGTAAAAGAAAAAGAGTTGGAATCTTCCTACAACAAACTAAAAGATTCAATTGAAAAAGAAAAAGACTCAAACAGAGATGCAGAAAAAGCAGTATTCAGGATTATGACTGAAGCAGGCGAAATAAGAAACAAACTAAAACTAATAGAGAGTCAGGAAGAAACTCTTCGAATAGTTAAGGAAGATTTTAGAAGAGAGCTGACAGAACTCGGAGTTCTTTTGGGGTCACATATACTCCAGTACGCTGGTATGCAGTTTGACTATAACGAGCCGAGGAGTATCCAAGAAGAGAGGAGAAGAAAGCTAGAAAAGGTAAAAATCCGTTTGGAGGATTCTGGAGCAGGCTCGGTGGGAGATGTAATGAAAGAATACAAAGACGCAACCGAGAGAGATGAGTTTTTGCAAAGAGAATTACTTGATTTGGAAAAATCGGCGAACTCTTTGGGAGATTTGATAAAAGAGCTGGATGAAAAGTTGGGCACAGAGTTCAAGCTCGGAATAGACAAAATAAATACTCAATTTAGGGATTATTTCGCAATGATGTTTGGAGGAGGCACAGCTGAACTTTCTGTAATAAAAACTCAAAAAAGAAAAAAACTAAGTGACGAACTAATGGAAGGAAACAACGAGGAAGAATTTATAGAAGATCAACCAGAGGAGGAGGGAATAGAAATAGAGGTTAACCTCCCAAAGAAAAAAGTAAAAGGTCTGATGATGCTTTCTGGTGGAGAGAGAGCTCTCACATCTATTGCTCTACTGTTCGCTATATCCCAAGTAAACCCTCCACCGTTTATTATATTGGATGAAACAGATGCAGCCCTAGACGAAGCCAATTCAAAAAAATACGGGGATATGGTGGAAAACCTATCCAAATTTTCTCAACTTATTGTGATAACCCACAACCGAGAAACAATGTCCCGAGCCGGGATATTGTACGGGATTACAATGGGAAGTGGTGGGGGATCAAAATTACTATCCGTCGCTTTTGAGGAAGCAGTATCTTCCGCCAAATAGACGTATGAAATCTTAGTAGAAGCATATCTTAAAAAATAATCCATCTGTGTTTGTTAGCCCAGCGAACTTCTCGGCTTGCCAGCCATATATTGCGTATTTTTTGGTATATGGTATAATTCTACATTAGAGCTGGGTGGTCCAGTTTCGCTTTATATCCGGAGGTGACTCGTGGAAGCAGGAGTGAGATGGACCAGTACAAATAGTGGTCCGACAGCTGAGCAGGCGCTGCGCCTCGCTCAAAGAAAAATGAAGACCAGTATCGCTGGCCTTCAGGCAACAAGGGAAGGTGAGTTTGAAATCCTCTCCTTCTACAGCGCCGAAGCCACATTAATGTGGTTCCAGCAGGAACTTTGCGTCTTCCTTGCACAGGAGTTTGGAGTCAGTGCAGAGTGGATGCGAATGGACCAGGCATCTGGAAGGTTCATTACTCACGAGGAGTATTACGGACGGATTGTGGACAGTCTGCCGTCCGTTCATAAGGAGCTTCGGCACACAACCCTCTATTTTCAGGGGTGAAAATTTGATCCGCATACTGCACAGTGTAGTATGCGGATTTTCTAGTACTTAAACCTGCGGATAACTTACACAACCTTAGCCTATGTAAATTAAGTTTTTTTATTCGGTAACCAAAGCGTAATCCAAGACACGTCGTTCCATGTCAGCTGAAACTACTTTGAATTTTATAGAGTCACCAAGTCTAAACTTTTTTCCCGTTTTCTCGCCTTTTATCGTATAGTTTTTTTCATCTAAGGTGTAGAAGTCGTCCCCTAGGTCTCGGATTTTTATCATACCTTCACATTTTGTTTCTTTTTCTTCCACGTACATGCCCCATTCTGTAACTCCAGTAATTGTTCCAGGAAAGACTTCTCCGACGTGTTCCAGCATATATTCTACTTGTTTGTATTTAATACTTGCTCGTTCTGCATCACTCGCTTTTTTCTCCAACTCAGAAGATTCTAAACAAATTCTCTCAAATTTTTGATATTCATCTGGCTCAACTTTACCACCTTTCAACTCTCTTTCAAGAAATCTATGAACCAACAAGTCTGGATATCGGCGAATAGGGGAAGTAAAGTGGGTGTAGTATGAAAACGCCAACCCAAAATGTCCTATGTTTTTTGTAGAATAAACCGCTTTGGCCATGCTACGAATAGTCGCTGTTTTTATGAGCTCTTCGTTGGGAGTTCCTTCTACTTCTTTCAATAGGTCGTTGATGTCTTTTGAAGTTACCTTACCGTCCTTGTTGTTCAAGTCAAATCCAAGGGCCTTTAGGAAAATAGCCAGGTTTTCTATACGGTCAACGTCAGGCGCTCCGTGTATTCTGTACACAGATTGTTTACCTTTTATTAGGTCTTGATTTTGGGACATAAAAACAAACTTTGCTACTGCTCTGTTTGCGAGGAGCATGTATTCTTCTACAAGTTTGTGTGTATCCAGTCTACTTTTCTTATAAACTTTTATCGGCTTACCTTTTTCATCCAAAACGAATTTTACTTCTTCTGTTTCAAAAGCAATAGCTCCGTTGTTAAACTTTAATTTTTCTAGTTTTTTTGAAATTTCTCGAAGTTTACGTAGTTCGTTTTGATATGGACCGTCCTGCTTGCCATCTATAACTTCCTGTGCGTCTTCGTATGAAAATCGTTTGTCACTGTGTATGACAGTTCGTCCAAACCATTCTTCCAAAACTTTTCCATCTTCAGTCATTTTAAATACAGCAGAGAATGTAAACTTGTCTTCATTTGGGTTAAGAGAACACAGGTCGTTGGATAAAACTTCCGGAAGCATCGGGATAGTTCTGTCTACTAGGTACACTGACAAACCTCTTTTTTCTGATTCTCTGTCTAGTACTGTGCCTGGAGTTACAAAGTGAGATACGTCGGCTATGTGAACACCTATCTCATATTGGTCGTTACCCAAATCCACGAAAGAAATAGCATCGTCAAAATCTTTGGCGTCAAAAGGGTCGATAGTCATGGTGGTAATCCCACGCATATCTCTTCGGTTTTTTATCTCTTCTTCAAACGTGCTTTTATATTCTCGCTTTATTTTTTCTGCTTCATTTTCTACTTCGTGGGGGAATTCTATTCTGAATCCTTTTTCCAAAACAATGGATTCCATTTCGGTATTGTTTTCACCTTTTTGTCCGATAATTTTTAAAACTTTACCTTCTAAGGTATCCCAGTCTATTATTTTTACTAATACTTTTTGTCCTTCTTGTGCATCAGAGTCGCTGGCAAGAAAAATATCAACGTACATTCTTTTGTCGTCTGGTTTTATATATGTTTTACCTTCATGTGTTTCAACAACTCCTACAAACTCATCTCGCGTTCTCTGCATTATCTGAGTCACTTTACCTTGCTGTCGGTTTCGTATCTTTTCTACCGTTAGCACTATTTGGACGATGTCACCATGGAAAGCACGATTTGTGTACTGTGGTTGTATTTCTATACTATCGTCTCTATCTTCTATATCAAAAAAACCAACACCTTTAGTATTGATGCTGATAGGGCCGACAAAAAGTTCTTCTTTCATAAAGGGCATTCTAACATAGTTGACCATTTTGGGCTATTCTGTTAGTATAACCCTCATGTTAAAGATACGATTACAACGAGTTGGGAGAAAGGCAGAGCCTGTATTTAGGCTTGTTCTGACTGACTCAAAAAACTCCACAAAAAGTGGTAGATCATTAGAAATACTAGGTAATTATGATGCCCGAAGGGGAGAGAATTCAGTTTTTAAAGCTGATAGAATTTCACACTGGTTGTCAAAAGGTGCTCAAGCATCGGATACAGTTCACAACCTACTTGTTTCAAAGAAAATAGTAGAAGGTAAGAAAATTAATGTTTTGCCTCTAAAGAAGGCTATTGTTAAAGTTGCTCCGGCAGAAGCAACTCCGGCTCCAAAAGTTGCAGCAGTAGAAGAAACTCCATCAGCGGCAGAAGAAGTCGTTGTAGAAACACCAGTAGCTGAAGAGGCACCAGCTCCAGAAGTAGCTCAAGTTGAGGAAATTGCCCCAACGGCATAAATTCTTGTCCGTTGACGATATTTATTGGATTGGTAGAATATATACTGTGAAAGCGTGTTCACAAAAAGTTTTTTGTAATTATTACTTAACTGATTGACTAAAATGGAAAACGATATTAAATTTTTGGAATTTGTAGTAAAGGCGTTAGTTGAGAAACCAGATGATGTAAAGATAGTAAGAACAGTGGATGAGATGGGTGTTCTAATGACTTTGGATGTAAACAGAGAGGATATGGGTAAGATAATTGGAAGAGAGGGGAATACAGCGAAAGCTATTAGAACATTACTCCGAGTTGTTGGAATGAAAAACAATGCCCGAGTAAATTTGAAAATAAACGAACCGGCGGATGCGATGGGAGGAAGTGAACCGAGAACAACGAGTAGTGCATCTAAGACCCTAGACGAAGCAATGTCTGATCTAAACCTTTAAAATTTAGCGAACTCCTCGTTACCAAATTAAAAATATTCGTCACCTTACAATAAGTAAGGCTTCTCACATTTTTAATTTCTCACTTCGGATTACATCTAAGTTATAAAGGTTTTAAAGACTTTCTAACAAAAACCGGTTTAGCCGGTTTTTGTTTACTAAGGAGTATTTTTGTGGTATAAGTATCAAATGCGATTTCATATAATTACACTTTTTCCAAACTCTTTTGACTCGTATTTATCCGAGTCTATTATTGCGCGTGCCATAGAAGACAAGAAAATAAATGTTAGTTTTTATAACCCACGAGACTTTTCGGACGATAAATGGAAACGAGTTGATCAAAAACCATATGCTGGTGGACCAGGTATGGTTATTCAGGCACTGCCGGTAATCAAGGCTATTGAGACATCCTTGAAGAAAGCAAGATTAAAGATTAAAGATTTAAGAATAAAAAAATCCAAAAAATCTTTAGTCAAAGGTCATGAATCTAGAGTCAAAATTATCTTCCTTTCTCCAGGAGGTAAGCAGTTTAATACTGACTATGCCAAAAAAACTGCAAAAAAATATACGGACATAATACTAGTTTCCGGTAGGTACGAAGGTATAGACGCTAGGGTTAAAAAAGTTTTCAAAATGGAAGATATTTCTATCGGACCTTTTGTGTTGACTGGAGGAGAACTACCAGCAATGCTTGTTATGGATTGTATGGCTCGTCAGGTAGAAGGAGTGCTTGGAAACTTTGACTCACTAGAAGAAAGTCGAGTATCAAGCCACGATGTCTACACTAGACCAGAAGTTTTTGAATACAAAAAGAAAAAGTACAAAGTGCCAAAAGTTTTGTTGTCCGGAGACCATAAAAAGATAGAGGAGTGGAAGAAAAAGAGAGGTGATAGTTTATAAAATCTCTTTCTCACAATATCTCTCAAAAAGCAATCTATCTGGGCTTGTTAGCCCAGCGAACTTCTCGTCACTCAAGAAAATTATAGTCAGAATACTTCCTTAATTTTCTAAGCTCCTGCGAAAGGCTTTTCTCAAGACATTGTTCGACGAGATTTTTTAGTATATTTTGTCAAATGATTGTAGTTGGTGTTACAATGCAAGGATGTTGCAATCTGAGGCTCTGGATATTTTAAAGATGGGAAAAAATGTTTTTCTAACTGGCGCTGCTGGAAGTGGAAAAACGCATGTTTTGAATTCGTACGTTCAATATCTGAAATCAAACGGAGTAGATGTGGCAGTGACTGCGTCCACTGGTATTGCCGCAACTCATTTGGGCGGTATGACTATTCATTCCTGGTCTGGATTGGGAGTGCGAGATATTCTTACTGACTACGATATTGAGGATATGATGCAAAGACAGTATTTGTATAAACGATTTGAAAGAACAAAAGTGCTGGTGATAGACGAAGTTTCAATGCTACACCATTTTCGTCTGGACTTAATAGAGTGGATTTGTAGGCAAATGAAAAGAAGTGAGAAACCGTTTGGTGGTATGCAGATTATTTTGTGCGGAGATTTTTTTCAATTACCGCCAGTGACTAGAGGAGAGTCGCCTGAGTCAGAGTTTGCTTACAAAGCGGAGGCTTGGTTGTATTCAAAGTTCACTATTTGCTACCTTGAGGAACAACACAGGCAGAAAGATAAAGAATATCTAGCTATATTAAATGAAATCCGCAAGTCTAGGGTTACCAACAAAACCGTAGCTCTTTTGAAAAGTCGTTTGAATCAAGATATTGTAGGTGTGAGTGAATATACTCGGCTCTACACACACAACATTGATGTAGATGTGGTTAATAAAAAACATCTGGATTTGATCAATGAAAAACATAAGACCTATCAAATGATTTGGAAAGGATCTTCTGGACTAGCTGATACTCTCAAAAGGAGTTGTTTGTCGCCAGAGGAATTGGTATTGAAAAAGAGTGCAAGAGTGATGTTTACCAAAAACCATCCAGAAGGTTTGTATGTAAACGGAACTTTGGGAGTAATAGAAGATTTTAATTCTTTTGGGGATCCAGTTGTGAGGACAAATGGCGGGATACGGATAGATGTCACTCAGCAATCTTGGAAAATAGAAGAAGAAGGCAAAGTAAAAGCGGAAATCTGTCAGTATCCATTACGACTCGCTTGGGCTATTACAGTTCACAAGAGTCAGGGAATGTCTCTGGATGCCATGGAAGTGGATCTTTCAAGATCTTTTGTAAAAGGTATGGGATATGTTGCGCTTTCTCGTGTTCGTTCTTTGGACGGGATGAAGCTTTTGGGTTTCAATGATATGGCTCTTTTGGTAGATGATGAAGTTCTAGATATGGATCAAAAGTTTAAAGATGAGTCAGTGGACGCTGCGAATGACCTGAAAGAAATGTCACAAGCAGAGATACGAGAAGCTCAGCAGGAATGGCTCAAAAAAATAGAACCAGAAGAAAAAATAAAAATAAAAAAGAAAGAAAAAGAGTTGAAACTTTCAACAACTGATATCACTGCTACTATGTTGCGAGAGGAGGTGCCTTTGTCTGAAATAGCAGATGCCCGAGGAGTAAAGCCAGAAACTATAGTCTCACATATAGAGGATTTGGTGACAGAAGGAAAGTGTCCGGATATTTTGTATTTGAAAAGGGAATTGAAGCGAACTGAGTTGGAGGATATAGTAAGGGCGTTTGAAAAATGTGGAACAACTACATTATCACCAACCTATAATTTACTTATGAAGCAAAAAAAGAAAACTACATATCTAAAAATACGGATAGCTAGGTTGTTTTTAGACAAACAATAGCTAGTTACTCTTGCTATTGACAGACTATATTTATCGGTACATTATTAACAGCGGGACTTAACTGAGTATTTTGCTCAAAGGAGACATGATGGTTGTGACACGAAGACTAACCGCCGAACGTTTGGCAGAACTGAAGACCCTTCTCATGGGTATGCAGAGAGTAGTTCAGGTCCGTTTGCGACTGCACCGTGAGGAGCTGATCGCAACCGAGCGACCAAAACCAGATGACGGTGAGCTTGTTAATGGACTAGAGATTGCTCTCATTGGAATGAGAACCGCCAATCTCCACGAGATTGAACAAGCTTTGTTGCGGATTGCGACTGGGACCTACGGCCGGTGCCAATGCAAAGGCTCCATCAGCTATCATCGGCTGAAAGCTCTTCCAACTGTTCGCACGTGTACAACCTGTGCTGAACGGGAGGAACGCAAAACCGGAAGGATGAGTCGCTACTCTGGATTTTCGGCCCAGCACTAACGAGCCGAAATAAATAATTTGGACCTACATGTCACCGATCACTTTGCGCTCGGAGACGTGTAGGTCTTTTTTTTAAAATTTTGTTATACTTTTGTGATGAAATATCATGAAGTGACAGAAAAAATACAAACACTGCTCACTCAAAACGGAATTAATTTTGACACTTTTGAACATGAGCCAGTAAGGACAAGTGCGGAAGCATCCAAGGTACGTACAGGTTACAGTATTGAGCAGGGAGCCAAAGCCCTAATAACAAGAGTTAAAAAGGATGGAGAGAAGAAGTTTGTAATGATAGTGGTGCCAGGCAATAAAAAGTTTGACAAAGATAAACTAAAATCGGAGTTTGGTTTGAGTGATGTGCGTTTTGCCACAGAAAATGAGGCTTCTGAAATAACAAGTGGGGTAGAGTTTGGTGGAGTGCCACCACTAGGAAATCTTTTCGGTCTAGAGGTTTATGTAGACAGAGCATTATTGGAAAATGAAAGGATTATTTTTAATGCAGGAGACAGATCTTTTTCCTTGGGTATGAGGTCAGAGGATTATATAAAAATAGTAGAACCAAAATTGGGTGACATATCGTGTTAGAAACTTATAAGTTACAATATATAAACATGCAAACATTTTTTATTTCATTTATATCGGCTGGGGTTACAATGGCTTTACTTGATTTTGTGTGGCTGTCTTCTACGATGAAGACTTTTTATGTTTCTAGGATAGGACATTTATTCGCTCCAAGTTTTGCCATTAGTCCTGCTATAGTATTTTATGTATTGTATTCTTTTGGGGTAGCTTTTCTTCTTGTTTTACCAGCTATAAACGGAGGGTTTAGTATAGGAAAAGTCTTTTTATACGGGGCTGTGTTTGGAGCGGTGGCTTATGGCACATACGACCTAACGAACCAGGCTACCTTAAAGGGTTGGCCTGTTTTAGTTACTTTAGTCGATATTGTTTGGGGAGCATTTCTTACTGGTGTTGTGGCCAGTGCTTCGTTTTATATAACTAAAATATTTTCATAATCTATGGATACTTTTGACTCTGTGGCAGAAAAAATAAAATCAGGAGGAGTTGGTGTTATACCAACAGACACTATGTATGGCATTGTTGCCAGTGTTTTTAGTTCTGTTGCAATAGAAAAAGTTTATGATTTGCGCAAAAGAGACAAAACAAAACAATGTATAGTTTTGATAGGCGAGATGTCTGATTTGAATAAATTTGGAATAGAGTTAAATAATTCTGAAAAAATGATTATTGAAAAGCTTTGGCCAGGACCTTTTAGTATAGAGTTTAAAGTAAATGATGAGAAATTCGCTCACCTTACTCGTGGTCAAGGTATGTTTGCTATCCGTTTGCCGAGCAATTCAGATTTACAGAATTTATTAAAAAAAGCCGGGCCTATCATCGCACCTTCGGCAAACATATCAGAACAAAGTCCAGCAGAAACTTTGGATGAGGCAAAAGAATATTTCCCAAACCTGAACTATTATTTAGACGGGGGAAAATTAACTAGTAATCCATCAACAGTTGTGTCTATTGTTGGAGATAAAGTGAAGATATGGAGACAGGGTGAAGGTGTTGTGCCTACTGAACTTGTGTTGTAGTGCTTTATCCACAGGTATTTTATTGACTAGTGAACTACAGTTCACTTATAATGAACCTATCAAAGAAACAAGGGTTTAATAGTCAATAATTTACAAACAACATGAGTAAACAAAATCTAGAAAGAGTTTTGGCAAGAGAGTTAGAAGTTTTGAATGATGAAATAGACAAGAAAATCATCCGAGGTTTGTCATACGCAAAAGAGGCCAGAAGACACAAATTCATTTTGAACAGGCTTTCTGATATACGCAGAGCTCAAACTGGGTCTGGTTGGTTTGCAAAATCATTTAGTACGTTTTCGATTATCTAACACACGTCTTAAAATTATGAGCGATAACAACAACTACATAGAATACAAAAGTAAAATCCTCAGCTTCTATAGAAAAAATAGAAGGATGCCTGGTTACAAGGAAATGATGGCCATGCTCAGTTTTAAGTCAAAGAATTCTGTTCACAAACTCATAAATAAAATGGTGGATGAGGGTGTGGTGGACAAAGACAGTGGGGGCAGACTCACACCCATGAAAGTGTTCGGAGAAATCCCTCTGCTCGGTTTGGTTGAGGCCGGCATCCCTACTATGGTGGAAGAAGACACCGAGTCCCTCTCATTAGAGGATTACTTGATTTCTAACAAGGAATCATCCTACCTACTAGAAGTAAAAGGTGACTCTATGATAGACGAAGGAATAATGGAAGGGGATTTGGTGCTGGTTGAAAGAAAAGGCAATCCAAAGGACGGGGATATAGTAATAGCCGAAGTAGACGGAGGTTGGACTATGAAATATTTCCGAAGAAAAGGCGAACAAGTGTACCTTGAGGCTGCCAACAAAAACTATAAACCTATATATCCAAAATACGATTTGAAAGTGTCCGCGATTGTTAAAGGAGTAATAAGAAAATACTAAAATGAAAATTACAAAATATGAACAATCTGGTTTTATATTGGAAACAGATAATAGATTTAGAATAGCTGTAGATATAGGCAACAAAACCCTTTTGGAAAAATTAGAAGGTGTGGAGGTAGATGCTGTTTTAATATCTCATATACACGGAGACCATTTTTCCATAGACCAGATAAACAAAATCTCTCCTCGTAATATATATATGAATCAGGAGTGCATAGACGCTGTAGGAGAGGGCGCTATAACCGCCGGTATTCATAGAATAAAAGACGGTGAGACTGTGGACGTGGGTGGGATAGAGATTTTGCCATTTAATGTAGACCACGGTCCAAATGTCTCTAGTCCACTTGCAGAGAATTTTGGTTTCATAATTAAAGTAGACGGAAAGACAGTATATTTTGCAGGAGATATGTTTTATGAGTCCGGGGTGGATGTAGATGCTCTGGAGGTGGATATAGCACTGATTCCAGTGGGAACTTTTTATACATTTGGACCAGAGGAGGCTTATAGTTTTGTAAAAAAATTCAAAAAAATAGACAAAATAGTGTCAATGCATTACGAAAAAATGCCGGAAACAAAAACACAGTTTCTGGAATTAACAAAAAGTTTGTTCAACGCAGAATAATGAAAAAGTTCAGTTTTAAAGCAAAACTATGGATATGGCCAGGGGTGGGAGGATGGCATTTTGTAAACCTGCCAAAGGACTTGGCTATTAAAGTAAGGAAAGTTGCGAAGCCGTACGGTTCTGGATTCGTTGCTGTATCTGTCACAGTCGGTAAATCTACATGGCAAACAGCACTTTTTCCACACAGAGAATCAGACACATATTTGTTATCTGTAAAAAAATCCATCCGTAAAAAAGAGGAGATATTTGAAGATGACGATTTAAAAATATCTTTTGTGTTGCTATAAAATAATATGACTAAATCACCACCAAAATCTTTTGCAGACTTCGTATATCAAATAGTAAAGCAAATACCAAAGGGTAAAACTATGACCTACAAGCAGGTCGCACAGAAGGTGGGAAGGCCCTTGGCTTTTAGAGCTGTGGGAAATATCCTAAACAAGAACTACAATAAAGCTATTCCTTGTCACAGGGTGATAAGGTCTGATGGTAAGCCAGGTGGATACAACAGAGGCGCTACATTAAAAAGAATAATTTTAAAAAAAGAGGGATTTTTCTAGGTGGTATAATATAGAGATGAGGATTTTTGTGAAAGTAAAAACTAAATCCAAAGAAAACAAAGTTATACAACCAACCTTTGGTTTGTTTGAGATAGGTGATAATCCTGTCTATACTGTCTTTACCAAAGAGCTTCCAGAAAGAGGACGTGCAAACGACTCTGTAATACAAATACTGTCTCAGCACTTTTCTGTATCAGCCTACTCTGTAAGACTTGTATCTGGGGCAGTCTCTCGTAATAAGGTTTTTGAAATAGATATAAAGTGATATAATCTATATTAACTAAACTAATCAATGTTATCTTATATTGCAGTTTTTATTATCGCGATTGTTTTGCTGGCCTTAGCAGATTTGGTTTGGATTTTTGCTGTATCTAGCAGGTTTGTAAAAAAAGAGACTGATTCTGTCGAAGAAGCTAAAGCATCCTTGTCCCAAATACTTTCAGGTTTATCGGTGTATGTTCTGATAACCATTGGAATAATAGTTTTTGTGTTACCAAAGCTTTTGGATGGGGAGTACGCTCTGTCTTTGTTTTTCGGTGGCTTGTTTGGGTTTATTATTTACGGAATATATGAAGGAACTAACTATTTTGTTCTGGACCGGTACTCAAGGTTTTTAGCAACTCTTGATATTGTCTGGGGAGGGGTGTCCATTGCTTTTGTAACTTTTATTTCTAAGTATCTCTTAGATAAGTTGTCATAAAATGAAAATTAAAAAAGTTGTTGTTTGTGACAAAATGCAAAACGGTTACGAATATTTTCTGGTAGAACCTATTGGTAAAAATTTCGATATTCGTTTTAAGCCCGACCTTAGTCCAAAACAAATGTTGCATCTCGGTGTGTTCGGAGGTAAATATATGACTGATTGTGCTGGTTCCCTTGAATTTCCTAAGAACTGGTTTACCAAAGCAAAGCTTTGTAGTGAAGGACACGACCCAAAACTGAACCTGTTCGGCATAAATGCTAGTCAGTCCTTAGTTATATGGAAGAAAAAAGGTTGGATATACAAAGATGATCCTAGAGGGTGGTTCCAATGGTATTGTCGGTATTATATGGGTCGTAGGATACAAATTGAGGATGAAAGACAGATAAAAAGGTGGCTTGCTATGAGAAGACATATAGCTCAGGTGGGACAGAACTGTCGTTCGGGGGACATGTTGTGCAGGAGAAGACAGAGGCAAGCAATACTTCATTGGGCCTATGATAGCCGTAAAATGTAACCTGTGGGTAATATGTGGATAACTTGATTGACAATATTATTGACAAAATATACCTACTTGACGTATACTCTTAATTAACTTCACAGATTGAGTTCCGGGGGTAAAGAAGGGGGAATAGATTATTGGGCTAATTGGTTCTCACTATTTTGCGGCACAATCGCTAAAAATAAATAAACAATTATATAGACCTTTGGGGAAAGGTCTGTTTTTGTTTGTAGGGAATCAGTTTATTTTTATTTATAAGAAAATATTTTTTATGCATATTACAACAACTGCGCGACCACAAAAGTTTTTCAGCCGTTTCAAAAAGCCTCTTATCGAGACTCCAAACTTTGTTGAGCCTCAACTAGATTCATTTAAGTGGCTAATAGAGAAGGGTTTGAAAGAAGTTTTTGAAGAGTTTTCTTCAATTAAAGATTTTTCTGAAAAGAAATTCACATTGGACTTTGTTGGTTTTGAGCTATCTAAACCAAAACATGACGAGTACTATGCAAAGGATCAAAAACTTTCATACGATGCGCCATTGAAAGTAAAAGTGAGACTAAAGAACCACATCCTAGGAACTGAAAAGGAGCAAGAGATTTTCATGGCTGATTTTCCACTTATGACAAGCCACGGAACATTTATCGTTTCTGGTATAGAAAGAGTTATAGTTCCCCAGCTAGCGAGAAGCTACGGAGTTTTCTTCACATCCTCTGATGTAAAAGGAAGAGAACTTTTTGGTGCAAAAATCATTCCCTCAAGAGGAGCATGGGTAGAAATAGAGTCTGATGCTGACGATACTATATATGTAAGAATAGACAGAAAACGAAAGTTCCCTGTAACAACTCTACTCCGAGTATTTGGTGCAAAAAACGACGAAGAAATCAAAAAACTATTCCAGAACGACGCATTTGCTACCAAAGTAATAGAAAAGACTCTTACAAAAGACCACGGTAAAACAATAGACGAGGCATTTGTTGATATATACAAAAGACTAAGAGATGGTGACTTGGCTACAGCTGAGAACGCAAAAGAGTTTGTTCAGTCTATTTTTGACGTTGAACGATACGACCTTTCTCCAGTAGGAAGATACAGATTCAACAAACGATTTGGTAAAAAAATGGAGAATAAAGATTTAAACAGAAAAACCATTTCATTGGATGATGTAATCACTATTATTTCTCATATCGCAATGCTGAACAACACTCCTAACGCAATTAAGGACGATATTGACCATTTGGGATCTAGAAGAGTTCGTTTTGTTGGAGAGTTGTTCCAACAAAACATTAGAAAAGGAATGTCTCAAATCAAGAGAAACATCCAAAACAAGATGTCTACTATAGACACAGATGTTACTCTACCAGTTCAGTTTATTTTTCCACGACCACTACAAGCTAGAATAAAAGAATTCTTTACTACCAACCAGCTTTCACAGTTTATGTTGCAGGAAAACCCTGTTGCAGAAATAGAGCACTTGAGAACTCTTTCTGCTCTTGGTCCCGGAGGTCTGAATAGAACTCGTGCTGGGTTTGAAGTTCGTGACGTTCACACAAGTCACTACGGAAGACTTTGTCCTATCCATACTCCAGAAGGTCCAAACATTGGTCTAGTTCTAAGACTTGCAATATATGCAAGAATAAACAACTTTGGAATGATAGAGACTCCATATACTAAAGTTAAAAATGGAAAAGTAACAGGAGAGATAGTTTATCTTAATGCTTCAGAAGAAGAAGGTTTTGCAATTGCTCATGCCGCAACGCCCGTTGATGACAATGGAAAAATAGTCAGCGACGAAGTTGGGGTTAGAAGAGAAGGAGACCCTATTACTGTTGATAGAAGCGAGGTTGAATATATGGATATCGCTACAAACCAAGCTTTTTCTATTGCTACATCAATGATTCCTTTTTTGAATCACGACAAAGCTGACAGAGCTTTGATGGCAAGTAACATGCAAAAACAAGCAACACCTTGTATTGTTCCAGAAACACCTCTTGTTGCTACAGGAATGGAAAGTGATGCCTTGAAAGATACAGGAAGACTTGTGTTAGCAGAAGAAGAAGGGGTTGTAACCCGCTCTGATGGTCTAAAGATAGTCACAAAAAGCAGTAAGGGCGCAGAAAAAGAGTACAAACTTATAAACTTTGCCAGAACAAACGGATTCACAGCTTTTCATCAACGACCAGTGGTAAATGTGGGTGACAAAGTAAAGAAAGGAACTCTCCTAGCTGATACATCTGCAAGTAAAGATGGTCAAAGTGCTATTGGACAAAACATGCTTATCGCATTTATGTCATGGTCCGGTTCAAACTATGAGGACGCTATTATCCTTTCTGAGAGAGTTGTAAAGGATAGCAAATTTACTTCTATACATATCGAAGAGTTTGTAGTAAATGTTCGTGATACAAAACTAGGTCCTGAAGTAACTACATGTGACATTCCAAACGTCGGCGAAACTAAACTAAAAAACCTGGCAGAGGACGGTATTGTTCAAGTTGGTGCTGAGGTGAGGGCTGGAGATATTTTGGTTGGAAAGATTACACCAAAAGGTG
>Ga0163151_10004824_pt1 | contig 17729 bp, 18 predicted proteins | sample OliLakLV19MP5IB2_FD_145596 | JGI IMG/M metagenome (GOLD analysis project Ga0163151, IMG submission 145596) | Freshwater microbial mat bacterial communities from Lake Vanda, McMurdo Dry Valleys, Antarctica - Oligotrophic Lake LV.19.MP5.IB-2 | ecosystem: Environmental > Aquatic > Freshwater >...
TCGTCACGGCGCTGTTTAAAATCTTAACCGTAGTGACCGCATTATCAGCTAAAAGGGCGGTTAATATTGAGCCCGTCGCAATGTGCGTGACGTTATCTCTTGTAACTAGAGTGGTGTCGGCAGCGTTTTTTAAAACAATTTTATAGGCTTGGTTCGTAAGCCAAATATTCGCTTGCCCGTTAGCATCCAAAATCACAGGATTGGCGTTTGGTGTAATCTCACCTTGATCTTGATACGTTGCCAAGGGCGTAGTAGTTCCGGCTTCGTAAAAGTAAACCTTACCGCCAGCTAGGGCGTCGCCGTTTGAATCTACAAATGTTTGAACGAGGTTCGGCATTAAGTGTGCGATGGTGTCCTCCCGCTTTTAGACTCATGTTGACTCATCGCTCAACTCCCCCAGCAGGGTCTTTAGCCTGCTCCTTTTTGATTTGCTCTAAAACCTTGTCCATCGCTGGTGAGCCGGGTTTTAGGTCACTGGCAAAAATCAAAAGCTGTTTAAGCTTAGGATTCTGGAGCATCATATTTCGTGCCCCCTCAAGGGCCTTTTGGGTTTCAGGGTCTTTAGCGTGATCTAAGATTTTTTTAAGTCCGTCGTCGGCCCACTTGTCTTCGCCCTTTGGCTTGTCGCCAGCGACTTTAGGAAGCGCTTTCGGTGTATTTTCAAGAGCTTTAGCAAAAATACCCACAACCATATTGAAAACTTCAGGCTTTGTTTCAGCTAGCGACTTAAACTCTGGTAGGTTTTGAAGTCGCTTCCCGATCGACCTTGTTGTGGAGTTAGACAAAACTTTATAAGCGCCATATCTGCCAAAATCGGTAACTTGCCTTTGAACAAGATCAAAAAAATTCGAGTACATTAGCCCTTGTGGCGTACCTGATGGCCCCACTTTGTTGGGGAAGGAATTTATTACTTTATTCATGTTCTTTGCTGTCGGGACGGACTCGAGAAACAAATCGCGCAATGCCTCATCGTCTAATTTATCTACTTGTCTAATAAGTTTTGAAGGGTCTAGCTGACCCTTAGTCATCGCCTTATCACGAAGTTCTGAGATTCGCTGCTTTCTTAAGGTCTGAAACGCCTCTGGAAAAACATCCTTTGATTTTTGTCTAGCGCCAGTATTCCCAAGATTAAAAAACTTATCGGCAACTTTCTCGGCCTGCATTTCGTCGATTGATTCAGTAAAGGCCCTTGGGCTTTGTGTGCCCCTAATATTTGTTGCTTGACCGACCTCTTGAATTTTTCCCATTTGCTCGGAGTAGCCCTTTTTGGCTGACTTCAATTGCCCAAGCATCCCATCGGCAATGCGCTTGCCCTCAGTGTCGGTTCTCGCAGAACTTAAAACCCCGCGCTTAATTGTGCTTTCTTCTAGGCGTCCAAGCTTGCGATAGATTTCCCAAATGCCTCGAGCGTCACCAGTCCCAGCCCTCTCTGCGGCTTTTGCCTTGGTGCCTACCATTGTGCGAAGGATTTTAATTTGATCAGCGCTCGGCTGTTTTTCTAAAACCTTATTCACCGATCTTGCAATGCTGGCAGCGCCGCCGTCTTCAAAAACGGCGACCTCGTCAATTTTGCTAATATTATTAGAAACAGCCTTAACCGAACGCTCGGTCGAGGGCATGTCTTTTGTGTACTGGCGAAGATCGTTAAACGCATCCTTTGATGACTTAAATCGTTTATTTACATTTTCGATAATTTGCTTTTTCGCCTGCTCGCCGGCCTCGAATCTCGTCAACTGAGAGGCGTCGTCTGTTAAGTTTTCAGCACCCTTCGCAAGCCCGGCGGCTACTTTCTTTTGCTGGCGTCTTACTAGCATTCCAGGAATAGAGGGGCTTTGCGAAAGTGATGACTCTAAGTTTTGCACGACCTGAGAATCCGTCGTCATGCCAGGCGTAGGTTTAAATCCCAAGGCTTTCGCTGCGGCCTCAATCTCTTTAGCGTCTGGCTTCTCTTCAATGATCCATTTTTTTAATTTGGAGGCAACGTTCTCAGTGCCACGCGCGCCCACTTGTAGGCCTTTTGCAGCGCCTTCAAATCCAGCGCCTAGAGCGCCGCCAATAGCCATGCCCTTACCAGCGTTTTCAATGCGCTCCGGGAGTTGAGCTAAGTTAACCTCTCCCTCGACGTCACCGGGATTCATGGCCGCGCCGTAAATAGCTCCCGCCTTTGCAGCATTACGAATGCGCCCTACACCTGCGGCGGCGCCCGCCGATGGCATCATTCCAGTCGTGGCTACACCTGCAGCGAGACCACCAGCTAAAGCGGCCCCACCGTATGTCCAAGGATTTTTATCTGATAACTTCTGCTGTCGTTTAGTGTTTTCATCTCGGCGTTGAGTATAAGTGCTGTCTTCGGGCTTCGACCCCTTTGGTACACCCAATAAATCAGCGCCTAAGTCAGTGCTTGCGACTTTCGCTAAAATTGCATCTTGCAGTGGTGCCGCTGCCGACTGAAGCTGAGGCAAATATCCAAACGATGCGCCCTGGCCAAAACCCTCTAGCGCAACTTGGCCTTGAGACCCCGCTTCTTTTGGTTTCGCTGGCGTCTCTAATTGTGTCCATTTATCGGCACCAACTTTTCTATAAACAGTCCCGTCTTTGGCTTGCCTTGTGACCGGCGTCCATTGATCCTCGCCGACCATTTTATAAATTGTGCCGTCTCTCGCTTGGCGTTCCATTATTCGGGCATCCAATCAACTTCGTTCGTATTAAACACTTTCGGACTCTGACCGGCGTGAGCTTCGCTAGAAAATAACGAGCTGTTTTTTGGCTTGTCGCCGCCGCCCGCTTGCTGCGGCCGTGGGACATTCTCGTACTGGAAGCCCTTTAAAGAGCGGTTTGACTGATAGTGTTTAGCTTTTCCAATCTGAGCCTGAATCCCGCTTTCAAGCTCTTGAATTTTTCTATCAATAATTTCCATGTTTTTAGCATTACTTAGCTTGTCATTGTAAAACTCATTGGACAGAGCCTTTCGCTCGCCATCAGATAGCGCACCACCGAATGTAGCTTTGAGCGCAGAGTTTGCAACGCTTACTATATTGTCGCGTCTTGAAATAGACGACTCAGTTCTAAGGGCATCCGGCATTGACCCGGACATCGGGCCTCCGCCAGCTTGAAACCAGCCCGTGTCATTGGCCATTTCGGCCCTGAAGTCTTTGAGTTTACTAATACCGTCTTGGGCCTTGAAATATCCGCCGCCGGTAAAATCATTGTAATCTTTGGCGTAATCCTGATCGACTTTCTTTTCGCCCTCGGTGTGTCCGCCGCCCTTACCAGCAATCGCATTAAGCTGTGCCGTTTTTCTGGCCTCGTCGCCCCTTAAACCCACAAGCTCTTTTTGATTCTCGTGATCGGCCCTTGAGCGCTGATCAACATAACCGGCTTTTGCGGCTTCCATGTCGCGAGCGTCCAGCTTGTCTTGGCGATTATCTGCTCGTGTGGTGTTAAAATTATTCTGCGCCTGTTTCGCCTGCTGCTGTCGGAATTGCTCCTGAAGCCGATCACCTAAAGTCGTCGCGGAGTCTGTAACCATTTTTTGATTCTCAAGAGAGAACTGCCCCGGTAGCTTTGTCGCATCCATACCGCTATTTTGAATTTGCTGAAGTCCATAGTCCCACTCGGCTTGATTTTCTGCCCCACTCAACATTTGCGCTCCAAATTGCGCCCTCTTAACATGCATTTCCATTTGCTTTTGTTGCTCACTTTGCCCCCGCTGTTGGACCTGATAGGCCTCTTCGCCATAGCCCCCTTGAGCAAGTGCCGAGGCGGTTAGGTTAGAATCAAAGGCGACTTTGCCGTCCGGGCCGACTTGCATCCCTTGCTTATAAGCACCTTGAATTGCGGATTTCTTTTTGCGCTCGTCAATCATATCGCGCATTCGCATTCCGCCCTCAACTGCGCCTGCGGCATCAATCGGCCTAATCATCCCGTACATTGAAGTATCAACTGGCATAAAATCCCCTTCATCAAGCCGTACGTTTAATCATGTCCGACAAATTTGTAGGCTGATAGTAATTGCCAGCCGTGTTGGAAACCTTTGAAACATCTCCGCCGGATCTGCCGCCGGCGTATATTGTAGCGGCCTTAATGCCGCCCTCGATCGCACCTGACCAAGCGTTGCCGCCTGCAATCGCACTTGCGGCTTGAGCGTCACCGCCGCCGATAATGTTTTTCCCCGCTTGTTCTCCAAAATTCTGCGCCGCCTGAGCTGATCCAGCCGCAGCACTTTGACCCATATTCGCTAAGTTTGATAATTTACTAAACCGCTGATCACGGTCTGAGTTAAAACGATTGTATGCATTTGAATATTCGTTCGAGGCGTAATCCTGGCCATATCTAGACATGGCTTTTCCAGCAGCGCCGCCCATAAGCCCACCTCGAGCCGATGCACTTCGCTCTAAGGCTTTCGCGCCTTCTTCCATTCTGAAATCGTAACCAGGGTCTTTATTGAAATCAGACATCGTGAAAGACTTCGTCAACTCCGGCATACTGCGGTCTAGCTCGCCTGTGTATCTGCCGCCCACTTCTCGATATTGAGAAAGGTCCTTTCTAGACGTGTTGTACATTTCACGCTGAAGTGCTGTGGCCTCTCTAATTGCCGCAGCTTGTGCTTGCCCAGCACGCCTAGCTGCGCTTGAACCCATGATCCCGCTTACTACTGATCCGCCGCCGACGGCTACCGCTACCCAACTCATGACTCACTCCTCTGTTTCAAGTCTTCTAAAAGTTTCAATTCGTCGCCAGTAATACCGGCGACTTCGCTATAGTTTTTCGCAATAAAAAGTTCCTCAATCTTGTCCACGTCTGTCTCGCTTGTTCCGTGAATAGTGGTCCAAACAATATCGGTCTTTGCATAGATCACGCGCTTAGCCCCGGGATCAGACACGAAAGTGTAAGGGGCTTTGACCTCTTTAATGCCATCAACAGATGCCACTAAAGCCTCACCGCTTGAGAGAATATTTAAGTTTTTATGTTTATGAATTTTGCCAACAATGAGAGTGTCTTTGTTTAGTCTCATTTCTCTGGCGTAAACGTCTTTTGAAAAATGGTGGTTGGTCTCGACTTCTAGCTTCTCGCCGATTTCCATCATTGCGCTTTCAAGCCGCTCGATCTTTAAACGAAGTTCGGCCTTTTCTGGAGTCGTCATGTTTTCTTTTGCACCTAAAGAGTGCAACAATTCTGTGCTCATTCTAGCGCCACAATTCTTGTCTCATGATTATCTATGGTCGTTTCAATTTGTGCGTTTGATGGCGCGAGCTTGCCACCCACTCTTACGTATAGTTCATTAAGCCAGCGCTGAAACGCAGGCGTTGGCACTCCGTTTTGGTCAACAATCTGAACCTTGTGCGGAGGCTCTGGAAATGGCCGTTTACTATTCATTAGCTCTGCCCCATTTCTAGTTCTAGATTTGCACCCACGAGCACGCGTCTTACCGGGTCTGAAATCGTTAGCTTAAAAACCCGGCCTCGGGCTGCGCCAAGACGACGCCAAATAACGCGCTTGTTTTTTTGCCCAATTTTTCCAATGTCGGCCCAATGCTCGTTACCAAATGTGAAACCACCGTCATTAGAAAAAGTCAGCATGGCCTTTGGATCCGTGCCTTGCCCTGAGCCGTCAAGCCCAGTGCCAGATTCCATATCTAATTCAAATGATTTATATTTAACTTGCTTATTCTCAGCGTAAAGGTGTGGGCACGTTCTCATGCACACAATCTCATTGCCATTGTCTGACTTAAACTCTCTAGACATTTTGTAAATTGAGCCGGTCTCGTAATCGCCAACTAAATGCGTCGAATGCGCGTAGGCGTGCGAATAACCACGGTCTCTCTCTTGAAGCCCGTCGTTCGTGTAAGTGCGCTCATGCCACGCGCCCGTAGTGATGTCGTAAACCCAAGTGGTGTCAGAGTCGGCAAAATTTAAAACGTAAAAGCTTGAGCCCTCGTCTTGATAAACATAAGCCTTTGCGTCTGAAATCGTGCCGTAACTTGAGATTTTAGTCTCAATCGCGTGAGTCGATATTTTCTCCATGTTCGCGCCGCGAGCTTTATAAATAAGCCCTGCCCCGTTTTTGTCTCTGGCCACAAAAAAGAGTTGGTCCTTGGTCTTCTCAATCGAAAACCTTGCAGCACAGCCAAGCTCTAAGAAGGCCCCTTCCATACGGGCAAACGGAAAATCGGCAGCGCCAGAGTTGTAAAAGATTTCAGTCGTTGATTCGTTGAAAATGTAAAGCGAGCGCTCAAGTACCATGGCGCCCACAATATCGTCCGGGCTTCCCTCAGATGTAGCAAAATCAAGGGCGTCAATGTCAGTACCTAGCAAGCTTGAGATTTGAAACTTATCTGGCCCGATGAATACGAAATAGCCGTCTAAATATAAAACTTGGTTGAAACACACTTGATCATTGTCAAGAATGAGCGCGAAAGTATCGTTAGCCAAAGTAACGCGGTAAAAATAAGTGCCGTCTACTATCGCAAGGTGAATTCCGTTATCAGACATCGATACATGGCCGGTGGACGTTGACAGAGTGCCAATCGTAGTCGCGGCCCAGCCCGATGAAATCTTAAAAAGAACGCCACCGTTAACTGTGTAATAAGCGCCCGTTGTGGTTTCAATAGATCCGCGCTGTGGTAGACCTGCGCCTACGCTGACAAGTTCAGAATAGCCGGGCCTATCTACTAGTGCCGCCATCTCGCCCTCTTTACCAGCACCACTTTCCGTTCGCCTCAAATACCAATTCACCGACCTCTGCGCATCAATGGCAACAGAATCTAGGTTATAACTTGGTCCTATGAAGCCCGGGAATCTCATTCGCCCGTCCTGTAATCAAAAGAGTTCTTGCCCGATTGAATTGGTAGGTCAGTTTTTAATTTTGGAGTTTGTAGATTTTTGCGTTTGATTTCGGCTTTGGTCTCAATCGCCTGTTGCATAATTAATGCGTCTGGTGCTCGCCCATACTCTGGCGCCAAATCAAGAGCTAAGTTATATCTGATCGCTTTCTCATACCCCGGAGGATAGGAAAGCTCTGTGCTTAAAGTTAAAACAGAAAAAGGTTTAAGCGAATAAAACACTACGTGTTCCGCAACACTTGGCACTGGATAAAACTCAACGCCCATATTTGGAAAAGCGCCGTCAAAATAGACTGCTTGAGAAAAGGAGCTATCTAGAGATTTAAGTGATAGCCCCGCATATTCTTCGAGCGTCAGGATTTTTAAAGGGATTTCTTGTGGGTCAGTGCCTTGAAGTTCAAGGTTAGCTTTTAACACTTGAGCAGGTCTTGCCGTGGTGAAGTTCCCAGCCCCAGCCGTCGTGCCCCATGTATAAGAACCATCGGCTGCAGTCAGAGTGAATTCGTCACGGACCTTTTGGTACACGACAAGGTTTTCATTCGACCAGCTTGATAACATTTGATTGAGTGAGGTGAGCGCGTCGTTTGCTTCGTCGCTTGTCGCCGTCTCGGATGACGCTAAAACGCCAAGAAGCCGGAGCGAGCTTGCAATCATCTCTCTTGCGGTCATATAGAGCCCACCTTAAAAAAAGAAAATTCTGGGGCAATTTCTCACCCCAGAACTATTTTAATTTGCTACTACTAAACTAAGAGCCTCGACTCGGGCCTCAAGCTCTGCACAGCGAACTTGCAAGTTTTTAATCACGTACAAAACCGTGATCGCCTCTGCTGCGTTTACAAATCCATAAGGAGTTGAAGCAGTAATCGCTTGGATAGCGTAGTCAGGCGTGCCTGCTGCATCTGCTGGAGTGATTGTTGTTAGTTGTGCTGTAAGTGCTGCACCTTGTGCAACGGGCGCGCCACCATAAAAACCCTGTTTTAAAGCTGAACTTGAATCTGATTGCATTATTATTTCCTTTGTTTAAGTTTTTGTTTAGTTTTGAAAAAAAGCGGGCGAGCCTACTTAAAGCCGCCCACTTAAAATTAACCCATTATTTTAACGGCAAGTTCCGCGTAAACTGTTTTCCAGCCCCAGAGCGCATCAATTCTGCAAGGAAGAATGTCGTTATTAATGTCGTATTGTCTTACGATTCTAAACGACAAACCTTCGTCACTTACTGACTTCGCCATATCAACGCCGCCAGGCTCAGGTAATTTCACCATACCAAGAGCAAACGCATCTTTATGGAAAGCGATGTTAGCCACACCAACATCTCCAGAATAAGAAGAGGCATGACCAAAAATCGTAACCAGATCGGCGTCAGTTGGTGCACGGCTTACGTTTTTATATGGACCCGTCAAGTAGATCGCTGGACTTACCGGAAGAGCCGCGATTTCGTTAGCAACAGAAGCTGTGTCGGCTGTAACCACAAACTTCATCAATCGACCTGTTGACTCTTTAGTCACCGGGTTGACAGAGTATACGCTTGCAATTTCGATCACGTCGCCCTTTTTAGCCCATGCAACGTCGCCAAGTGTTCCGTCTAAGTGAAGCGTTGCTGTGCCGTTAGTTGTAACTGTCGTGTCAATAGCCGGTGTTCCAGTGTGAGCGCCAACTGTGTGAGCAGGTACGTTTTGGCTCATAAGCCACTTGAAACCAAGAGCGCGACCCATGCGTCCCTTAACATACTGCTGCGCTAACTCACTTTGAGAGTTAAAAAGACCAGACAAGTATTTAACGTAAGCCACTTGTGAAGCGGGGCTTAAAACAATGCAGCGCTCATCATCAAACGGGCATCCGTTCTCGTCTAAGATTGCACCAGCTTGTAAAGCATACTCTAAAGCCAAAGCCTCACTTGTTGGCTGAACACCTATAACACCCGTGAAATTAGCAACGGTGTTTTTAGCGTTTAAAAGACCAGAGTGATCAATCTTGTTCGCCAAAGGCGTGATTGCGGGCTTAATGTAGCGCTCATTAAATTCATCGATGCTAAGAGCAAGCTCTTGAGTCGAGAATTGAAATGCCACATGGTAGCGTTGATCAACTGTTAGTGCCACCGACTGATCGGCAACGTCTTGAAGATCAAGAGCCGCGCCCTCAACCGCGTCGAATCTAACGGGTTTTCGGATGTTGATTACAGATCCGATTTTCGCACCCTTTTGGGCGAACTCTTCGGATACGTCTTTATGGGATGCCTTTGCGAACTGGATGCTGTTTTTAAGCTGTCTCATTGATTCTTTAGTAATCATTGAGATGCTCAGTAATGTATTTGAACTCATTTTCTAAATTCTCCTAATATGCACTGCGCCTTTTATCCTGGTCAGCCCGAATGCGCTCATATTCAGAGTGAGAAAGACTATCGTCATAGATAGATTTCTTTCCCGATGCTGAGCTTGAGGTAATGGGCCTTGGGGGAGGCGGTGCTTTTGTTGTTTTTGTTTTTGTAACTTGTTTTTCTTCAGACGGTTTTTGAAGACGCGCTTCAAACCGGCCAAGTGCGCGAACCGCTTCGAACGGCGAAAGCTTGCACATTCGTGCATACTCCTCACTGTTCTTTGCAAGCTCGTACATAATCTCAGGGCCATTGTCGGATTCAAAAATTGCCTGGCTAATCGCTGGCGACATTTGAATGTCATCAACGTCAGCTATTACGTCATCGAAATCGCTGTGATCTTTTTTAAACTCACCGACTTTTCCGATAAACTCAGTCTTTTTAGATTCCGCCTGCGCCTTAAGCTTTTCTTGTCGCTCTGATTCCTTTACGGCCTTGCTCTCTTCTTGGACTGCCCATTTAGCTTGTGCTTTCCAAAAATCTGTAGCTGATTCAAAATCATCAGCGTGCGGCTCGCCCTGTGGAGCTTGAACAGCCGCGATGGTTTCCTCATGCTTTTCAGGTTGACCACGCAGGGCTTGTTGCCGCCAGTGTTCCGCCTGAGCATTAGCTTCAGAAAGCTTTTGATTAAGTTTCTCAATGCGCCTTTTGAATCCGCGCTTTGGCTTTTTTGTGCCCTCGTTATCTTTGGCCGATAGTTCGGACTCGTCAGAGCCCGCGTCATCCTCTTCACCGTCTGTTTGTGATGTTTCCGAATCATCAACGTCAGTTTCGTCAGCGGTCTTTATAACCACCGGCGCGGACTTAACTTCTACCTCTGTCTTGTCGCCATTTCTTAAACGCTCGTAATCAGCTTGGCTGATATTGTCGTCAGTCAAAGATAGCTGTTTGGATTCGGTAGCTGTCGTCTCGTTTAAACCTTTTTGCATGTGGCTTACTCTTCCATGTTGTTACCTGGTGGAAACCCGCCAGTAGGCTGTTGATCGGGAGGCATTAAAGGGGCTTGTTGTTGCCCGCCAAACGCCTTTTCATTTTCTAAATTTTGTTCATTTTCAATTGGTTGGTTCATGTCGAGAAACCCTAGGCGGTCCTGGAGCTGCGACATTTGCGCCTCCATTTTCTGCATTGCCTGGATTTGTCCGACCTGAGTTTCAAGCAGCAGGCTTGAGTCTTTTTGCTCTAGCTCTGCCATTTTCTTTTGCAAATCGACCTGCATTTTAGAGAATTCAATTCGCTCTTTTGATTCTAACTCTCTAGTCTTTTGGTCGCGCTCGTCGTGGGCTTTGTTTAAAGCTTGGGTCATCTGCTCAAGCATTTGTTTTTGCTGTTGCAACTGTGCTTGGACTTCTGGCGGAATTGACTTTTGATCTTTGTTCTCTATAACTCCAGGGGGAGCTACCCGCTTTAGTCGCTCACTCATTTCATGAGCTCCTGGAATGTCGAGGCTCTTCACCAGAAGATCGCCAATGATAGGGAATAAATTCGGATATGATTTTGTAAGGTCCAGCATTGCGGCTGCGGCCTCTTGTCGTTTTGTAGCGAAACTTGGTCCCGTCTCAACCGCTATGTCGTATTTGCCAACGTCCATGTGGTAGGTGACCATTTGGCCCTTGTGCTTAAACTCTTCGTTCAAGCGGACCACTTCCTCGTCGCCTTCTTCGCCTATGATGCGCCCCACTCTTGGGCCGTCGTAATAGGTTGGAATCCAAGCGTTTATGATGACGCCCGTGTGACGAATGGACCTGGTCAAGTTGTCGATTAAATGGAAGTTAGAAGTTTGTGCCTGTTGGTTTCTGCGCTGAATTGCAATGCCCGAGGTTTCGTTTGATTTATTGCCAAGGGATGCGTCGTAAATTCCGGTAGTTGATTTTAAATCGTCGCTCGAGAGCATCCGGGCGTTAGTGATTGCCTGAACCGGAGGTTCATAGCCATTTCGCTGAGGCGGTCCTACAGGCTGACCGCTAATGTCTTTGGCCTTATATTCTAAATATGCGTGGCTTACGGTGTTAGCGGTCGCCCATTGGGATTCATATCCCTCAAACTGCCCCTCAACGCCTATAAACGGCGCCTTTGGAGCAAGGGCAATGCTCTCGGCCTCAGAGCTGCAAAAGTAGTTATACATGCGCTGCGGGTCCATTGCAGGACGTACAATGCCCGACAACACGCGCTTACCGTCGATGTAATACTCATCGCCCAAGGTTGGAATGATTGGAATAAACTCGCCTGGCATCTCGGTCTTTTCCAAAACCTCAGCGCCGTTTAGTCTGTACCACTTGATTTTAGGCAAAACCACTTTGCGCGTTTGGACTATTTCAACGCCCGGCGGAAGCTCGTCAAGCTTGGCTTTTATCTCGTCTAACTCTTCTTTTAAAAGAGTGCTGCCGTCAGATAATTCATAGATCTCTGTTTTTTCAAATGTCTTTTCGTAATACTCACAAACTCTGGCCTCTTCGCCATCTACCCAGCCGTCGCTGGAGTCCTCGTTCATGCTCCAAATATCATCGTTCGCCATCTCGGCATCTGGATATTCGGCCTTGAATTCGGCTTTGGACATTTTATTGATCACAAAACCAAAGTTAGCGTCGGAACCATCAGAGGTTTGAAACGAGGGATCGAGATATATAGACATAAAATTAGGTACGCGCTTAATTAAAATTTCTTGGTCAAACGAGGTAGGGTCACAGTAGTCCGTGACCAGTCGCCAAAATCCAATGCCGCCCGTCGCTGCGGCTTCAAAAGCCGTGTCATAGGCAGCATCAGCATTTGATCGGCGCTCAATGTGTCGGGCTAAACCTTGTCTAATTTTTGCGGTTTCAACGTCGGCTTTATCATCTACTGGTGAGAATTTAAGGGATGGCCGATTTTGCCGTTGCTCGTTAGTAACTTGTCGAACGGCGGGGCCAATTTTATTAATTATAAGACTTGGCTTGCCCTCTTGATCCCGGCGCCGCTTGATGTCTTCCGGCCATTGATCGCCGGTTCTGAATTTTAAATCATCTTGGGCAAGCTTGTAGATGTCGCGCCAATAATCCTCGGCTGCTTGAAAGCGCTTTTTAGCCCTTTCGACAACAGACTCGCTCTCGTGTTCAGTTGAATCATCTTGTTTTGTGGGCACGATGACAGGTTCGTCACATAGTAATATAAATAAAAGATATATAAACCTATATCTAAATATAGGCTTGCTTTAACGACAAAAGAATTAGCCCATCCAGCTTGTCGGCCCGCGATAACCTGCCTGCTTGGCTTGAGGTTTCGCAGTCTTTGGAAACTCTGCGCCAACTAAAGGGTCTAGTATTCTCGCCATGCAATCGAGCATATCGTCGTGGACAACAGCGGGAAAGGCCAAGAATTCATCGGCCATAAAAGCCTGCACATAGTCCTGAATGCGGTTTTCATAGTCCACAAAGGGCAGGGTCTTGGGCAGATAAAAGCGGCCCTGCTCAAATATTGGCACCAGCTTTTTTATTCGATCTTCTTTTTTTACCTGACCACCAATTGGCATCAGTTCAAAACGATAGTTCCTATGGCCCATTTCATATTTAATGTGCTCGATATCTGCTTGCAAACCATACTCTTCGTAAATCACCTTTCTTGGCTGCCATTTTCTATGTAGCTCAAAAACTTTAGCCGCCCGCTGGGTTAGATTTAGTCTGTCCCTTATCCCGTCTAATAAATAATAATTATTATCAGGCGCGAGCCCGATGACCGTCATTACGGTGTAGTCGCTCGTGGTTTTTTTCTGCGAAGCTGGGTCAGCCAAAATATAAATATTCCAGCCTTTTGTGTCCATGAGATTATCGTAAAACCTGAGCCATTCCTTTTTAAACGTCATGGCTTTATCGGCGACTGGATTTTGCAAAAGCTGACAAGAAAAAGTATATGGCCCCATGTCTCGGCGCTTTTCCATTAACTGTTCTTTTGACCACAGCACCGGCTCGCCGTCCATTGTCCCGTCGTGTGTGGCGGGCTTTATGCGAGGCTTTACGGAGCCGCGTTTAAGCATGGTGTCGTACGTGTCATAAAGATGATACCGAGTGCCGATGTATCGTTTACGTCCGCCTTGAGCGCCAAGATTTAAACTTAGTTCCCATGCTTCAGTTGTTTTTTTTATTTGATCAGGAGTAGACACCGATTCTCTTGTCACCACGTCATCATAAATAAGTGTGTCAAAGTGCTTTGAAATCGGCTGACCATCGACAAGCCCCCACGCTTCAATTGTCGCCTCTTTAGGGTTATTTGTGCGCTTCACCACAATGCCGCCGTCAAGTGACCACTGTTGGGCTTCACTCTCGGGATTGGCGTAAAGAATGTCAGGGAACAAACCTTTAAAAAAGGTGTTCTGCTCAAACTCTCGTTTGATTTGTTTTAAAAATGCCTTAGCAATCGGTCTTGTGTGCGAAAAGATCCCATGCGTCCTGTTTGGGTCTTTGAGAATATCTTGAATGGTTTTGCCAAAAGTAATGATGGTGCTTTTATAGCCCTCACGAAACCACAAATCTAAATACCCGTCAGAATCGGATTCAACTTCTCTGCATCTGTCGTAAAGCCAATCCTTGTCGATGTCGCGCCTCTTGCAGCCCACGACAAGTAAAAAAAATAAATCCTCTTTTACTAATCTTTGTAAAGCCTTCGGGTCGTTAGCCTCTAGTACCTCTAGATAAAGAGCATTGGCCTGTTGCCTTGTGAGCCCTTGGCAAATCATTTACTCATCTGCTCTTGGCGCTTGGCCTCAACCAAGGCAAAGAGCTTTGGCGTTACATTAATAGGCTTATGCTCTGGCACATAGGCCCTCTGCCCCCCGCTGTACTCGACGGAATAGGTAAACATAAACTCTGATTCACAGCCCTTGCACCGGCCCCTGGCAATTGAGGGCTGAAACCTTGTAGGCTTTTTGAAAACAGTTTTTATTTGGCCGCCACAAAGGCACTCGGCTGAATATTCAATCTTTGCCACTCTGAAGTTTACTCCTCACCCTTAATTTGTTTGATTCGTGATTCTAAGTCCACAGCCTCAACCACCACGTTTTGCACATTAGTTTGCACGTTTACTTGCACCGCAGCTTGCCCCTTACTGGTCCAATCGGTCGTGGCATCTAGTAAATAAATTAGCATCTTTGTATCGCCTTCTTTTGCCAATTTCACAGCCAACTGTTTCAAACTCATTTTCATCGGCGCAAAGTGTATTTCCTTAAACTCGTTAAAGGTTAGCCCGGTGCTCTCCTTTATTCGCCGCTCCACCGTGTCAACGGAGCAGCCCATCACCGCTGCGGCTTCTTCTCTGTTCGGGCTTAACTGCATTAGGCTTTTAAGCTTCTCCATATCGATTTCAATTAGCGGTCGGCCTTGTGTGGTTTGCTCGTCATTCAAAGGGCTAGACCCATGGGCTTACTGGCATTTCTTGCCCTCAGCATTTCAATCCCTGATTTATTCACATAAACTTTCTCTGTCTTTTCTTCTCTTGAGTTTGATGACATCAGCGAGCGTTTTTTGATTGTAAAGATAGGACGAAAGCGTTTGTCGGCTATATTGTATTCAGAAATAAAAACAGGACTCTTTTGAGCATCGCACCAGTTTAAAAAAGCCGCATGGTCAAATTCGCCGCCATAATCAGCGGTGTCTAAATAAGGCGGATCGCAATAGATAATAGAATTTTGTCTGATTTCAATTTCATCATAGCTTGTGTTATAAAACTGCAACTGCTCCAACTGCTCCAACCGCTCCAACTGCTGCAACCGCTCCAACTGCTGCAACCGCTCCAACTGCTGCAACCGCTCCAACTGCTCCAACTGCTGCAACTGCTGCAACTGCCTGAAATGCTCGGCTTGCGCTTGAGATTTCACAATTTCTAAATCATCTTCTTTTAAATAGGGCCATAAAAACTCAGGGACTTTTGTTTTTCTATAAAACTCTATTCTATTCCTAAGCATAAGCCGCTTATCATTGACCGAATAACCATCATTAAACCGCTTCATGCCAAATACTTTTTCAGCCAGCGAGTCGAACTCGTTAAATATAATCGCATTGTGCAGGGATCGCTTATAAGGCTCTATTTCTTTTGAAAAAAGATAGTCTCGCCCGTTATTCCCAAACGACCAAAGCATTTTAATCATTGGGTCGTTATCTATTTCCTTAAAGAAAGTCTCTCGTGAGACGAAGGGGGGCTTATATTTATTGTAATTAAAATCACCGGCAATAGCCCGGCTGATCAAGTCACAAATGCCCGGGCGTATTTCATTAAAGTGAAAGTGCTTAAAGTCTTTTGACCTTCGCTCAAGCATCGCGTGCGTGACTGAAAATCCTCCGCCGAAAAGATCATAAAAGTGATCGGCTGTAGGGAATATCCGAATCAGTTCGTTACAAATAGAGCCCTTAGAGCCCTGGTAAGGAATGCCGTATTGAGCCACTACTTACACCTAACAATAAAGCCGCGGCTTAGAAGGTCGTCGTATACCTCGACCATATCCTTCTCGGTTGAAAACTGAACTTCTAGCGTGTGTTTCAACTCGTCATTTTTATCATTAGCAAGCTTGTCATCAAGATCGACATCTGCGGGCAGCTCTAGAATAAGGTCAGGCACCCCAAGCAAATCCAAATCAAAACCGTTTGTGTCGAGATTTAGATCGAGGACGTTTTGAGCCATTAAATTGTGATTATGAACGGCCAATCTCGCCAAATGATTGTCTGCTTCAATGTCAGCGTATTCTTGCGCCTCGTCCTCGTAGTCCTGATAATCGACAGCAACCCTAGTCCACTTATTTGCTTTTGCAGCTATAACAAGGCCGTGACCTTTCGTTATGCATTTAGATAAGTTTGAAACGACAACCGCTTTTCGTTGGCCCTGATAGTCTAGAATTTTCTGAAAGTAATCAATTTGAACTTGTGGATGATCATTCGTGTTTCTCGGGTGTGGTTTAAGCGAGTTGATGTCCACAATCTCATCGTGTGCGCAGTCGATCTTCACAGACTTGAACTCCTCTTTAAAATTAAAAGACTAAGGGCAATTCAGCCCAGCTTTTGTAGCTCGTCCAAATTGTTAGCTAAAAAGTCGTCAATGATTTCCCGCACAACTGCGGAGAGTGTTCGCCCCTTGTCCTCGGCAATCATCTCAAGGGAGCGTTTAGCTTGGGGAGATATAATAACCGCAACGCTTGCGTTAAGCTCAGCGCGCGGTATGGAATGAATTTCAGATATTTTCATAGAATAAATCTATATGGACACCGGAGCTAAAATCAAACCTATATTCAGATATATATTTATATATTTTAATATATCTAGACTAGATTGGGGCACTACTTCAACCTTATGAAATATGAATATACGCCCAATTCTAGATCGCATTTTAGTCGAGCCCATTGAAGAGTCTGACGTTACAAAAGGTGGGATCATCATGGTTAAACACGATAAGGAAAAGCCAAACGAGGGGTTAGTCTTAGCTGTTGGCGAAGGCCGATACGACGTTAAAGCCCAGCGCATCGTGCCGCTTGTGATCAAGGCCGGTGACCGAGTGTTATACGACGGGAAATTTAAGGGCACGCCGATTCAACACGAGGGAAAAAGCCTGCTGATGATGAAGCAAGAGGATTTACTCGGCGTCCGTGAACCTTAAGTGGTTTTGCGGTCTAGGTACACTCGCAGAATCTCCCGGGAAACACCGCAGAAGTCGGAAGAGCTAAAGAATGTATCACTGCGCCAATTGCCAGGCTGAGCGGGATATTGAAAAGCGGGAAATGGTGGGCGACATACTCCACTTAAAAATCATTTACGAGTGCGGGTCCTACAGAGAAATGCGCAGAGTTGGCCATGTTTGGAAGCACATTGGCGACGTTTACAAGTGTAAACACTTAACGCTTAACACTAGATTAGCCGGATGAAGGAAGCTTCAAATATTTCACTGTTTCTAGTTCTAGCCCTGTTCGCAATCCTGGTCGTGTCACTAATTGAGAGTGAGCAAGAGGTGCACAGGCTTAACTCTCACATTCAGCTCTTAACTATTCCTTGCGGGTCCCAAAGCTCAGTCATTAATGTTTGCTCATCTTTTGTCGAATACGGTCTAGACAACTATTAATGCTGAGACTTGAGAGTGGCTGTGGTCAAGGTTTTCATTTTTCTCTCCTCGTGGGCTTGTAGTTTATTTCTTCACTTCGTCTTTGATTTTAGCTAAGGCTTCAACGGCCAGTTCTGCGCTTTGTCCAAAAGCGCAGTTGGCACCAGTCATAAATTCTTCTGAACTGTTATAAATCGTCTGCGTTTTGTTTGCAGATACTTCCTCCAACGCCAAGGTAGCAATCGCTAGTTTCTCCTGCAAAGATTTAATCGTCTTAATCGCCTCTTCTAATGCCTGCAAAAGCTTTTTCATAATTTCAGTAGCTTCTTGTTTTTCTGTTTCGTTCATTTATTTATCCCCTTCCGCTCTTTGTGGTGGGCTTGTTGTTATTGATCACTGACCCATTCCCACACGCAGGCTAATAAAACTAACGTCAAGGCCGAATAAATTGACATCCTCCCCATAGCTAAAGCC
>Ga0163151_10004826_pt1 | contig 17723 bp, 19 predicted proteins | sample OliLakLV19MP5IB2_FD_145596 | JGI IMG/M metagenome (GOLD analysis project Ga0163151, IMG submission 145596) | Freshwater microbial mat bacterial communities from Lake Vanda, McMurdo Dry Valleys, Antarctica - Oligotrophic Lake LV.19.MP5.IB-2 | ecosystem: Environmental > Aquatic > Freshwater >...
CCCGAACCGGTGAGGATGCCGTTGGACGGGGACCCGGTGACGAAGGTAAGAGAGTTTCCGTCGATGTCGGAGCCGGTGAGCGTGATCGGCAGCGCGGTGTTCAGCGCCGTCGCCAGGTTCTGGGCGTCGGCCACGGGCGCGTCGTTCACCGCGTTCACGGTGAGGGCGATCGCGGCCACGTTGCTGAAGAGTGCGCCGTCATTGACGCGGAAGCTGAAGCTGTCGAGGCCATTGTAGTCGGCCGCGGGAGTGTAGGTCACGTTGGGCAGGGTTCCCGAGAGCGAACCCTTCGCCGGCTGGACGGTAATTTCATACGAGAGCGGGCTGCTTTCCGGGTCGCTGCCGGCGAGCGTGATCGAGAGGGCGGTGTCTTCGTTTGTCGAGAGCGTCTGGGCGCTGGCCGTCGGGGCGTCGTTCACCGCGGTCACCGTGATCGTCACCGTGGCGGCCGCGCTGTTGACCGTGCCGTCGTTGACGCGGAACGTGAAGCTGTCCGGGCCGGAGTAATTCGAGGCGGGCGTGTAGGTGCGGCTGGCGCCCGATCCGGAAAGCGAACCGTTGGTCGGGCCGGTCACAATGGAATAGGTGAGCGGATTTCCATCCACGTCAGTGCCCGTGAGCGTAATGACCTTCGCCGCGTCTTCGCTGGTCGAGACCGACTGCGCGTTGGCCGTCGGGGCGTCGTTGACCGCCGTGACGGTGATCGCGATGGTCGCCGGATCGCTGTCGATGGTGCCGTCGTTGGCTTTCACCACGATGCTGTCGGGGCCGTTGTAATTGGCGGTCGGGGTGTAGGTGTAGTTCGGGATCGTGCCCGAGAGCGCGCCGTTCGCGGGACCCGTGATAAGCGAGTAGGTCAGCGTGTCGCCTTCCACATCGCTCGCCGCGACCGTGATGCCGGTGGCTGTGTCTTCAGCGGTCGTGACGGGACCGTTCGTGATGACCGGCTTGTCGTTGACGCCCGTGACCGTCAAGGAGACGGTGGCCACGTTGCTGTCGAGCGCGCCGTCATTGGCTTTGAACGTGAAACTGTCCGAGCCGTTGTAGTTCGCACCGGGCGTGTAGGTGCGGTTGGCTCCCGTTCCCGAGAGAACGCCCTGCGTGGGACCGGCGACAATAATATAGGAGAGAGTGGTTCCGGCGTCGGGGTCGCTGGCGGTGAGCGTGATGGCCTTGGCCACATCTTCAGTGACCGTGACGGGCTGATTGGAGGCGACCGGCGGGTTGTTCACACCCACGAGAGAGATCGTGATGTCGTGATTGCCTGAGTTGGCGATGCCGTCTTCAGCGTAGGCGCGAAGCGTGTAGGTGCCGGCGACGTCGAGCGGCGTGTTGAGCGCCCATTGGTTCGGCGCGGTGTAGGTGATCGCACGCTCAACGAACGCACCCGCCCCCTGCTTGAGGTAGATTTTCCGGACGGCGATGTTGTGAAGGTCCGACACCGTGACGAGGACCTGGCTGAGGCTCACGATGCCCGTGGCCCCGTTGGCCGGCGACGTGATGCTGACGCTGGGGCCGGAGTTGTCGATCACGACGTTCTCGGAATCGGAGGCCATGTTGTCGGCCATGTCGAAGGCTTCGGCGCGAATGGTCCATCCGCCATCGCCATAACCGGCGGTGTTGATCGGAATGTTCGAGAACGACGCGCCGGCGTAAGTGCCGATGAGGTTATCGGTGGCGCCGCTCTTGATGTAAAGCTTGAGGTGCTTCATGCCCGAGGTAGCGTCCGTCGCCGAAGCCGAGGCGTTGATGATGCCGCGCACCACAGGATCGGTGTTGATCGTCACCGGTGCGGGAGAAAGCGTCAGCGTGACGTTCGCCGGGTTGGTGTTGTCGATGATCGTCTGGTACGACGTGCCCGGGCTCGAGAGGTTTCCAGCGATATCGGCGGCGACCGCCGAGAACGTACTCAGACCGTCCGGCTGCGTGCGCGTATCAAAATTCAGTCTCGCGTAAATTCCCCATGTCGCCGTTCGAACGAAATTCACCGGCGCTCCGGTCGGCGGATAAAGGCGGACGACGCTCAGGTTGTCATTGGTCGGGTTCACGCCGCGGTTGTCCTGCGCGTAGACGCGCATATCGATGTTGCCCTTCACGGCAATGATCTGCCCCACGTAGCCCGGGTGCGCGCGCCATTCAATGGTGGGAGCGGTGTTGTCGATGTAGAAGTTGGACGACGCGAAGGCGGTTCCCCCCGCCGCGTCCGTGGCCTGAATGGTGAGTACATGCGTGCCTTCCGACAGGCCGGCGAGCGACACGAGGCCGCTGCCGTAGGTGCCGGAACCGCCCGCGGGCGTTCCATTAATATAGAAGAGGGCGTTGCCGGCCGGCGGGCGCACGTTGAACGTGATGTAGCCGTCGGCCGCATTGCCGGTGCCGTCATCCACGCGGAAGCCGACCATGTCGGGGCCGCGGAAATTTACGTTGGGCGTGTAGGTGAGGTTCGGCGCCGTGCCGGTGAGCACGCCGTTATCGGGCGCGTTGAGAAGGCTGTAGCTGAGGATGTCGCCGTCGGCATCGGTGGCGTTGAGCGTGAAGCCCTGAGCCGTGCCGAAGGGAACGTTGACCGTCGCGTTGTCCGGGACGGGCGGAGCCGCCATGACCGTGCCGGCCGAGAGAACGACCGCGCCGATGAGAAAACCGCCGATGAAGTTCTTGCTCTTCATGATACGGTCACCGTCACTTCGTAGATCTTGCTGATCGCGCCGTCCGACAGCTTGACCAGGATCGTCTCAACGCCGGTGAAGTTGAACCCGGGCGTGTAGGTGAAGAGATACGAGCCGTCGATCGTCACCGTGCTTCCCTTGGTCGTCGGCGTGTTGACCGAGATGGCGGTGATCGGGTTCGACTCCCCGTCGAGCACCGGCAGAATAATGGCCACCGGCGTGTTCATCGTCGTGGTCAGCGACACCGCCGACGTGAAGTAGGGCACCGTGTTCTGTACGGTGCGGTCCATCGTGAACGGAATGGAGTCCGTGTTTGCGTGCTCGGTGTTGTCCGGCTCGTCGATGGTCAGGTAAAGCGCGTCCACCGGAGGCGGCGTAGGCGACGGTGACGGGGACGGTGAGTGCGTGCCCATGAATCGGGCGCCGTTTCCGGCACTCTCCGGGTTGGCGGCCACGAGAAAGGAGCTCGCCAGTGAGAGAGAAAGGACGATCGCCGGAAGCAGGTAAGGAAGCAGCTTGGCTGCTTCCTTCACCTTATCGATCGCCTTCTTCACGTCGTCGCGTTTCATAAATTTTTTCATGATCAGCCCGCCTTCTTCATGGCCGCCGCGGCCAGTTGAGGCGCGGTCGGCGCTTTCAGTTCGGCGATGATCGGTTCGACCGGTTTCGCGGCTTCGGGCGCCGCGGGTTTCTTCTGTTTGTCGGCCGGCGCCATGGCGAGCGTGAACTGGAACGTCGAGCCCTTTTCCATCACGCTCTCCACCCACACCTTGCCGCCCTGCTGAGTGATCGAGTTCATAACGATGTTGAGGCCGAGGCCCGAACCGGCGACCGGCTTGTCCACGCGGTCGCGCACTTCCTTGATCGTCTCGAACTTGCCGAACACGGCGTTGAGCTTGTCGGCGGGAATGCCGACGCCCGTGTCCTGCACGCCGACGTGCGCCATGCCGCCGGTCTCCTTCACCCAGAGCGTGATGCCGCCCGCGTTGGTGAACTTGATGGCGTTGTAAATCAGGTTCGAAAGCACCTGGCGAACCTTTTCAGGATCGCCCATCGCATACGGGAATGAGGCGGGGACCTCGGCCTTGATGTACAGGCCTTTTTCCTGGGCGCGCGGTTCAAAGAACGTGGCCATCTCGGGGAGGATCTTGCGGATGTCGATCGGCTGGATGTCGAAGTTCATCTTGCCGGCTTCCATGCGCATGAGGTCGAGGATGTTGTCGACGAGCTTGTTGAGCCGCTCGGAGCCGTACGCAAGGCGGTCCACCGACCGCTTGAGCTTCGCGTCGCCGTCCACCAGCGGCATCTCGGCCATGAGCTCGACCGTCGCGATGATCGCCGTCAGCGGCGAGCGCAGCTCGTGGGTGACGTGCGACATGAATTCGTCTTTCAGTTCGTCGAGCTTCGCGAGCTCATCGGACATGTGGTTGAACGTCGTCGAAAGCCGGCCCATCTCGTCGGTGCTGCCGACGGGGACCTTCACGCCCTTCTGGCCGCGGGCGAGCGCTTCCGACGCTTCGACCAGCGCGAGGATGGGTCGCGAGAGCGCGTTCGAGAAAACGTGGGCGAGGATGAGGCCGAAGGCGATGGCGATGAGGCCCACGAGACCAAGGCGGCTGAACGCCTTGTCGATGGCCTCGCGGTAGAGCGCGTCCACTTCGTCCTGCGAGTAGCCGAGGCGGACATAGGCCGAACTGCTCACCGGCTTCGACAGCTCGATGATGCGCTTGCCGCGGAAAATCGTCTGGCGCTTGAGCACGCGGCCCGCACCGGTCACTTCGCGAAGGTCGGCTTCGGCGGCGTCAACGTAAGAGAACGCCGGCTCCTGCAGGAGGGAGTAGGTCCAGTGGTTGCCTTCGAAGAGCACGCCGACGTAGGCAACTTTCGGCGAGGAGAGCGTGACGACGGCGGTGACGTATTTCAGAAGCGCGGGTTCGTCGGCGGTGGTGTTGGCGTCTTTCCAGACGCTGGCGAGCTTGTCGAGGTCCTGCCGTTGCTCGCGGTTGATTTCGGAGACGAGACGTTTTTTCTCGTAAACAGCGAGCGAAGCCATCACCCCGACCACGACGGTCAGGATCAGGCAGGCGCTGGCGAGATGGAATTTGGATCGCAATGTCATTTCAGGTCTCCGTAACGAAGATGTAACTGCTCTTACTTTAATGCCGCCTTAAGACATTCTTAAGATACGGCGAAGACAACGCCGACGAACGTCCCCACAACTCGAAATGCATCACTCTGGCCGCACCGGCCCGTTTCCCCGTCGAAAACGCGTTGTTTTTGAGAGTTGTTTCGAGTGGCTTTCCCGTCGGTCCCGGGGCCCCTTCCCGACTTGGTAAACTTCGCCCGGAAAGTGGGAAAAAACGAGTCTTTAGGGGGCCGGAATGGAAGACTTTTGGAAGCTTTTGGGGCTGGTGGCGGGGGCGGGAATGCCGCTGTTCAACATCCCTTTGATGGTCCGTATTTTCCGCCGGAAATCCTGCGCGGACATCAGCCTGACGTGGCTTTTCGGGGTCTGGGGATGCATCGTGCTGATGTTCCCCTCCACGCTCGTCTCGGACGACATCGTCCTGCGCGCCTTCGGCTGGAGCAACATCGTTCTCTTCTCGTGCGTGGTGATGGTCGTGATGTACTTTCGCTGCCGCCCGGGAACGCCGCCCGCGCCCGGGAACCCAGGCCGCTAGCGCGACGCTCTGTTATGTACAATCGACTTTCAAATTTCGAGCGAGGTAACCCATGATCGTCCCCACAATTCTTGAACGCTGGAACCAAGGCGCCGCCGTCACCTACGACATCTACTCGCGCCTTCTCAAAGACCGCATCCTCTTCGTGGGCGGCTACGGCGGACAGGTCGACACCGACTCCGCCAACCTCATCATCGCGCAGCTTCTTTACCTCGAGTCAGAAGACCCGGAGCGCGAGATCAACATCTACATCAACTCCCCCGGCGGCATGGTGACCGCGGGCCTCGCGATCTACGACACGATGCAGTACATCAAGTCGCCGATCACCACCATCTGCATGGGCATGGCGATGTCGTTTGGCGCGGTACTCCTCGCCGCCGGCACCAAGGGCAAGCGCTTCTGCCTCCCGAATTCCCGCATCATGATCCACCAGCCGCTCATCTACGGAGACGGCATTTCCGGCCAGGTGACCGACATCGAGATCGAAGCCAAGGAAATGGAAGACACAAAGTCGCGACTGACCGCGATCATCGCGAACCACGCGGGCCAGCCGGTGGAGAAGGTGAGAGCGGACGCCGAGCGGAATTTCTACATGTCGGCGGAAGAGGCGAAGGCCTATGGGTTGGTGGACGACATCATCCAGTTCAAGAAGGCCGTCGCCCCGCTGAACGGGCCGCCGGCGCCGAGCCGGAGCTAAGCGGTCTTCGTCGGAAAAACGCCCCGCATCGCCTTGTAGCAGATGTCGATGACGTCCTGGGCGAACTGCCGTTCAGGTGAGATGAGCCAGTTGAGATAGCCGCCGTCGGTCTGCGCCACGGCTCGCAGCGTCTGCGACTTGTACTTCCCGAAATTGAAAACGGCCTCGCCGTCCCGCCAGAAAAACTTCCCTTCCGAATCCACGAACCTGTCCTGAGGCCCTTTGCAGAACGTGTGGAGCGCATCGATCTCGCACGGCAGGTCGGGGTAACGCTTCATCTGCGCGAGAAAAATTTCATACGTCGCGAGCGTGTCCGCGTCGGCGGAATGCGCGCCCTGAAGGTCTTTCCCGCAGTAAAACTTGTACGCGGCCGTCAGGTCGCGCTTTTCCTTCTGGTGAAAAATCGCCTGCGAGTCGATGATGAGGCGATGGTCCGGATCGAAGTCCATGCCCGCCCGCTTGTATTCCTCCACCATCACCTTCACGTCGAAGCGCCCGATGTGGTAGCCGCCGAGATCGCAGTCGGCGAAAAATTTTCCGATCTCCGCGGCCTTCTGCAGGAAGGTGGGAGCGCCCGACACGTCGTCGTTGCTGATACCGGTGAGCGCGGAGATCTCAGCGGGGATGCGGATGCCCGGGTTGATGCGCGTGTGGAGCTTCTCGATGTGGCCGTCCGGATGGATCTTGTGCGCCGCGATCTCGATGATGCGATCGTATTTGAAATCGAGTCCGGTGGTTTCGAGGTCGAAGAAAATGAGCGGGCGTTTAAGCGGAAGAGGGAATGTCATGGACTTATTTACCAAGTTGCCGACGGCGGGACAATCGTCGCGCCCGCGGTCGTTTTTTTGATGTCGCCAACCAGTCTTTCAAAGCCTCGGTCGTGCTCCGGAACGCGAGGTCCTTCCAGGGCAGGGCATCAGGCGAAAACAATTGAACATCCTGCGATTCCTCGCCCGGTCGCGGTTTTTGACCGCGCTTGACCTGGCCTACGAAAACGATGGTCACCACCCCGGCGTCGGCGTAGGAATAGACGCCGAGCATCTCCCCCACTTTTATGCGCACGCGGATCTCTTCCCAAGTCTCGCGCGCGGCCGCGTCGGCGACGGTCTCTCCCATCTCCATGTACCCGGCCGGGTTGCTCCACTTGCCCTTGGCGGGCTCGATGTCGCGGCGCAGCAACGCGATGCGGCCGTCCGGCATGACGGGAATGAGGCCGGCCACGACTTTCGGATTGATATAGGTGATCTCGCCGCAGTCCTGGCACACGAGACGCCGGCGGCCTTCCGCATGGACATGCTTGCGCCCGAGCGCGTGGCCGCACACGAAGCAATGACGGAACCGGCCCTGGAACGCCTGCCACCAGAGGCCCCGCAGCGTGGCGCGCAGACGGCTCTTCATGACGCGTTCTCCTCGAGCAGGAAAATTTTAGGAATGCGATGCTCGTCGATCTTGACCGGAAAACTGTTTTTCTCCGGATGGTAGCGGCCGGGAAGGTCCTTCTGTTCATAGGGCAAAACGTCCCTCATGCATGCGTGCATATCTTCCAGAAGTTTTTTCACCGGCAACCGCCACATCACGTCGCCGAGCCGGGAGAGAAGCTCCACGCCGCCGTGATAGAGAATGCGCGCGCCCTTGAGGTTGCGCGCTTCAAAATGATGGAGCGCGGTGGCGAACTGGATGAGCCCCTGGATGAACTCCGCGTCCTTCTCATGCAACTGGTGCCAGAGGTCTTCCCACACCTCGTGCGCGTCATAAAACTCCCGCGCGTTGAAGTGGCGGATGCCGTCGTGATAGCGCGTGTCGCGGGCGTCGAGTGTGTCATTCATGGTTTCAACGGTGAGTTCGGGCAAAGTTTCAGCACCGGACATTCCGGGCACTTCGGCGTGACCGCCTTGCAGATGCGGCGACCGTGGTGAATGAGCGCGTGCGAAAACCAGATCCAGTCGCCTTTCGGAATCTGACGGATCAGGTCTTTCTCCACCTTGTTGGCGACGTCGTGGCGCGAAAGGCCCAGGCGATTCGACAACCGGCCGACGTGCGTGTCGACCACCACGCCTACCGCTTTTCCGAACGCGACGCCCAGAACAACGTTGGCGGTTTTCCGCGCGACGCCGGGGATCTCGAGGAGTTCATCCATGGACTGCGGCACCTGCCCGCCGAATTTCTCGAGGAGAATTCTCCCCATGCCGCGGAGGTTTTTGGCCTTGTTGCGATAGAAGCCGGTGGAATGAACCAGCTTCTCAAGCTCGTGCGGGGAAACGGTGGCGAAGTCCTCGGGCGTGCGTAACCGGGAGAAGAGGGCGGGCGTGACCTTGTTGACGCGCTCATCGGTGCACTGCGCGGAGAGGATGGTGGCGACCATCAACTGAAGCGGGTTCTCATGGGTGAGAGCGCATTCCGGCCGGGGATACTCCCGCTTAAGCGCGGCGAGGAGGGCGGGGACATGGCCGTTCTTGCGGTACATGCGACGATTCTCTCAAAAATCGCCGTCGGGGAGAAACGCGGTGCGTTAGGCGCTGGGCGTTTTGGGCGTGATGGGAGCGGCGACCACCTGGCCCTGCGGCGACGACGCGCACACACGGTTGCGTCCGGCGCGTTTGGCGGCATAAAGCGCCTTGTCGGAGGCCTCGACCAGGTCTTGGTCGCTGGTGATGCGTGTGTCGGGATACGACGCCGTGCCGATCGACACGGTGAGGCGTTCGCCCGTTTTCGAACCGGCGAACGGGAAGTAATGGTCTTCGACCGCTTTGCGGACTTTCTCCGCCACGTTCATCCCTGCTTCCAGCGGCGTCTCGGGAAGAAGGACGACGAACTCCTCACCGCCGTAGCGAGCGACGATGTCGGTGCCGCGAACGTTGCGAATGAGAATGCGCGAGACTTCTTTGAGAACGATGTCGCCGGCCGGGTGTCCGTTGCGGTCGTTGTAGGCTTTGAAGTGATCGACGTCGAGCATGAGGAGAGTGAGCGGGCGCGAATATCGCTGAGAACGAGAGAATTCCTCAACAAGTTGCATCCGGAAGTAACGCATGTTAAAGAGGCCGGTAAGCGCGTCGCTCTGCGATTCGCTGCGCAGTCTCTTGCGCTCGACGTCCAGCTCGCGCGACATCTCGTTGAAGGCTTCCTGGAGTTCGCCGAGTTCATCTTTGCCGATGCGCGGAATCTGGACGTCGGTCTTTCCGCGCGTGAAATTGCGGATGCCTTCGAGAAGAAGGGAAAGCGGCTGAACAAGAAACTTCCACAGATAGGCGCCCAGCAGAAGGAAGAACAGGATGATCGTCACGATGAAGTAGATCGCCACGCGGCTGTGGTAGTGAAGCGTGTGCGTGATCTGCTCCTTGCGCACGATGGTCATGCCCTGGCGAATCCCCTTGATCTGATCGATGAGCGTCTGGATCTGGCGAAGATACTCGTCACTCATGCGCAGCATGCGCGTCGCGGAGGCGGGGTCGCGCTTGCCGGTCAGCAATATCTTGCGCGCCTGGTTGTCGTACTGCACGTAAAGCTCGTCGATCTGCGAGAGCACGTCGGCCTCAATGGTCTGATCGGCGTAGTTACGCGCCTCGATGTACCACCGGGTGAAGCCGAGGCGCTCTTTCTCGAAACCGTCGAGCGCCATCTGGTTCTTGTTCTCGAGGTAACGATAAACGCAGTTATCCTGGCGCTGGAGGGCGATTTCCATTTCGCCCAGCGCATGGACCATGGGAAGGTGGCGATGCACGACCGCATTGGCGGCGTCGCCGATCTCCTGCGTGGAACGGCCGCTCATGACCACCGCCGCCAGCGAGGCGATGGCGAATAGCGTGAAGAACAGGAGGATGCGGGTACGAACGCTTGTCATGAATTGAAGCCGGTTGCCCGGTTAGTTGGACTGTGGAGCCTGAATCGGCTGCATGACCGGCGGCGGGCGGAAGAGGTCTTCCACCTGCGACAGGCGAAGCGCCCCGAGGCTGGGAACCACGAGGTCGGCGACGGACAACTCAAAAGTGGGGTAGGAAGTGGCGACGGCAATGCACTTCATGCCGGCCGCGTGCGCGGAGGCGATGCCCTCTCGCGAATCTTCAATCACCGCGCATTCATCTGGGCGAATGCGGGTCGTCCGCTTTCCCGACGAGTTGAGGCGCTCGACCGCGGTGAGGTAGCTCTCCGGGTCGGGCTTGCCTTTCTCCACGTCGTCGGCGCTCACGATGTGTTCGAAATAGTTCTTGATGCCCGCCGCGTCGAGGATCATGTCGAGCTCATGGCGTCGGGCGCCCGAGGCGACCGCGAGCGGGTAGCGCTGGGAGGCGGCCATGACGAACTCGGGAACGGCGGGGAACGGAAGGATGCCTTCCGAGCTCACGAGCTCCTGGAAAACGGTGGTCTTGCGCTGGAGAAGGGTGTCGAGAAGCACCTTGTCCATCGGGCGTGAATTCTCGCGATAGAATTTTTCGAAAGCGCCGCGGTCATCAAGCGCCAGGTAGCGTTCCTTGTACTCTTCCTCCGAGATCGCGTCGCCCGATTCGGCGAGCACGTTCCGGAATGCCGCAAAATGAAGCGGTTCCGAGTCCATCAGGACTCCGTCGCAGTCAAAAATAATGGCGCGCATTGCCACGGGGATGGCCTCCTTCATTCGGTAAGGGTAATGCCCCCCATGCTGAGCTTTCAAGTGTGTGATCATTTTCTTATTTCCGTAGAGCGCGGCAGGTCGACATCGCTTTTTCGACGATATTAAGAGAGACCCTCTTTGTAAAGACCGGAAAACCCCGGCGTTCGATCTTGGAAAGCAGGTCCATGTAAATGCCGCCCATGATCCGCGCCGGCCGCAATTCCCTGCGCCACTTCTCCGGCAGAAGCTCCTGCGCGCGGCGATAATGCGACCAGGCCAACTCAGCCTCGTGCCGGATGAGCGCCTTGAACTGCGGCGTGTCGCGCCCGGCAATGATGTCGGCCTCGCTGCACCCGAACTGGGCCAGGTGATCCATCGGAAGATAAATCCGGTTCATCCGCGCATCGATGCCGACGTCGCGAATGGTGTTCACCCACTGGACCGCCACGCCGAGCCGGATGGCGAAATCCTTCCCCTCCGCCACGGGCACACCGAAGATGGGAAGGCAGGCGATCCCGACGGTCCCGGCCACGCCGTAACAATATCGCTCCGTGTCCATGGGCGTCTCGAACCGGTTCTCACGCAGGTCCACGGCCACGCCGTTGTCGATGAAGTCCGTGAGGGCAAATACCGGCACCTGAAAGCGGCGGATGGTCTCGAGCAGCGCCTGCGCCAGGCCTTCGTGGCCCCACGCCCGGACGGCGTCGGGGCGGGTTTCCCGGAGCACCATCCGCCAGGCGTCCAGAAAAGGGACGGGGTCGCTCGCGGCGACATCAACGGCGTCGTCAAGGAGGCGAAAGAAAGCGTAAACGGTCTGAAGGGCGCGTCGCCGTTCGGCCGGAAGGAAGAAAAAGGCCGGTGCGAAGTTGCTCCTGAGGTACCCGTGACTGGCCGCGGGCGCCGCAGGGACGGCGGCAGCCGCCGGAGTTGTGGGGTGATTATCCCTTTGAGACAAGTAGTTGGTTTCCTTCACGACAACGAGACTAGATTTTTTTAACAGATCGTTCCCCTCTTGTCAATGCTTGAGCGATCAGGCAAAATCAGTTCATGGAAACAGAGAAGAACCCCGCCGCTGTTGCTCTGGGACGCCTGGGAGGGCTTAAGGGCGGCAAGGCGCGCGCCGCAAAGCTCAGCGCCAAGGAACGGAAAGAGATCGCCAGGAAGGCCGCTCAGGCGCGTTGGTCTTATAAGAAAAAGGGAAAGCGGCCCGAGTAATCTAAGGCAGGGCTTTCTTATCTTTCTTTCCCAACTTCTTTAAATCGGTCGCGGTTGGGAGATTTTCGGGGAAGGTGCCTCCGATCTCCTTGATTGTCTGCCTAACCTTTTTCCCTACTTCAAAATGAGCGTTATTCGCTTCACGCTTGCCTATAATTTTTTCCCTTCGTATTTTTTCTTCAGTTTGAGTTGCGCGAAAAAGATTTGCGGCCAGTTCAGTACTGCCCATGTGGTCGAGAATTTGCTGGCCCTTTTTGAGCCCCTTTTTGTGATGTATGTCCCTCGCCTCTAAGCCGCCATACAGTCCAGCATAGCCGTGGTTCTGAAAAATCGCGTAATCAAGGCTTGTCACTACACCTGCTTCTTTAGCTGTACCTGCCAGCTTAAGATTGTGAACCTTTAACTCATTTCTCAGCAATGATCGTCTTTCAGCTTCCACTTCGGCATCAGAAAGTTCCTGTCTCCTGGTCTGCTCCGCGAAGTAAGTTTGGCCTAAAGCAACGACCTCTTTCGTCGGATCTGCGTTTTGAATAATTAAATAGCAGGCGTATCTAGATAAGAAAACCGTCTTAACGGGCCTTACCGCTCCACTACCTATATCAACCATATCGGTGATATCACCGAAATGGTCATCAATCCGACGACCACTATTGAAACAGGCTTGCTTGGCCTTATTTAAAACCGTTTCAAAATTTCGGTAATCCGTATAGCCCAAGATCGAGGCCAAGTCGCGTGCAGACCAATAGTCGTTTCCAGAAGCATTAGTCCGTTTAATTTTATCGAACGGAGTAAGACTGGAGTTGCCACCTTGGCTATCTATTGAATTGGTCATAGAAGGTCCCCTTTTTCTATTCGTCTGCTTACTCTACAGAAATTCCGTAGGTGTTACAACTTAAGATTGGTTGATTTATTGTAACCGCTTTGTTATAACAAACCTATCATGAAATTTTCCGAATACCAAAGACTGAAATCAAGAATTGAGAAGGCTTACAGAGAAGAACTCCTCGCTCTGAATCTCCTGTGGAAAAAACACGGAGAGCCTTCCCAGAGAAATTCTGGCTCCTCGGCACGCTCCGATGGGGACGGTTCTATTAAGAACATAATCAGCGAAGCAATTTTGACTCATGACGGGGAGTTTACGATCAACGACCTAGAGCAATGGATTCAAATCAATAAATCGCACATCGGTATCAAGCGGCCCACGATCAGAGTGATCCTGAACCGACTTACTGGCAAGAAGGTCCAGGTAGTTAAAGCCGGTCAAGGCAGATCCCCGAACATTTATAAGGCGGTTAAATAGTTTTGTTTCGCAACAAGAAGGGATGGTTATGAAGTTATTACTTGGGGCCAGTACCTAGGCGTGCCCTAAAAAGAAACCCGTAGTGGAAGTCGAGTTTGGCCAACCAGTTTCCACTACGGGTTCTAGGTACGTCGTAAAGAGAAGCCTACCTTTTCCCTCTTAACCTTTCAAACCACAGGCACTAACATCTCTTGACTAATGCTTGATCGGTCAAGTATACTAATCGCATGGAATACACGATCAAAGACTTCAACAAACAATTTGCCGACGACCGGGCGTGCCTGGCCTACATCTTCCAGAGGCGCAATCCGAACGGCGCAACTTTCGACGGTTGCAAGCGCCAAGGCACCTTCTATCCCGTCACGAACCGCCGGAGCTACGCTTGCTCGTTTTGCGGATACCAGACCTACCCTACGGCGGGAAGCATCTTCCACAAGTCGCGTACCAGCTTGAAGTCCTGGTTCTTCGCCATCTTCCTGATGAGCCAGTCGAAGAACGGGGTTTCGGCCAAAGAGCTTCAGCGGCACCTGGGCGTCACCTATAAGACCGCCTTCCGCATGATGAAGCAGATTCGATTACTGATGGCCCAGTCGCCCGAAACGATGCTCTCAGGCACCGTGGAGGCCGATGAAACGTGGATTGGTGGGGTTCGCCGGATGTCGTGCAAGTCCGAGAACAAGACCATCGTGATCGGTGCCGTCCAGCGGAAGGGGAAGGTCGTGGCCCAGGTAATTGACCGCCGGGCTTACTCGACCGTCGTTCCTTTAGTCCGGGGCCACGTTAAGATTGGCGCAAACCTAATGACCGACTCTGACCTGTCGTTTAAGAAGGCGGGGCAGTTCTACAAGCATGAAGCCGTGAATCACAGCCGGAAGGAATATGTTCGCGGCAACGTCTACACGAATACGATTGAGGGGTTTTGGTCGCAGTTGAAGCGGTCAGTCAGCGGGACTTACCACTTCGTTTCGCGGAAGCACTTGCAGGGTTACGTCGACGAGTTCGCTTGGCGCTATAACCAGCGGTTTTCTTCCGTCCCGCTTTTCGATCTTTTGATTCGCCAGATGGCGGCGTGATTGCCTTATGGAGAAGGTCGAAGAATGATTTCTTTTCAGTTCCCAAAATTCTTACGCCCCGCGAGTGGAAACATAATGTCAAACAGCGAATCGTTAGCGGAAACAACAGGCAGACTCTTTATAACCAGGTCTCTATCAACCGGTGTTGCATTTTCATAGTACCAACCATCTTTCATATACTGCGAATGGAAAATATAGTTTTCTGATTTTTCACAGTTAGCGCAACCCACCAAAACATAGCCAAACAATCTGTCCCCATCCTTCACACGAGACTTATCCAAAAGAAGTGCGATCGGCCCGATTCTATCGGGATGAGTTATGAAGTCTTTTTCAAGAACCTTAGATTCATAGGGACGCAAAGCCATTACTAGTTCGGGCGTGGGCGAGTCTAAATTCCAAATCGAGATCTGATACTTCGGTCCAGTAACGGTCACCGTCGAACCAGCATGAATTGAAAAGGACGGTTCGCTCGGAGCTTCGAAATCTAGTTTAACCGCAGCCTTAGGCGGAACACCCACCTTCGAGATTGCCCCCTTAATTTCGCCGGACCTTTTTTCCAGTATTTGAATGTACCGCTCTTGGTATCCAGCGGCCTCTTTCCTGGCCAACCGTGTCTCTTTTCGAGCGTCTTGAGCATCGAGTCGTGCTTCCCGAATCGTGTTCATTGCATCCACTTCAACTTCTTTAGAAGCGAACCATTGCACGACCGAAAGACCCAATCCCAAACAACCAAGAGTGATGAATATGGCCCGCTGTTCTGTCTTAGCGCCCATTACCATCACGATGATCGCTATGACGCCGGAGAAAATTAGAAGGGATACGTCGCGGGCTACCATACTTGCTTAGAGGGGATACGCGCCAGTTGTGGGCATTGGGGATAACCTTGTGGACAAACCGGCTCGACGCTAGCAGAGCCTGGTCGAGCGAGTCGCGTTTCGTGAGAACGAATCCTACATAATCCCCCGCGCTTGACCGACCGCCGCCCGGAGGGATTTTGATATAAAAACGGCCATGCTTACCGCCCCGCCGCCCAGCAACTCCACCCAGAACCGAGCAACCGCCTGGCTGATCGCCATCGGATACGTTGGCCTGATCTACGCGACGCTCGGCGTGGTGCGCGCGCCCCTGGCGTACCTCCGCTCCCACGGCGTGCTGCGTTCCACGCTCGCGGTTCTGTTCCTCACTTGCTGGCTGGGTGTTCTCGGCCTGCTCCGCTCGCGCTCCCGCCAGATCTGGCGATTCGTGGCAATGATCGCGATCGCCGGCGTTTATGCGCTCGTGGCCCGCCGCGTCGGCACGCCCGAAGAGCAACTGCACTTCATTCAGTATGGGCTTGTCGGCGTTCTTTTTGCCCGCGCGGTGAGGCCGACGGTCCGCCACGAGGGTGCCGCCTACGCGCTCGCCTTTGTCCTCGCCTGCCTGGCCGGATGGCTGGACGAAGTTCTTCAAGGCCACCTTCCCACCCGCCATTATGACGTTCACGACATTGCGCTCAACGCGGTGTCCGCCTTCCTCGGCTTGACCGTTTACCGCATCATCCCCCGCCGCCAAGAAACCCTTGTAAAGAGTCACGTCTCAAGGCAGCCCGGCCCCCCTTCTGGACCCAGGGAGTCGTAAGCCCTTTTTCCTGCCCTTCCTCTCCTTAAATAATCGCCAGGAACACCTCTAGAAATCAGCATTAATTAAATAAACGTCGACACAACTGCTTATTTGGGGCACCCTTGGTTTGACGAAAATTAAAGCGGTTTACTTCACGCGAGACTTTCGTCCCATCATGCGACCTTCGCTCCAAAGAATCAGCGACTAAAGGCACTTAAAAACCGGTTTTCCCTTTCGAGGAAGAAGCGGCGTTTTTTTGCCCGACCAGTGGAGTGTGACAGTCCAGATGGGTTCAAGCGACATAAAGAAGATCAGGAGGAAAACATATGAGACTGAACCACAAAGTCCGCTACGGCCTCGAGTGTTTGTTCGAGTTGGCGAAGGCGCCCGGCGAGTTCACCGACGCCGAGCACCTCTCGACCGCCCGCAACATTCCCCCCGCGTACGCCCAGAAGGTCCTTCAAGCCCTGACTCACGCCGGCATCGTGCAATCGCAGAAAGGCAGCGGCTACCGGATTGTCCGTTCGCTCCAGGACATCACGGCCCTGGAAGTGATGAACGCGCTGACCACGGAAGACGCCCAACTGCCACGCGCCGGCCACGTGCTGGAATCCCGCATCAACGATGCGCTCGCGGGTATGACGCTCGACGCCCTGGCCGCCTGATCGTGCTCATAGTCTCTCACACCACCTGGCAGGAGGAAGGAATGACTCGGATCCATCAAAAAGTTATGGCCGCGGTTTTCGCCGCGATGCTGGGCGCCCCCGCGATGGCCGCGGAACCGGTGAACCCAGACGCCCCACCCACGCCCGCCGGCGGCATCCGCACGGACTTCGGCGACGTGCAGATCGACAACCTCGGCATCGGTCGCACCTACAACCTGCGCGACCTCGCCGGCACGCCGATGAAGGTCACCAACACCGGCGCCGACACAATCAATCTCGTGATGAGCGTAGAGATTCCCACCGACGCGATGATCACCGATAAGCGCACGGAGATCGGCTACAAGCCGATCCCGACGATCGACTGGGTGTCCCTCGGACAGTCCCAGTTCATCGTGGCCGCGGGCGAGAGCGCGTACACCGACATCATCATCAAGATCCCCGATGATCCGTCGCTCTACGGCAAAAAATTTCAGGCCGACATTTACTCGCGGACGAGCGGAAGCGAGTTCCTCAACATCGGCGTGTGGAGCCATCTGCAGCTCAGCATCGCGGAGGGCGCCGAGGCGCAGGCCGCCATCGAAAAGAATCGCAAGCGCGGCGTGCTCGGCAACATGGAGTACACGCTGCTTCCCGACAAGCTTGTCATCGAGAACGCTCCCGTGGGAGCGACCCTCGACATCCGCAAAGAATTGAAGCGGACAATGATGGTGGCGAACTCCGGCGCGGATCCAATCGATCTCATGCTGAAGGTGGTCCCCGTTGGCGACACGCCGCTCAGCCTTCAGACCGGTTTCGTGGAAGGCAAAGCCGAATGGCTCGCGATCAAGTCGAACCGGATGAAGGTGGAAGGATCAAGTTTCGCGGATCCCGGCTTCGTCCTGAAGATTCCCAACGACAAGTCTCTCGCGGGACAGAAATTGATGTGGGTCGTGAAAGTCGCCCCCGCCAGCACCGACGTCGTCGGCGTGACGTACTACGGAAAAATTTACGTGGAAGTAGCGAAGTGACATCGAAGATTCTGATTCAAGCGCTTTAAATTAACTCAAAGGAGAAATGAAAATGAAGAACCTCAAGAAGAAGTTAAGCCTCGGCCTCATCGGTGCGGCTCTCGGGATGTTCGCGATGGCGACCCCGGCGCTCGCCGTCAACCCGCAGTCCCTCGACATCACGGTCAGCATCAACGCCACGAAGTCGCTGTCGGTCAACACGACGACGTACGGCTTCGGCGCCATGGCCGTGAAC
>Ga0163151_10004828_pt1 | contig 17715 bp, 16 predicted proteins | sample OliLakLV19MP5IB2_FD_145596 | JGI IMG/M metagenome (GOLD analysis project Ga0163151, IMG submission 145596) | Freshwater microbial mat bacterial communities from Lake Vanda, McMurdo Dry Valleys, Antarctica - Oligotrophic Lake LV.19.MP5.IB-2 | ecosystem: Environmental > Aquatic > Freshwater >...
GTCAAAAATCTTATCCGCGAAAGGTCGAGTGGTACGGATCCTTCGGGATCGCTAATCGCAAGTTCTGGCCAATTGACTTGTAATTTATCGGTGTCCTCCGAATCACCCCAAGATCGCAAGCCGCTGTGGCCTTGATCGACAGGAATTCCATTGCAAAACACTGTCTGAGTCAAGCGTGGACGCCAATAGACTGTTTGCGTTCCTCCCTGGAACCATGTCCAATCCGGGAATGCGTCTTCAGCGGTTCTCGGGACAAAATCATTGTTTGGCTGTAGAACGCCATTGATGAAACGTTCAACTCTGGGTTTCGACCACTTGAACCAATCCCACGTACCAGGCCCGCTGATCAGTTTATGAAGAACATCAGGAGCCAACTTGATCTTGATGCTGGTTCCGACAGGACGTTGGAAATGACGAATATCAATCGGCGAGGTCTGCAGATCACAATCAAATTCTATTCTGTTCTTCTCGGTAAAATGTCTCGTGGAAACCGAGATCTGATCTCCCAGTAGTGGGGCGGCATCACAACCAACGAAATGTATCGGGATTACCGCTTGGTCGTCGAATGGACATTGGGGACAGAAGACCTGGAACGAACGCGAAAAGAAAGCGCGCGATAGCGGCATACTGATCCACGGTCACGGCCCCGATGGCGGCTACAACGGCATCTGGCTAGAGAGCATCGAATCGCAGATCATCGAAGGCGGCTCAGGCGACATCCTCGTAGTAGCCAAAACAACTCCGATGTCCGCCTCTTGCCTTTGCAAATGGAAGGCAAAGAGATGTATTACGATCCTAAGGACACAACGATGACCCGCACGAGCGGCCGCATCGATTGGTACGGCCGCTCGCGCGAGTGGAAGGATGAATTCGGCTTCCGCGCCAAAGACGAAGTGGAGAAGCCCGTCGATCAATGGAACCGCCACGAAGTAATTGCCGCAGGCGATCGCATGGTCAATCTGCTGAACGCCAAACTGGTCAGCGGTGCCTTCGACCTATCGCACACCCAAGGCAAAATTCAGGTGCAAAGCGAACTGGCCGAGATCTTTGTCCGCCGCATCGAACTCCAGCCGCGTAAAGAAGCGGACTGGAAGCTCGCCGCGTCGGTTTCAGCTTAGAAGCTATATCTCAGCGCGACCTGGATCTGACGCGAATCGATACGCGTGCTGCCGATCACGCCGAAGTTGGCGGTCCGAAGCGTAGATCCAGGTTGAGAGAAATTGGGATGATTCGGCAGGTTGAAAAACTCACCGCGAAGGTCAACCTTCTGGCGGCCTTCGCTCCAGGCAAAGGCCTTGTTGACCGAGGCATCGAGTCCAATAATTCCAGGCCCAATCAAGGTATTGCGACCGTTGGTGCCGAAGCGGAAATCGGTGATGGCCGCCGCATTCTGGCCCAGTCGATCGACGAAGGCGCCCGTATTGAAGTATTTTTCGACGGTCTTTGGACCGTCGTTTCCGTTCTGTCCAGAGATGGCATCGGGTGCACACCAACCACCAGCGCCATTTTGAATATTGCCAGGTCCGCAGAATGCGCTGAAGGGGAAGCCACTCTGGAAGGTGAGAATTCCGCCCATTTGCCAACCGCCAAGCACTGCATTTGCGGCAGAGTTAGAAATCCCATACTTACGGCCTTTTCCGAAAGGAAGTTCAAACAGGAAAGAATTGGTCAAGCGATGGCGGAAGTCGAAGGCCGACAAACCGCGATCGCGCCAGAGCGAACGATCCGGGTCCATTGGAGTCAAAGGATCGCCGTCCGTTGTGCGGACGCCCGATCCGTTGTCGATCGACTTCGAATAAGCGTAGGAACTCAAAAGCGTAAAGCCATGTGAGAAACGATGCTGCAATCGCGCCTGCAACGAATGGTAATTGGAGTGCGCGGCGGCATACATGTTCTGGAAGGCGCCGTTAAACTTCGGGAAGGCGCGGTTGTCATTCGGGTTTCCAGGCCGAGGCTGAGGCAAGTTGTAGCTCGCCAACCGGCGCAGCTTGATACCCGCCGATCCCATGTACGTAACCTCAAGCGACATGTCCTTCGTAAGCTGGCGTTGAATCGCCATCTGCCATTGAGCGACATAAGAAGTACGCTCACCAAACTGGTTTATCAGCAGAAAGCTGGGAGCTCCAGCCTGCGTGAAGAGCCGGTTCCAGGTAAGATTGGGAGCCCTCGTATCCGCTGTTTCCGCCTGGCGAATCGTAAACGGGATGTTCCGGACGATATCGAATACCGCGTTGCCAATGTCACGCACATAATAAATGCCTCCTCCGGCACGCAGCACCGTATTTGAATTGAGCTGATAGGCGATACCGGCGCGTGGGCCCAGGTCGTTGCGGTCTGGCCTGGCGGCGCCGCGGCCAAAGCGACCGTCGCGAACGAGCCGCCATGTGGGAGGCGCGGGGAACGCCGGGTTACCTTCATTCACGTCGCCTGTACCGGCACGAACAAAGGTTGGCTCCACCGAATTGTCCCACTTGAAATCTACATTCACGATGGCATCATGCTTGTCCATGAAGGGCGACTCGTATTCCCAGCGCAGGCCAAGGTTAAGCGTCAGCTTCTGGCTCACCTTCCAGGCATCCTGAAAGTAAAGGGACATGTAGTTGTTGCGGAAGTTTGCGATAGGGGCGCCAACCTGGCCTTCGGTACCGGACATCACCCCCAGCAGCATGTCAGCCATCGGCTCGCCAGTGTACTGACCATTCCAGGAGAAGCGGCCACGCGGCACAACGGCGCCAATCTGGTTGTAGCGAAGACGGCGATACTCACCACCAATCTTCATACTGTGTTTGCCTTTGGTCCAGGAGAAGTTATCGGTCCATTGGAAAGTAGTGTTCCAGTTCACAAAGGGACAGTCGTTACATTCCCCAACGTTTCCAAATCCTGAGATCTGGAAGACCGGAATACCCCAAAAGAGCGGATCTTGCGACACGCCTTGCAGTCCAAGTTCGCCAACAACGTTCCTGACACCGGCATTCTGCTGACTGTTCTTCGAGTTGAAATAGTTCATCCCAAACTTGAACTCATTCACCTTGTTCGAACCAATCACCATCGTATGCCCGATAACTCCCTGCTGACCCAGAATGTCGGCGTTATTCCCCTGATTAAAGATTGCCGAAGGGATGTACTGCGGCTCTTTTGTCTGGCTGAAGCGGAAGAAGTAAGTCTGATTCTGGGTACCCGTCCAATCGGCGCGAGTAGTAAATTGATTGCCGTCGGTGCGACGGCCCTCGTCGTTCAAATAGTTATTTGCGATTCCTAGCGCTCCGCCTCCAGCCTGATTCGGTATTGGGTAAAACTCGTTCAATACCTTGCGCGAGGTCGGGCTGATGCGGCTTTCGGGAATTACGCCGTTCGGAAAGGTTTGGCCCGGGTTCAGCGGGTCGCGGATCGCCTTGTTCAAAAAGCCAAAATTACCCGAGCGATAGCGGGCGTCGGGAAGGGTGCTGTTCTGGGTCAGCGCCCGGCGCTCACGCAGCCCTTCGTAATTGAACATGAAAAACAACTTGTCCTTGCCGTTGAAAAGTTTCGGAATCACGACAGGCCCGGAGATCGTACCGCCAAACTGATTGCGCTTGAAGGGCGGATTGACACGGGCGAAGAAGTTACGAGCGTCAAAGTAGGAATTGCGAAGAAACTCAAAAGCGACGCCATGAAACTGATTCGTACCGGACTTCGTGGTGACATTCACTTGAGCGATGCCACGGCCATACTCGGCGCCAAACACGCCCGACTCCACCTTGAATTCCTGCAATGCGTCGATCGAGGGCAAGAAGAGATACGTGTTGAAATTGGGATCGGTATTCTCCATACCGTCGAGCGCATAGTGATTGAAGTGAACGCGCTGCCCGGCGACATTGAGCGCAAAACTATTGCGCGCGCCACCCATGCGCTGCTGCCCCTGCGAAGACGCCGGTCCATTCGTTGTAGCTCCGGGAATCAGCGAAGCCAACTGTAGATAATTGCGACCGTTGAGCGGCAGTTCGATAATCCGCTTGTTCTCGATCACAGTACCGACGGACGTCGATTCTGTTTCCAGCACTGGCGCACCGCCGGTAACTTCGATCACTTCCGCGACATTGCCCACCGTAAGAATTACGTTGATCGAAGGAGCTTGGCCTACCTGCAACTCCACGCCAGTCCGCGACTGCGATTGAAAGCCCTGCATCTCGACTTTAATCGTGTAAGCGCCTGGGTTCAAAGCGGGCGCGGAATACACGCCACCGTTGCTCGTCTTGAGGACGCGAGAAAAACCGATGGCTGGATTGGTAATAGTCACGGTAGCTCCTGAAACGGAGGCTCCCGTAGAATCGGTTACAGTGCCGTTCAACTCGGCCGTGCCGGACTGTGCGAAACCAAATCCTGCAGTCAACGTGAGTGCATTTAGACAGGTAAGAATGAAGCGCATGGCTGAAAAGTATATCAGGATAAGCGATTGAAGTCAAGCACTTTCGGCTAAACTCTTGAAATGCTGAGCCGCAGAAATTTCTCACTTGCCTTAAGCGCCTCTACTTTCAGCGCTAGCGCTCAATCCGTCACGGATCTTGCCCAATTGAGTCTGACCCAAGCCGCAGCCCGTTTGCAAAGTAAGCAGACTACCTCGGTTGCAACTCGCCGAAGCCTGCCTTTCCCGCATCGAGATCTATCAACCGAAGCTCAATGCCTTCATCACTGTTTTGAAGGAATCTGCCTTCAAGCAGGCGCGTGAAGCAGACGCCGAACTTCGTGCAGGCAAGTCCCGTGGCCCGCTGCACGGCATCCCGATCGCACTCAAAGACAATATCGACACCGCAGGCATCCGCACCACTGCAGCCAGCGCCATCTTCGACGACCGTGTCCCTGCCGAAGACGCCGAAGTTGCCAGACGCCTCAAAGCAGCCGGTGCAATCCTTCTCGGCAAGCTGAATCTGCATGAGTTCGCCTTTGGCGGCACCTCAGTCACCAGCTATTTCGGCCCGGTCCGCAATCCTTGGAATCTCACTCGTCACCCGGGCGGCTCCTTTGGTGGCAGTGCCGCAGCAGTCTCTGCCGACCTTTGCTTCGGAGCACTCGGCACCGACACCGGCGGCAGCATCCGCACGCCAGCCAGCTACTGTCTATCGTCGGCTTCATACCCACCTACGGCTTGGGATCGATCCGTGGAATCATCCCTCTGGTGCTCTCGCTCGATCATTGCGGCCCCATGACCAAGACGTTTGAAGATGCAGCCGTGATGCTGAACCTGCTCACCGGCTACGATCGTCTGGACATTGCCAGTGTGGAGCACCCGCGCGAAGACTATGTCGCCCAGATGCGTCAACCGGTGAAACCTCTGCGCATCGGTGTTCCTCGGGCTCCTTATTTCGATATGCTCGACGAAGACGTGGCCAAGTCGGTAGAAGCCGCTATTAACGCCATCGCAGGAATGACAACTTCGGTGAAACAAGTTCGATTGCCCAGTGCACGAGGCACCAGAGGAGGTGGCGGCGAAGCCTACGCTTATCACGAAGAGTACTTCAGCAAATCTAGCGGCCTCTACCAAATCCCGATCCGTCGAAGCCTGCAGGGAGGCAAGGATGCCAAAGCTGTCGACTATATCCAGGCGAACTGGAAGCTGCAGATGCTTCGCCGAACCATTGACGATGCCTTCACCTCACAGAACGTGGACCTGCTTGTACTACCAACTCGCCGCCGCACGCCGCGCACGGTCGACATCGCAATCAAACGCGAAGGCAGCGACAAGCCTCGCAATCCCGAACTTGAAAGTCCAGGCGACTTCAACGCCTTCGGCATCCCTGCCCTGCGGCTTCAGCGGTGCAGGCTTGCCCATTGGGCTGATGATTGTTGGTCCGCGCTTCTCTAAAGGCAAGGTGCTCGCAGTCGCTCATGCCTTCGAACAGGCAACAGAATGTCACAAGCGCAAGCCGCCACTCCGGCCGGACACAACGGTTCCCCCGCTCGCCAATACGGACGAGGCATAACCCATGCCACTCGGTTGCCTACACAGTCTCATCGCTTTTGCTCTCGGATGCATGGCCGGTTTTTATCTGATTGGCAATACGAAAATCCAGGATCAGTATTGGATTCCGTTCGTATATGGCGGGCTTTCCATGCTGACTTATCTAAACCTCTGGGGGATCGTACAGGCCTGGCAGAAGAAGCGATCTTTTAAGGCGGGGCTTCAGCGCCATCTCTTGAAATTGGCAGGTTTGATGCCATATTGACCGGGCGCCACGTTCCAGGCCGATTGTTTTGTCAGAGCATGAGGCGCGCTACTGAGGTTGGGCGCGGGCTAAAAAAGCAAATCGGCCTGGGTACACGGCTTGCGCTGTCCCGGCTTCTTGCGAAGGAATTAGTTGTTCAAGATTGGCGTCGGAACGGCAACTACGATAGCGAACCCCGCTGTATTTTTCAGAACTCGGAAGCCGGCGAACGATGGATGCTGGAAAACCAACAGCGATTCGATATTCTTTCGAAAACCGGTCGAAAGTCTGCGAAAATCAGCCCCGTCGACGCCGGTATTTCAAATGATGAGATTCCGTTTTAGTAATGACTCGGGTTTCGTGCGGGCATCACGGTGACAGTATTGCGTCGCCCGCCGATTTGACATGCGAGTCCGCGTTGGGCGAAAGTAAGGGCGCCGGAGACGGTATGGCGGGAGCGCTGTCGCTGACCTCTTCATTCTTCGGCTCCGGGCCGAAATCGTGGAAGCCGGACAAGCCGCCAAAACTGAATCGCCACAAAACAAAGTGTTATGGAATCCCGCTACACAGTTTCGCTGAAGTAAACAGACGAGGGGTATAGCGTCTGGGTGCCAGGTTTGCCTGGGTATTGGTCCCAAGGTTCCAGCGAGGAAGAAGCATTGGCGAATATTCGAGACGCGATTGTTGAGTATTTGGCTATCGTGCGGGGGTTGGCGGAGGATTGGGATGCTCGCGAGGTTTTGCTGAGCATTTGATGAGCCGGATCGCTGGAATTGCGAACTTTCGGGCGGTCAAAGGCCGTGCGGAACGGGAAAAGAGTCGTCACGATTTCTCGGAATGATCCGGTCGGTGCGATGGATCGGTTCACGCAGCCATGTATCAGAATACAGAAACTCGCGCCCGCCGAACTGTCAAAATAGAATTGTGGCGGATCACCTCTATTATTCCTGTTGGCTGCGGAACTATTCCGCGTTGAGCATGTTGCGGCAATACGGCAAAATGTTGGATCTGTTCCCGTTTTCTCCTGTCAATCCGGCCGATTCGGTGCTTCGCATACAGGCGGTATCGGCGGCGGAACCACCCTTGGCGGAGCGGGCGTTTCTAGACCCGATCGACCCGAAGGCGGTGGCGGCGGAAGCGGGCGAATTTCTGCACGACGACTGCGCGTACTCGTTTGACACCTGGTGGGGATTGTGGACCTTTGACAAAGACTGGAAGCTGGCGCCCGCGCGGGTGTCCTTACACTGTTTTGGGCCGCGGTTTAACGACTCGCCCGTGGGGGATGAAGAGCGGCAAGCGGAACATTTGCGCGTGGACTTCGGATTGGACTCGTGGTTCCTGCCGCGGCCGGAGTTGCCGAACGCGGCCTGGTACGCGCGGTCGAATTTGAAGGGAATGTTAAAGTTTGTGCAGTCTTTGGATGAGGCGTTGCCGGTGGAGCGGCGAGCGATGCGGACGGAATCGGGTGGAAATTTTGCTGAGCGGCTGCGGGAAGCGGCAGCGGAATTATAGCTTCGATTACGTAGCAAAGCCAGCGGCGGCTTGGGTGCAACTTATTGAATCCGTTATATCTGATATGATGGAGGCCACCCAATTTTTTCGATCTATTAAAGTCCGCTTTAGCCGGGCAAGTACTAACGATATCCGCCCACTAAGGTGATTCCTGAGAAGTGCGTAGGTCGATTGTGGGGCCGATGGTAGGGGTACTCTCAGTTGACCTCGTACTAGATTGCCTTTACCATCGGAAGCGTGGTGCTGGAAAACACAATTATGAACGGTACAGCCATCATGGAAACTCCTCTTGGGGACGCCGTGGCAGAGAAGCGCATACGGATAGTAATTGCCGATGACCATCCCATTGTCCGGGACGGAATCCGGCGGCTGCTATCGCTGGAAAGCGACATTGATGTCGTGGGAGAAGCGGGCGATGGGCGCGGGGTGCTTGATGTCGTACACGAGACCAACCCGGACGTTCTATTGCTGGATTTGCGGATGCCGAACCTGGACGGCCTGGGGGCGCTGGAGACGTTGCAGCAGACGAACAAGCGGACGCGCGTCATCATCTTAACGGCGTCGGAAGACAAGAACGAGTTCGTGCAGGCGATGAAGCTGGGTTGTTCGGGAATTGTGTTGAAGCAGACGGCGCCGGATTTGATTGTGAAATCCATCCGCAAAGTGTTTTCGGGCGAGATCTGGCTGGATTCGCATACGACCGCGGCGGTGATGCGCCAGTTCGCGACGCCAGGCAGTGAAATGGCGGCGCAGGGCAGCGGCAAAGGGGGCCGGGAGCGGTCTCCGTTATCGACGCGCGAGCGCGAAATCGTGGCTCTGGTCGCGCAAGGCCACAAGAACAAAGAGATGGCTGAGAAGATGTTTATTTCCGAGCAAACGGTGAAGAACCACTTGCATAATATCTTCGACAAGCTCGGCGTAAGCGACCGTTTAGAACTGGCGTTGTACGCGATTCACAAGGGCTTGCATTTACAGGGATAGCGGCCGACTGCCGATATTGACAGTCGATATCTTACGAGCGGCGATGGGCGCAACGCGGGGGGATCTGATCCGGCTGGTGATTGGAGGCGGGTCGGTTCCGGTTATTGCGGGACTGTTGGTCGGGCTTAGCGGGGCGATCGGGTTAGCTCGATTTATTTAGTCGATGCTGTTTGCGAGGAGCGCGATTGATGTATTAACGCTAATTGGCGTGAGCGCGTTATTCATGGCCGTCGCCTTGGCGGCCTGTTTCCTACCGGCTTGGCGGGCGGCGCATATCGATCCGATGACAGCCTTGCGGCAGGAGTAGGGCTACACTGAGGGCATGTGGCGATTCGCCTTTTTATTCGCCGGCTGCACGTGGTGCGCATCGCCGCTCGATCAAGCGATTGTGAACCAGATGGGACAGTCGCGGATCGCGACCCGAACGCCGGTGTCAACGGAGATGGACTTGGTAGTGGCGTACGCCGGCCCGGGAAATCTTGGGGAGATAACGGGCGGCGCGTTTTGGTGGCGCAACAAGATGAGACTGGGGATCTTTCTGCAACGGCGGGGCGGGCCAGGCCTGGTCTACAAGATTGCGGTGGAGAACGGTCCGTTCCTTGATGAAGGCAGTATCCGGGTGGAACGAGTGACGGCGACGGATGTGCTGTTAGTATGGACGCCGGAGAAGGGCCAGGCGGGGCTTATGTTGAAGTTCGTTTATGACATCCCGGCGAAGGCGCTGGTGAAGAGTTTTGATCATAAGCGGTACTGGATGAAACGGGTGGTGCAGACCGGCGGGAGAACGATTGTGATTAGCGAGGATCGGGAGCGGCCGGTGGCACTGGAGTTTGCGGGGACCATGGGCATGGGGCCGGACCGCTGATCGGGTTGTGGGACCGCCAGCAGGGAGTGCCGGGACGAGGGGATGTGCCGTTGAAACCGGGGACTTGGTTTTCGATTGAACTATCGGCCAAAGTACCAGTGGCGGAATGGGGCGGAGCGGATGTTTTTATTGGAATGGAGGAGGAGGCGCAGATGCGCGCGGATGGGGAAATAGAGTGGGTTTTGCGGCGGCAGGAGCGGTTTCATTTGGTGCGGTGAGAGCGCTATGATTGGGGTGGAAATATGATTTCGGATACGACACCGGAAATTCAAGCGATGATGCTGCGGATGCGGCGGGCGCAGACGCCGGGGCAGCGCATGGAGTCGGGTTTCCGGATGACGGAACTCGCGCAGTCGTTCGAGATTGGGGTGTTGCGCAAGCGGCATCCGGAGGCGACGGAAGAGGAGTTCCGTTACCTTCTCGCCCGAAAACGCTATGGGGCGGAACTCGCGGAGAAGGCATTCGGCGCGAGGAGCCGTTGAAGGGCGGAGGGCGGCCGTCGGAAGAATTGCTTTGGGCGCTTGAAGTCATCGGTGTGGAATATGTAGTTGTGGGCTCGCTGGCAAGCGGGGCTCACGGGGAAGCGCGCGCGACGGTTGATGTGGACATTCTGTCCCGGTTAACGGTGGCGATGCTGCCGAGACTGGCAAAGCTGTTGGGAGACGGTTTCTACTTTGATGTGGAAACGGCGGAAGAAGCGCTGCGAATGGGTCGTTCATTCAATGTCCTGTCGAAGGCGGAGGTCCTAAAATTCGATTTCTTTCCCGCAAACGCCGATGCGTTCGGGGCGGCGCAGTTGGCTCGGAAGAAGTTCGTCGAGTTGCCGTTCCTCTCCGAAGTGGTGGTGCCGGTGGCTAGTCCGGAGGATGTCGTTCTCGCGAAGCTGCGTTGGTACGATCAAGGCGGCCGGACTTCGGAAAGGCAATGGAGCGACATCCTGGGTGTGCTGAAGGTGCAAGGCGGCGGGCTTGACTGGGCCTATATCGAAGAATGGGCGCCGCAATTAGGTGTGGCCGATCTGCTGCCGAAGTTGCCGCGTTATATTTAACCGATGAGGGCTTCAATCTTTTGGTTGATCGTTGCAGTCTACGGCTGGGCGGCCACCCCCGCTGAGGCAGTGCGCGAATGGCGGCGTGGACACGAAAAGGAAATCCTCGCCGAATACATGGAATTCCTGGCGATTCCGAACGTCGCGCGAGACATCGAACGGCCGTTCATCGGGAAGAACGCGGACTGGATCGTAGCCGCATTCCGGAAACGCGGGATTGAAGCGAGGAAATTAACCGCGGGCAATGCGCCGCCGGTAGTGTTCGCTGAATGGAAAGCGCCCGGCGCGACGCAGACGCTGATGTTCTACGCCCATTACGACGGCCAACCCGTGGACCCCGCCAAATGGACCGTCACCGAACCCTGGAAACCCAAGATCGTCGATGGCCGTATCTATGCCCGATCGGCCTCGGACGACAAGGCGCCAATTCAAGCCATGCTCGCGGCGATGGATGCGATGAAAGCCGCCGGGCTAACGCCCAAATCGAACATCAAGTTCTTTTTCGACGGCGAAGAAGAGATGGGCTCGCCGCACGTCCGCGAGGTTCTGGTGCGGCACAAACACATTCTCGGCGCCGATGTGTGGCTGTTCTGCGACGGACCGCAACACGCCAGCCGGCGGGATCAGATCGTGTTCGGCGCCCGCGGCGTCATCGGTTTCGACCTGACGGTTTATGGCGCCAGCCGGGAACTGCACAGCGGGCACTACGGCAACTGGGCTCCGAACCCGGCCCAGATGCTGGTGAGCCTGGCCGCTTCCATGAGGAATGACGACGGGCTGGTGTTGATTGAAGGGTTTGAAAACGGACTGGTCCCGCTCTCGACGGCCGAGAAGGCGGCGATCGCCGAGGCCCCTGACGTCTCGGTCGAGTGGGCGCGCGAACTGGCGCTGGGAAGGACGTTGGGGAGTGGCGAGCGAATGGAAATGCTGGTGAACCGGCCGGTGTTGAATCTGCGCGGATTGTCGAGCGCGGCCGTCGGCCGGGCCGCCCGCAACGTGGTTCCCTCAACGGCGACGGCGAGCTTCGACATCCGGCTGGTGAAGGGCATTGACGCAAAGACGGCGCTGGAACGGGTTACCGGACACGTAAAGGGACGCGGCTATCATGTCGTGAGCAGGGATCCGGATCCGGCTACGCTGCGCCAGTATCCAAAGGTCGCGAAGATATCGTCGGAGGGCGGCTACAACGCCGTCCGCACGTCGATGGACCTGCCGATCGTAAAGAAGGTGATCGCCGCTTTGGAGGAGGCGCGGGGGCCCGTGCTCAAAGTTCCGACGCTGGGCGGGAGTTTGCCGATGGCGGTGTTCGAAGAGGTCTTGGCCCGGCCGCTGATAATCGTCCCAATTGTCAATCACGATAATAATCAGCACACGCACAACGAGAATCTGCTGCTGGCGAACCTGTGGGCCGGCATGGAGACGATGGCCGCGCTCCTGGCCATGGAGTAAGTATGCGCTTCGGGTTGGTTTTGATTACGGATTCCGCGGGATTCGGACTGGGTTTCTTCCAACAGGCGGTCCCAGTTCACTGCCGATTCGTTGTTCTCAAACCGTGGATTCATCGCCAATACGAGGAAGCCGCGTTTTGAGCGCTCGCGCGTGGCGATAGGGGAAAGAAAGTTCGCGGCGCGGTGCGTCAGGACGCCGGCGATATGGGGCGCCGGGCCGGAATCGGGTTTGTAAAGCGCTCCCTTCGTCGTGGGGGAATTATGCGCAGTCGATGATTATGTGCAGTCCTCTGCTTGCTTCCTCGGCCTGATGCATCGAAACGATCAGCGAACTGCACATAAGCTCCACAGCCCTCGCAGGAAAGCGAGCAGCCCTTCCGGCGGTTTGTACCGAACCCCCTTCACATTTGGCGGCTGCACGAGCTTGAGCGCTGCTTCCTTCATCTTCAGGTCGGCTTCAACATAAATGTGCGTTGTAGCCGGACTCTCGTGCGAGCCAGAATGCGATGAGCGTGATATCGACGCCAGACTGAAGCAGATGCATTGCCGTCGTGTGCCGACAGGTGGGGGGGGAACTCGACGCTGCGCCAAACTGACGCACGTTTCTGAGGCGGCAGCCGTGGCGCGCTTCAGCCGATCCGTGACCGCCGACCGCGTGAGATGACCGCCATTGGCAGCCGGAAACAGCGGCTTGCCTGGCGCGGAATCGATGCAGGTAAGCCAACGACGAATCCGAACTGCTGTAGCCCGCCAGATGGGCACAGTTCGGTCCTTGCGGCCTTTGCCGTGAAGACGAACACAGGGGCTGCCCTCCAACGTCAAGTCGGCTACCTGGATTCCCCTCGCCTCCGACACGCGGGCTCCGGTGTTGTAGAGCGTAGACAAGAGAACTTAATCTCGCTGTCCCGGCCAACGTGGACACATCGGGAGCATTGATGATCGCCTGCACCACTTCGCGTGACAGGAATCCGACCAGCGACCGATCACAGCGTTTCATCGGAATGGCAAGGACGCGTTGGATCATGGCGAGTGCCTCCGGATCCTTCCACGCTGCAAACCGCAAGAACGAGCGGACGGCCGCCAATCGTGCGTTGCGGCTCCGAATGGAGTTGTTTCGGTCCTTTTCGAGGTGATCGAGAAACGCCAGCACCAAAGGGGCATCCATGTCAGCAAGTGTCAGGCTTTCGGTGGGCTTTTTCTGTTGATCGCGAGCGAACTGGAAGAGTAGTCGGAAGCAGTCGCGATAGGCTACCACCGTTTGCGGACTCGAGTTGCGCTGACGCACCAACCGTTCCAGAAAGAACTCTTCGACGGGCTTGGCGAACCTGCCTTCCGCGGACTTGGAATGTCTTCATTGGCGGCCTCCGCAGGAGAAGCAGGAGAACCGTTGGGATGCGACGCTCATCAACTCTGGGGTCGCGGAGACATACCAATAGGTGTCGGAAACTTTGGCGTGTCCAACATAAGTCGAGATGGCGTCCACCACATGATCGATCTGATTGTCTTGTTGGCCTCGCAGCAAGGCATTGCAGATAAAGGTGTGGCGCAAGTCGTGGATGCGCGGCTGCGGATGGCCGCCGCGGGCAACCCAGCCCAGGTGCCGACGGAGATGGTCGAAGGTGCGGTGAATGGTTCGCTTGGATCGCCGTCTCGGTTTACGTCTTGGTTGCGATCGTCCACAAGCGTTTAGGATTGGAGGCCACTCTCAACCAAATCCGACAAGTTCTCCGCATAACTCCATTCGAGAAAACGCCCATTTTACGGGCACTTCAGGCGCCCGACTCCCAGAACGATTTACCCGACCCTGCTAAACAATTTAATCTATGGGACTTCTAACCGGACAACAGTGGTGTAAAAAGCACTAGTACGTTCACCGCTGAATTTTGATCAATTTGGTACCTCTGGGCCTTCGAGATTACAGGAATGACAGTCTATCATTTGATGTCGGCTACCAATTTCACAAACTTTTGTAGGACTTCAAGGTGTTCAATGTTTAATTCCAGTTCCAAACTACTGCGCAATTTTTGCGCCCTCTCGATGGCCGTATTAGGTTTCGCATGGTCCATGAGTGGATCGAAGATCGAAGCCGTTAAGAGCCGATGGGCGGCAGCGGGTGCATTATCCAGCGCCCGAAGCGGCGCCTGCGCGGTGAGCCTGGAGGACGGGCGCGTGCTGGTCACGGGTGGCCGGGACAGTGTTGGAGAGCTGAACACTTCAGAATGGGTGACCGCTAACGGATCTGCGGTGGCCCCGATGATGGCTATTCCTCGAACGGACCACGGGTGCGTGGTGCTAGAGGACGGGCGAATTCTTGTGGCCGGCGGCCGCACGAAGGGCGGAGAGACCAGCGCCGCTGAAATATTCGATCCGTCATTGAACGAATGGGAGGCGGCAGGCAACCTGACCTCGGCGCGTTCCGGGGCGGCTGTTGTGGAGTTGGACAACGGCCAAGTGCTCTTTGCCGGCGGTGAGGCAGCCGGGCAGGCACTGGCGACATTGGACATTTACGATCCCGAGACTGGGCGGTTTACGGCGGCGCCAGGGCTGATGACGTCGGCGAGGAAGGCGCATGCGGCGGCGAAGTTGGACGACGGCCGCGTGCTGATTGCGGGCGGTACGGACGGGGAACGGGCATTGGAGACGGTGGACATTTTCGACCCGGAGACAGGTCAAATTGCGAGCGCGGGGGCGATGACATCGGCGCGGTCCGGCTTGACGGCGACGACGCTGTTGGGTGGGCGCGTTTATCTGGCCGGCGGCAGCAATGGCGCCGTGGATCTGGCGACGACGGAAATTTATGACCCGGCGCAGGGCACATTTGCACCGGCTGCGGCAATGGAAGGCGCGCGGAGCGGACATTCGGCAGTGCGCGTGCCGAACAACAATACGGTTTTGATTGCGGGAGGAACGCGCGGCGGAGAGCCGGTCGCGGAGTCGGGTGTTTACATTCCGTGGCGGAATTCTTATGAGCCGATGGCGGCGATGTCGGTGGCGAGAAGTGGGATGGCGGTGACGGCGTTGAATTCGAAAGGCGGGGTGCTGATGGCCGGCGGCGCGGCGAAGGGCGCCGTGACGACCGTGATGGAGACGACTGCGCTACCGACGGTGATGACGGATAAGGACGACTATTATCCGGGAGAATTTGTGACGATTACCGGCGCAAATTGGGCACCGGCCGCTACCGTGAAGCTTGAAGTGCGTAACGTGCCGGAAGGCACGATGCGATGGACGAAGGATGTGGTTGCCGACGCAAATGGAACGATTTCCGATGCGACCCTGCAGATGCAATCTACCGACTTGGGAAAGACCTTCTCATTGACTGCAACCGAAGGGGGTTCGGGGAGAACTGCACAGGTTTGGACTTTTACGGATTCGCCGAAGGTAGGTTCGGTGACTGTGGGAGGCCAGACTGGAGCACTCAATCAAGGAACGGCTGGATCAGCGACTTATAGCATCACGGTGAACCGCGGGAGTGGGAGCGGCAGCTTTAAAGCGAAGTTGACGATTCCCACTACCCTGCCAGCAGGAGTGTCTGCCCAATTCGTCGCCACCCCCCTTCCAGTTTGTAGCAGTGGCGGCCAAACGGCGTGTTTAGATACTGCAACTAATCCGAGAGAACTTCGATTTGCAAATAGTGACAGCACATTAACTGTAACCCTTTCGATCACCACAACTACAGCAGCACTCGCGACGACGCCACCGGGGCACTTCAGCTTTATAGTTCGAGCCGAAGATTCAAGCACGCCAGGTGATTTTGCAACAAACACAGGCACCTTGACCGTTGGAGCACCAGCTGTTGCCCCAACGATCACGAGCGCAAACAGCACAAACTTCACAGTATTTTCTGCCGGCACCTTCACCGTCACCTCGACGGGCAGTCCAACTGCTGCTTTGTCGTTCACTGGTTCTCTTCCGTCCGGAGTTACATTTGTGAACAACGGCAATGGGACAGCTACACTTTCCGGAACGCCCGCGACGGGCACTGCCGGGAGTTATCCGATTATGATAACGGCATCCAATGGGGTAGGTGCCAATGCAGTTCAAAACTTCACACTGAATGTGCAGAAGGCGGCTTCGACGACGGTGGTGGCGTGTCCGGCGAATGTGACCTACACGGGATCGGCTCTGATGCCTTGCACGGTGTTGACGACCGGCGCTGGTGGATTGAACCAGACCACTACACCTATCGTTTACACGAACAACACCAATGCGGGGACGGCCAACGCCAGCGCGACCTATTCCGGCGGCGCCAATCATAACGGCAGCACAGACAACAAGAACTTTACGATCGACAAGGCGACACCGACGGCGACACTGGCGGTCACCAACTTACCGCAGACCTATGATGGCGCGGCGAAAGCGGCGACGGTGGGCGTAACGGTGAGTTCGACGCCGGGAGGGGTGGCCAACATCATGACCGGTGGAGTGGCGACGCAGACCAACGCGGGCACGTATGCGGTGACGGCGAACTTTGTGCCGACCGACACGGCCAACTACAACACGGTTCTGGCATTGGCGGCGGGGAACTTTGTGATCGACAAGGCAGCCTCAACGACCGTGGTAACGTGTCCGTCGAATGTGACCTACACGGGATCCCCGCTGACACCTTGTACGGCGGTAGTTACGGGCGTGGGCGGGTTGAACCAGTCCGTAACGGTCAGCCACACGAACAACACGAATGCCGGGACGGCCAACGGAAGCGCAACCTTTGCCGGCGGCGCCAACCATAACGGCAGCAACGACAGCAAGAACTTCACGATCGACAAGGCAGCCTCGGTAACGACGGTGACGTGTCCTGCGAACGTGACCTATAGCGGATTGGCGCAGACGCCCTGTACGGCCGCAGCGACGGGTGCGGGCGGCTTGAATGAGGTGCTCACGGTTAGCTACACGAGCAACATTAATGCGGGGACGGCCAACGCCAGCGCGACCTATGCCGGTGGCGCCAACCACACCGGTAGCACCAACAACAAGAACTTTACGATCGACAAGGCGACACCGACGGCGACACTGGCGGTCACCAACTTACCGCAGACCTATGATGGCGCGGCGAAAGCGGCGACGGTGGGCGTAACGGTGAGTTCGACGCCGGGAGGGGTGGCCAACATCATGACCGGTGGAGTGGCGACGCAGACCAACGCGGGCACGTATGCGGTGACGGCGAACTTTGTGCCGACCGACACGGCCAACTACAACACGGTTCTGGCATTGGCGGCGGGGAACTTTGTGATCGACAAGGCAGCCTCAACGACCGTGGTAACGTGTCCGTCGAATGTGACCTACACGGGATCCCCGCTGACACCTTGTACGGCGGTAGTTACGGGCGTGGGCGGGTTGAACCAGTCCGTAACGGTCAGCCACACGAACAACACGAATGCCGGGACGGCCAACGGAAGCGCAACCTTTGCCGGCGGCGCCAACCATAACGGCAGCAACGACAGCAAGAACTTCACGATCGACAAGGCAGCCTCGGTAACGACGGTGACGTGTCCTGCGAACGTGACCTATAGCGGATTGGCGCAGACGCCCTGTACGGCCGCAGCGACGGGTGCGGGCGGCTTGAATGAGGTGCTCACGGTTAGCTACACGAGCAACATTAATGCGGGGACGGCCAACGCCAGCGCGACCTATGCCGGTGGCGCCAACCACACCGGTAGCACCAACAACAAGAACTTTACGATC
>Ga0163151_10004833_pt1 | contig 17703 bp, 14 predicted proteins | sample OliLakLV19MP5IB2_FD_145596 | JGI IMG/M metagenome (GOLD analysis project Ga0163151, IMG submission 145596) | Freshwater microbial mat bacterial communities from Lake Vanda, McMurdo Dry Valleys, Antarctica - Oligotrophic Lake LV.19.MP5.IB-2 | ecosystem: Environmental > Aquatic > Freshwater >...
TAAAAGTATAATGAAAGGACTTATAACCATAACACTTCTTGTTCTTTCCAACACCTTCATGACCTTTGCGTGGTATGGTCATCTGAAGTTTAAGGAGATGAAGTGGAGTGCTGGTCTGCCCCTGATCACGATCATCTTAATCAGCTGGGGCATTGCGTTGTTTGAATATATTTAGGTGCCTGCTAACCGTATCGGATTCAAAAACTATGGCGGACCATTTTCGCTGGTTGAACTCAAAGTGATACAGGAAGTGATCACGCTTGTTGTCTTTGTAGCCTTCTCTCTGCTATTTTTCAAAACGGAAACCTTTCGGTTGAATCACCTTATCGGGTTCGTCTTTCTTATTCTAGCGGTCTATTTCATCTTCAAAAAGTAGTGACTACTTTTTATCACCTACCGGATTTTGCGTGAGCCGATACATGAGAAGTGCTATACGTTTGGTTTGCCTTGGTAGCCAGTTCAGATTTACGTATTCTTTATCGGTGTGGCCGTGACCACCAAAAAGTCCTAAGCCATCAATAGCCATATCGACATAGCCGGAGGTAAATGAAATGTCGGCAGCGCCTGCATCGCGTGGATTAACGGCTGTAACTTTTCCTAACCCCAGATCTTCACTCACTTTCGTGTAGTACGCTAGTAGTTTCTTATTTCCATCGGTGGGAGCCAATGGAGGATAGCCTTCATCAAAGGTTAACGTGGCATTGGTTTGAGGAAGATGTTTTGATACAACTTGCTGCATCACTTCCTGAGCCATCTTCAATTGCTCTGGAGAGATCGCTCTGATGTCTCCGGTCACCACGGCTTGCTTTGCAACAATATTTTCCTTTCCAAAGGAAGAACCGCCATCTAAAACCTGGTCACGTTGAATATCAGAGCCGCCAAGAATCATTCCTGGATTGAACGTCAAATCTTTTTCCGTTGATAACTTTTCATAAAATCCTGTTAATATTCTTGATGCTTCATAGATAGCACCCGCTCCAATAGTTTGTGTAAAAATTTGTGAGGAGTGCGCTGGCAAGCCAGTAACTGTTAACTCCCATCCCGATGAACTTCTTCTTGAAATCACCCCTGTTGCCGGATTACTATCGCCATCTTCCATGCCTAGTGCAATGTCGGCATTCTTTGCCGCTTCAATTAAATCTTTGCGGGCAAGTTCTAATGGCCGGCCGCTCAGTTCTTCATCACCCGTCATGACTACGATGATGTTCATGCTTTTTAAGAGACCCGCTTGCTTCAATGCCTCCAATGAATAGATAATCATTACATCACCCCCTTTCATATCGCTTGCACCGGGTCCCGTTGCTGTAGAATCATTGACCATCGTGAATTTTTGGAAGGGGCTTGTTAATTCAAACACTGTGTCCAAATGGCCAATCAGCAAAAGGGTTTTTCCGGTTCCTTTGCTGGTGTGATAACCAACTAAATGACCTGCGCGACCGAAAGGTTTTCCGTCAACCCAGCGCGTATCAAAGCCAAGGGCATCTAATCGCGCTTGAAAGATTTGTCCTACTTTTTGCACGCCCTCCAAATTCATGGAGCCACTGTTGATGTTCACCACCTCTTCGAGCAACTTCAATGCTTTGTTATTATTCGCATCTACGCTGGACGTGATCTTCTTTTCGATTTTTGAAATTTGTGAGTATGCGTTGACTGAAGTACTCAACACAAATAGAATGAATAGGATTCTCTTCATAAAAATTTATAATCGTTAAGCAATTTCCTCTCCCGGCCTGGTCTTCCATCGTTGGTGCATCCACACCCATTGATCGGGATGCTCGCGCACAATTTGTTCGGTGAAATTGGTGAAGTTTTGTGTGTTTATAATCAGGTCCCTTTCTTCATCTCCCGTCTTCACCAAAGGTATCTCCGGAAGGATGTGCATGTTCTGCATTCCATTTTCATCCAGATAAATATAAGTTGGAACTACAGCTGCACCGGTGCGTAAAGCTAACACGGTTGCACCAATAGGCGTAGCCGCCTTCATTCCAAAAAAATCAACAAACCGGCTCTTTACTTTGGTGTCCTGATCAATAAGAATGGCTATTGACCCACCTGATTTCAACACCTTGAACAATCGTACACTTTCCTTACCCCGCTCAATAGCTACGGCTCCATAGGCATTGCGGTATTGCCAAAGTAATTCATTCAGTCGCTCATCTTTTAGCGCAGTGCCCACGATGTTTGGATTTAGTCCACGCAAGGCCATATTAGTGATTTGAAGATCGAACGCCCCAAGGTGTGACGTGAGAAACATCACGCCTTTTCCTTTCGCTAATGCTTTATCGTAATTCTCCAGTCCTTGAGTGATTAAGAATTTATTGAGATCCGTAAGGGTGCGCACTTTTAAAGAACGTAGTATATCTCCGGCATTTTTTCCAAGCATTATAAACACGCGCTTGCTCAACGCAAGAATTTCACTGGCGGATTTTTCTTTTCCGAAGGCCAGCCCCAAATGATACATCACCCGCTCACGAGGTTTGGGCGAAACGGCATAGGCGATCTTTCCAAGCCAGCCACAAAACGCCAACCATATCTTTCTGGGCAGTAGATTGGAGGCAAAAATCAAGAACCTGATAAAGAAGTAAAGTGATGAGTACTTAATTCGCTTTTTTAAGGGTCTATTTTCCATATAAGAATAGCAAAGATACGAGTAGCTTTGATTAATTTTATTTCAACAAAGTATGAAAACTTTATACCTTATTCGGCACGCCAAGTCCAGTTGGGATGATCCAGACCAGGGTGACTATGAGCGGCCATTAAATAAACGTGGTAAAAAGGACGCTCCGAATATGGCCAATCGATTGAAAGAAAAAAGGGTTACTCCAGATTGTATGATTACCAGCCCAGCCACCCGGGCATTGGATACCTGTAAAGAGTTTGCCAAAATATTGGGCTACGACATGGACAAAATCAAAACTGACAAACGTCTCTATCATGCCAACGAAGATCAATTACTAACGGTGATTGGTGAATTAAAAGATCGTGAACCCGATGATGAAGAAGTGGTACTTCTATTTGGTCATAATCCAGGCCTTACTGAGTTTGCCAGTGTGTTGCTGAACGAATACATTGACAATATTCCAACGTGCGGAATAGTAAAAACTCATTTAAATATTGATCGATGGAAAGATGCTTCTTTCGGTTGTGGCACTCTGGCATCTTTTGATTTCCCTAAAAGCAAAAAAGATTAAATTACAACTAATAAAATAAATTTATGAAAAGAGCAGCAACCGCCATCTGGCAAGGAAGTGGTAAAGAAGGAAAGGGCCACTTAACAACACAAAGTACTGTGTTGAACAAAACCCAATACTCATACACCAGCCGTTTTGAGCAAGGCATTGGCACCAATCCTGAAGAGCTGATTGCAGCGGCTCATGCCGGATGCTTTACGATGAAGTTAAGCCTCAATCTGGAAGGTGCTGGCTTTATACCCGATCTGTTGGAAACAAAATGTGAAATTAATTTTGAGAATGGTGTGCTTACAGAATCTCAATTGATTTTGAATGCTACCGTGAAAGGTATCGATCAGGCTAAGTTTGCTGAATTAGTAGCCGATGCTGAAGCAAATTGTCCCATCTCAAAAGTGTTGAATACAAAAATCTCCGTTGATTTTACGTTGAATTCCTGATGACTAAAATTGCAATCATTGGCTCCGGCAATGTAGGATCTGCCTTGGGAAAGGGTTGGTAAAGGCAAGACACGCTGAACAGCTAGCCAACGACATAGGATTTGGCAAGTGCTACGATTTTGGTGGAGATGATAAAGTTGAATTACTTGAAAAATTCGCATTGAGTTGGATTAACATCGCGATTATGCAAGGACATGGAAGAAATCTGGCATTCAAACTATTGAAGAGATAATAGGGTATGGTTAAGGATTATTTCGAGGAATGTAATCCTTCGCTCGCTTCTTGAGTATTCCTACTTCATTAAAGCGATAACCCAGCATCAGTTTTACGAAAGTATTGGTGTTGGCAAACTTAATATTTTCAAACCTTATGTTTCGCGATTGGGTAACCAGGCTCATGCCGCCAAAAAAACGATCACTGTTATAACCTAACGCTACCCGTGCATCACTGTAGGTATTAATGGCAATATCATAGTGTTCCTTCTCACCGGGTCGATTGTATAAAATCCAATTATGAGCAGGACCAATGGAAAGTGCACCGTTCAGAAAGAATGAACGGTAAACCAATGTGTAGGTATAACCACCCGCCATACTAAGGGTTGTGTAACGCATGAGTTGAAAATCAGATGTGGATGCAGGCTGACTACTTTGTTTTGATGAGATGACCGAATCCGCGTTGAGCCTGAACGTATTGAGATTACCCGCCATTATCAAGGAGCCTCCACTCTTTATCTGGCGCTCGGAATAATTATAGGCGGATTTCAGAGAAAAACGTTTTTTATCAAACACATAAATTCCGTTTACTCCGGTGTTGGTTAGTTCTATGTCAGGCCTTTTAACAAACACATCGGGTGCAGAAGGTGAGCGAACCGGAAAATAAAATCCGCTGTACTTTTGTCGAAAGACATCCACACCCCAACCATTGCCAAGAAAATTGGCGTGAAACTCACGCGCATCGGTATTACCATAGGTGGATTGACTTTTCTCATCAATAGGAATAGCAAACGTAATTTCAGCGGCTACTTCAAAAAGATAAATACCAACACCTAAACTAAATGAACTATTAGGCTTGTAATTAATCGTTTGTTTCGTGTTTTGGTTCGTCACATCAAAGGAAAGTGAACGCTTCCTGATCACGGGCCAAATAAAAAACTTATCCGAAAATTGTTCGATGTATTTGCTCTTCGTTGAGTCAGATGCGTGCTGACAAACGGCTGCTTCCGTTACACATAAAAACAAAAGTAAAGCAAATAGGTAACGGATCATCCGCTATAATATATACTCGCTTAAATCACGGTTCTTTATGAGTCCGCTTAACTTCTCTTTCACCATTTCTTTGGTAATAGCAATGTGAGAGTTTGCCGGAATTTTATCGGGGACATCAAAAGAAAACTCATTTAATAATCTGCTCATTACCGTATGCAATCTTCGTGCTCCAATATTTTCAACATCCGCATTGATGTCGAAGGCAGCCTGAGCGATCTCATCAATCGAATCATCGGAAAATTCGATTTGAACGCCTTCCGCTTCAAACAATGCTTTGTATTGCTTTGTTAACGCATTTTTTGGCTCCGTTAGTATGCGCACAAAATCATCTTTGGTAAGATTGGTGAGTTCCACGCGAATTGGAAAACGGCCTTGCAACTCAGGTATAAGATCAGACGGTTTTGAAATATGAAAAGCGCCTGCCGCCACAAACAAAATATGGTCCGTCTTAATGACGCCATATTTCGTATTCACCGTGCTCCCCTCCACGATAGGAAGTAAATCACGCTGAACACCTTCGCGGCTCACATCGGGGCCACCACCACCCTTTTTTCCCGAACCTGATACAATCTTATCGATCTCATCAATAAAAATGATTCCTGCATCTTCCGCCTTGCGAAGCGCTTCTTCCTTCACTTCATCCATGTCGATGAGTTTAAGAGCCTCTTCTTCTAATAAAATCTTTCTTGCCTCACCTACCGTAACTTTTCGCTTTTTGGGTTTTTTGGGCATCATCCCACCTAACATCTCCTGCAGGTTCATCATCGACACTTCATCCATCATGCCGGCACCAATCATACCTATCCCCGGCCCTGAACTTTGTTTAATATTGATTTCGATCTTACGATCCTCCATCTCACCACTTTTAATTTTCTCACGAAATAAATTGCGCGTACGTTCATTCAACTCAATATCGTTAGCAGGCGCTTCATCTGATTCCTCCGAGGCTATTGAAAACCCAGCCGCTTTTGATCGCATGGGCGGAATCAATGCATCCAGAATAATTTCCTCAACGGCAAATACCGCTTTCTCTTTTACCTCCTCTTTCTTTCGCGCCTTTACCATGTTTACGGATTGCTCCACCAGGTCACGCACCATGCTTTCCACATCGCGACCCACATAACCCACCTCAGTGAATTTAGATGCTTCTACTTTTACGAAGGGAGCATCTGCAATGCGGGCCAGCCTGCGGGCAATTTCTGTCTTACCTACACCTGTTGCACCGATCATCAAAATATTGTTAGGAACAATTTCACTCTGAATGTCCGACTTCACACTCATACGCCTCCAGCGGTTGCGCAGAGCAATGGCTACGTTGCGCTTTGCTTCATACTGACCAATTATATATTTATCCAGCTCCTTTACGATCTGCTGCGGTGTAAGATATTTTGATTCTAACATGTAGTTCTATTTAAGGATTTCAACAATTATGCTTTGACATCAGCTAAGACAAACGCGAGGGGCTTGTCTACCTTTTCATTTAGCAAAGCAATTTTCAACACTTCATCAACGGTATCTACATAGTGAAATTTGAGTCCCTTTATGTAGTGCTTTTCAATCTCCAGAATGTCTCGCCTATTTTTCTGACTCATGATAATCTCTTTGATGCCACTTCTCTTGGCAGCAAGAATTTTCTCTTTGATTCCTCCCACCGGAAGTACCTTTCCACGCAACGTAATTTCACCAGTCATGGCCAGTTTGTCTTTTACTTTTCGTTGTGTGAATATAGAAGCCAGAGAAGTTAACATGGTGATTCCCGCTGAGGGGCCATCTTTTGGAACAGCCCCAGCCGGCACATGAATGTGCAAGTCATACTGTTGAAAAACATGATGATCGATACCCAGTTGCTCAGCGTTCGATTTCAGATACGACAATGCGGCCATGGCCGATTCCTTCATTACATCACCCAGCTGACCTGAGATCGTGATCGCACCTTTTCCTTTATTCAAACTCGATTCAACAAAAAGAATATCGCCTCCTGCTTGTGTCCACGCAAGGCCCGTTACCACACCGGCAATGCTATTTCCCTGATACAATTCTTCATCAAAAATTTCGGCACCCAACACCTTTACAACAAATTCAGCGGTAACATTTTTTTCAAACTCCTCTTCCATCGCCACTGACTTGGCCATGCTCCTGATCACCGAGCCAATCTTGCGCTCAAGATTTCTCACTCCTGACTCCCTCGTATAACTTTCGATCACCTTCACAAGGGCTTCTTTTGAAAACTTTACTTGTGAGGATTTCAATCCATGCTCGGCCAATTGCTTAGGCACTAAATGTTTGATGGCAATCTGAAGTTTTTCTTCTACGGTATAGCCAGTCAATTCAATGATCTCCATGCGATCGCGCAAAGCCGGATGGATACTATCCAGTGAATTGGCCGTAGCGATAAACAGTACTTTGGAGAGGTCATATTCCACCTCCAGGAAATTATCACCAAACGTATTATTCTGTTCAGGATCTAAAACTTCGAGCAAGGCGGAAGAAGGATCGCCACGGAAATCAGATTTCACTTTATCGATTTCATCTAAAATGAAAACGGGATTGGATGACTTTGCCTTCTTAATGTTGGCCAATATCTTGCCGGGCATAGCACCTACATAGGTTTTTCGGTGGCCGCGAATTTCCGCTTCGTCATGCACACCACCCAAGGACATGCGCACGTAGTTGCGATGAAGTGATTTTGCAATGGATTTTCCCAATGAAGTTTTTCCAACGCCCGGAGGACCATACAAACAAAGTATGGGTCCTTTCATATCCTTCTTCAACTTGAGCACTGCCAGGTATTCAATGATTCGGGTCTTTACTTTTTCAAGACCAAAATGATCTTTATCAAGAATCTTACGCGCCTTCTTTAAATCGAAATCATCCACCGTATATTCTTGCCATGGCAAATCGAGCATGAATTCTACGTAATTCATGGCAACTGGAAACTCAGCCGCCTGTGGGTTGATGCGCAACAGCTTGTCCAGTTCTTTGTTGAAGTGATCAGTCGCAGCCTTCGGCCATTTTTTTTCTGTTCCCCGCTTACGCAGTTTTTCAATTTCCTTATCGGGCCCATCATAGCCCAACTCATCCTGAAGTACTTTTATCTGCTGACGAAGAAAATAATCGCGTTGTTGCTGATCAATGTCTGTATGCACCCTTTTTTGAATCTCATGCTTGATTTCCAACATCTGGATTTCTTTCAGCATGTACTGCAACAGCAAGGTGCCTCGATCGATAATATTGTTCGTCTCTAGAATTTTTTGTTTATCCGGCACCTCAACGTTTAGATTAGAGGCCACGAAGTGTATTAAAAATCCTGTGCTTTGAATATTATCCAACGCAATCTGGGCCTCTTGTGGAATTTCAGGGTTTAGTTTAAGAATTTTTGAAGCCGCATCTTTCAATGTTTGAACAAGTGCCTTCACCTCTTTGCTTTCGAGATCAAGTACTGGCTCTGCCTGCAACTCAATTTTTGCCGTCATGAATGGCTCATCCTGCAGAAACTCCGTAATTGAAAAACGATTCTTGCCCTGAATGATGATGGTTGTATTTCCATCCGGCAGCACCAGCATTTTTATGATACGGGCCACCGTACCAAACCGATAAAGATCCTCTGAACCAGGTTCTTCGGCTTGTTTATTTTTTTGGGCTACTACACCAATAATCCGATTTCCCTGATAGGCTTTCCTGATCAAGCGAATCGACTTCTGCCGTGTAACCGTTATGGGTATCACTACGCCTGGAAATAGCACTGTATTTTTTATGGGTAGGATAGAAAGTTCTTCTGGAAGATCCTCTGGTTTAAGATCTGATTCCTGCTCGGGATTGATCAATTGAATCATCTCGTCCGAATCTTCCTGAACCAGTGGCGATATTGCTAGGGATTTAAACATAATTATAGAGTGCCAATTTGACACAAAAAAAGGGTGTATCCAATTAATTTTATATGCACCCTCAACGGGTCAATCCATGTGCCATGGTTTTGCTATTCAGCCAAAATTGTTTCAATTTTCGTACACGGATGAAGTCAACTACCCCATCTAAGCGTATTCGAAATCTCTACATTCTGTTGTTTTTAGCAACTCTGTTGGCAAACTACGCCCAGGTCTATGCCCAAAAAGATAAGAAAGGCTTTAAAAAAAGTGGCCTAATAGCACTCAATGACTCCATAGCTACCTACAGCCAGTCTGACATATTTGATTTTCCAAACGTCAATAAAGTTGGCTTTTATTACGATGCCACTAAATTGAAAAAAATACAAAGTCTCGACAGCGAGGGCAATGAGCAAGCGATGTATGTAGCTTTAAAAGAGTATGTAAAAAACTTCGGCATTGAGAATTTCAACCGAAACGTTGCCATGATCTGGCGACTGGCCAAACTATCAGAATCGCAGGGATCTGCTGGTGAAGCACTACTTCTGTATAAATTAGTTCTCAAGCATCATCAACAAGGCCTGGATATCAAAAACATCTATGCCTCGTATCAGCAATTAGATCCCGATAAAAAAGAGAACTACGTTCCGCTTGACTTTTATTACGAACTGGTGGATTACCGAAAAGACATCGACACGCTCAGGCCTCCAAAATCCATTCTGCTTAATATGGGTGAGGATGTTAATTCCCGAAAGGAGGATTATGGACCCACGGTAGGGAATACCGATGACTTGATTCTATTCACATCAAAAAGAAATGAAAAGAGCGATGGCTCCTACAATGAGGATCTTTTTTTCAGTACGAAGGTTGAAGGCCGCTGGTCAATGGCTGAGTCCTTTGTGAAAATCAATAGTGAGTACAATGAAGGCTCCGCCTGTATTAGTGAAGACGGAAAATATCTTTTCTTCTCCCGATGCAATGCACCGGATGGGTTAGGCAACTGTGACTTATATGTAGCTGTGATGAAAGCCGATAGCACGTGGGGTGATATAAAAAATTTAGGTCCGACCGTTAACAGCACCGGCTGGGATTCTCATCCATCGCTCACACACAGTGGTGATACATTGTTCTTTGCATCCAATCGTGCAGGAAGTTTTGGACTCTCTGACATCTACTTTGCTGTGAAAGATAAAAAGGGTCTATGGCAAAAAGCACGAAATGCCGGACCCATTATTAATACGGTGAACAGTGAAGTGAGTCCTTTCTTTCACCACACCTTTAATGTTCTGTATTTCAGCTCGAACGGACACCCTTTAAACTTCGGTGAGTTTGATATTTATAAATCGAATAAACTTAGAATAAGCTGGAGCGAACCAAGAAATACAGGACCATTAGTAAATGGAGGTGGCAGTGAATATTATTTTGCCATCGATTCAAAATCTGAGAACCTATACTATGCGCGCTCTACAGAAGATGACCTGAAAAATCTTGATCTCCACTCTTTTCCGGTGCCTATGGAAGCGCAACCCAATGCCACCACTACATTGAAAGGAACCCTGAAAGATCCCGTTGGCAACCCTGAGAAGGGAATTGTTTCTGTTATAGACCTGGATCAGGGAGTGGAGGTGGCCCCTAAATTTATTCGCGATGATGGAACATTTGATTTTCAATTGATAAACAAACGCAATTACTTGCTGATCATTCAAGGCGATGAATTTTTTCGCATCGAAGAAATATTTTTTCTTGATGGTGATCGTGAAATTAATAAAGTTGCCGAACCCATCGAAAGTAAGATTGCTTTTCAATCACTTGAATTTGAAAATGGAAAGGCGAACATCCTGACGACCATGCACGATGATCTTGACAAACTTGCCAACTTTTTAATCGATCATCCCCAATTCAAATTAAAAATTTCAGGTCATACCGATTCGGCAGGAAAGGAAGAATCCAACCTGCGCTTATCCCAGGCACGTGCTGATGCCATCAAAGAATACTTAACCACAGAATTCCCAATCGATACCGAACGAATCACCGCCATGGGATATGGCAGTTCCAAACCCATTGCGCAAGAAGTTACGGACGACCACAAGCAACTTAATCGCAGGGTAGAATTTGAAATCATTAAAGATTGATTTCAATCCTCATTATTTTTCTGTTTATTATCCTACTTAAATCTCACACATGAAAAAATTACTTTTCTTTTCATTCCTAGTGTCTGCCTTCTTTGTTCAGGCTCAAACGGAAATCAATCCCAAAGTAAAACCCGACCGCGATAAGGAATTTGTCACCGCTGAATTGAATAAGAAATTTCCCGTCTATAAAAAAGTGGCCAGCGACATCTGGTCCTATGCCGAGCTGGGTTTTCTGGAAACGCAAAGCACAGAACGTCTGCAAGGAGTTTTGCGCAGTGAAGGATTTAAAATTGAAACCGGTGTGTCCGAAATGCCAACTGCGTTTCTGGCAACCTATGGAAGTGGTGGCCCGGTCATTGGCATTCTTGCTGAGTTTGATGCGTTACCAGGACTTTCACAGGATTCTGTTGCTGACAGAAAAATAAAAGTTGAAGGTGGACCCGGTCATGCCTGCGGACATCATTTGTTTGGTACTGCCTCGGTGGCCGCAGCGGTAACATTGAAAGATTGGTTGATCAAAAATAAAAAAGCAGGAACCGTGAAATTATTCGGCACCCCTGCAGAAGAAGGTGGCTCTGCCAAAGTGTATATGGTGCGCGATGGTTTATTTGATGATGTAGATGCGGTATTGCATTGGCATCCGTCAAGTGCCAATGATGCAAGTCCTCAATCCTGCTTATCCATCAAGCAGACCATTTTTAAATTTTATGGAAAATCAGCGCATGCCGCAGCAGCCCCACAAGCCGGTCGTTCTGCCCTGGATGGTTTGGAAGCGATGAACTATATGGTGAACCTGATGCGTGAACATGTTCCGCAGGAAACCCGCATACATTATGTAATCAACAAGGGAGGCTTAGCCGCGAACGTTGTTCCGGATTATGCGGAAGCGGAATATATGGTGCGTCATCCGGATGCACGCATGGTAGAAGAAATCTGGAACCGCATTGTAAAAGCTGCCGAGGGTGCTGCGAGTGGAACCGAAACCACGATGAAGTATGAAGTGATTTCTGGTTCCTTTAACCTGGTGCCTAACGAAACACTTGCCCGCCTCATGTACAACAACCTGAAAACGGTGGGTGGTGTAAACTACACACCTGAAGAAGTTGAGTTCGGAAAAAAAATTCAAAGCACACTCACATTTAAAGTGCCGCCTCTTGAATCAGCAACGCAAGTGCAACCTTTCAAAACAGGTGGCTTCTTCCCTGCCTCCACAGATGTAGGTGATATTACCTGGGTGGTTCCCACAGCTGGATTAGGAACTGCCACTTGGGTGCCCGGAGTTCCGGCTCACTCATGGCAGGCTGTGGCTACAGGTGGCATGAGCATTGGCTATAAAGCAATGAATAATGCTGCTAAAATTATTGCCATGACTGGGATTGATATTTTCAATAACCCAGCCGTTATCGGAAAGGCAAAAAAGGAATTAGCTGATTTTGTGGGCCCCGACTTTCAATACAAATCCATGATTGGCGACCGCAAGCCTCCGCTGGATTTTAGGAAGGGGAAGCAATAAATAACATCGGTATCAAAGGATTGCAACGATAATATTAGACACTCCGGTATGATAAGAAACCGGTATATCGCTATACTTACCTATCGAAGCTGCGGTAGGTGATGGATAGTTTGGATTGTAAACGCGGGGAGCAACTGTTAGAACCCATCCAGTCCTGCTCCGTAGGAGCTTTCTGTTTATAGCAAAGAAATACCAATGTAGGGCTCCATAGGAGCCTCCTATAAACCGCTACTCGATAAATTCAAATAAAAATCTTTCCTCATAAGGTATTTCGAATTTCTCTAACAAGGCATGGTATTCCTGTTTGAATGTTCTCTTTTGATGATGTCTTTCTTGGTTCAATATATATTTTGTCACCGCATCAATACGTGAATGCGAATAAGAAAACACTCCATAGCCCTCGTGCCAGGCAAATCTTCCTTTAACCCATTTCTTGTCATTAATAAATTCATTGCTCTCTACTTTGATCTCTTTTACAAAATCAGAAATCAAAATGGTTGGTTTAAAACCTACAAACAGATGTGTATGGTCAGGCGTGCAATGGATAGCGAGCATTTTTGCCTTTCGATTTTGAACCAAGCCTGTGATGTATTTTTGTAATCCCTCTTTGTGTCATCTTTCTATTAAGTTTTCCCTTCGTTTCACAGCGAAAACAAATTGCAAATAAATTTGAGAAAATGTGTTTGCCATAGATGAATATTTAGGAGGCTCCTACGGAGCCCTATGCATTAATTTACTTACATTCTATTAACAGGGAGCTCCTACGGAGCAAAATTTGATAAAACTTGTTTCCTAACGCTAAGTCCTCTGGGGGGAGGGCGATGAATAGCTATCAAACTTAGCAGTCAATTCAATGGGAGCGGGTTTTTTAACGTTTGTCTTTTGGTGCTCACTGCTTTGCTACTCTTTAATTTTTCAGCTCGTTATGTTGTTTCACTCTTTAATTATTCATTTTCATTATGCGGAGTCCCGAGGCGGGTTTCCGCTGTGAAGGAATACGTTGGATTTACTATCAATGCCCGACTGTCCAGCAATTATGTCATTCCCAAAATTATACCAAGGACAATTATTAAGCCTAATATTCCTTCTAATCCATGAATAATAACTGCCATCCAGGTTGATTGAAAATATTTTGCCGGAAAGGCAAATACAAAACCAAATAAAACTGCTGTAGATATAATTATCTGCGGCTTGTGAAGATGATAAAAACCAAACATAACGCCATTGGCAAACCAGTCCCACTTGCCAAATACACCGTTCATTTTTGGTAGAAGAATGCCTCTGTAAAGAAATTCTTCGCCCAGAAAATAATTGAACAACATAGTTATTAGAAACAATCCTAAAATCCACCATGCTCCTTTGTTTTCGGGTGATGCCAATTTCGACAAATCATATTTAGGCAGATCAAGAATAAATGGAGCCACAATACTGTCTAAATCAGGAAAACCAATAACACCGGATTGCAGCAAACCACTCAACAGAATAAAAGGGATCAACCATAAAAAGAGCCAATTACCAGATTTACCCGTTATGGGATTCCTGGGTTTTTGAAACTTCATCCTATTCCGGAGGGTAGACAAATTTAAATCATGTCCTTCACTTTTAAGAATGATTATTGAAAGTACAAATTGCCATATCAGCCCAACAATAATGGCAATCCAGTAGACTATTAAAGGAGGTAACTCAATTATGGGGATTAGAATTGGCGTAATAACAAAGGCTAAAACAGCCATTGGTGCTGCCGATAAAATCCAAATTACTAGAATTTTCTTTAACGTATACTGCTCATCCAATGGGATAGAAGAACTTAAAATTGAGTTTACATTCTTTTCCATATTAATTTATCGTTTAAGAGCAGCACTATCTACTGTGAAAACTCCTAAATATCCTTGTCGTTACTGTCCCACAGTGTTCGGCCATTTTATTTTTCAAAGTCCAAGTTGTCACTGAGGTGTTCAATTGTTCCAATGGGATTTCTTTGTTAGTAGAATGTCACCCGTTAAATGACTGCGATAACGGTTTGCAGCTACAAGAAGTTGGCGATTTTCACCACAAATGTTGATGCGGAGAACCAATGTTTGATTAACCTCAAATGTGTCTGCGGAGCACTGAACCGCCAATTTCTTGTAGGTGCTGTTAGTAGCAGTTTTTATATCAGCTATTTTCAATATCAACTCATTATAGATGTAAATATTCAGCTCCATAAGGATTGTCAACCAAATATACCCAGTTCCCGTTAGGTTGTTTTTTTAATATATCACTTGACGTGCCTTTCATATCCAATTTTGTGCCGTCAGGTAAGATGGCTTTCAATGTCCATTCATCAACCCAAGCAGTAATATCACCAACGGTAAACCCAGTGCTTCTCAGTGCTTGCAAATCTGGTTTCAATGCACACACTTGCTCAAGTGCTTTGCGTATGTTTTCTTTACCCGTTACAAATGTGCCTATTCCAGTAATATAAACTGCATCTTCATCAAAACAATCAAGTGCGCTTTCTACGTCTCCGTTGCGAACGCAGTTTTGAAAATACCTTGCCGAACCTTCAATGCTTGTTCTGTCAAATTCCTTTTTCATGTGTAATATTTTTTGTCTTGTTTATGGTTTAATAAAATTGCTACTAACGTTTTAGGGCTTTGCGAAGAAGTGGAATAAGAAGCACAAATGTTCAAATTAGTACAAATGTTTATTAGAATTCCGAATGTTCAATTTGGCACTGAACCCGCTTTTTTGCAAAACCCCTGTTATATGCCGTTTTTCTTATTCTCACTATAAGTCTATTATTTTGTCGGCTTCACGTATTCCGCTTAAATAGGCTCCGTGTACTGTTCCACGATATTCTCTTTCTGTATGTTCGCCAGCAAAGAAAACTTTGTTATTTACTTCATTCGATAGTGTATCAAAGTCTGCTGATGTTGAGCCATTTGTCGGGTAAGAATAAGCTCCGTAAGAATTGATATTCTGTCCCCATTTTGTTCTCAAAAAATTTGTCGGATTTGGAATACTGTTGCCATAAATACTCTTTAAATTCAGCATTATTTCGTTGATAATTTGATTATCGGTCATACTTTCTGTTACAGTTGCATAGTCGCCAAAAGCAAAAGTCATTAATCCATTTGATGGTGTAAATTTCTTGATATTTAGAAAGTAATTAAATTTGCCTTTGGTTTCTGGGGTGTAACCAATGTACTGCAGATTTGTGTCCCAAAATGGTGTGTTCCAAACCAACAAAAATTTATTCACATTACCTATATTAGTGTTACTAATTGCATTGGTTTTACTTGTTGGTAATGCAGGCGTAAAAGTAATCGCATTATTTTTCAATACGCCTAGCGGAACTGAAACAACTACATAATCAGCATCTATATTATTGCCGTTAGCGATAATATTTACTTTTGCATTTGAATAATTGATGCTTGAAACTCTTGTATTTAATCTAACGTCTAAACCTGCTGCTAAAAAGTCTGTTACCTTATCATATCCATTCGTAATAATTACGTCTGCTCCGCTATACTCTTCGCCATCGTCAAAGAATTTTGACGATAGTTTTGAAATGTCGCCACCTGTATTAAATTCTAAATAGGCAGAGAGCATATACTTCCAAAGTCTGTCATTAGCTTGTGTTGGGTAAAGTGAATTGAATACAGTTTGAAAACTTTGTGTCTGCGTTCCTGCACTTCTAACTACGTTTAATGCACTTTCAAACTGATTTTCTGAATTAGTTAAGACTGTGTCGGAATATTCAGTTCCATTGGTGTCAAAAACTTCTACGCTATCGTCAGAAGTCAGATAAGTAGTAGCACCTGATTGTGATGCTAAATTTGTAATTGGATTGCCATTTGATCCGTGTATCCAACTTGCTCCTTCGTCAAAAGCAACTCCAAGGCTTCTGTCTGTCCGCATTCGTCCACCTACTTTTTCCTGTGCCTCTAAAATAATGACGGTAAATCCTTTTTCTTTTAGTTTTTTGGCTGCTGCAAGCCCTGAAATACCGCCACCAATTACTACAACGGTTTTACCGTTTGGCGTTATGTCTTCATCGTCTTTACCGCAACTTGCCAAAAGTGTTGGTGTCAACAGGATTAAAGGTAATCCTGTTAGCGTATCTTTTATGAATTTTCTTCTTTGCATAAGTTATAATGTTGATTAATCGGTTTGTCTGAGGTCAGTTCTAAAATGGCATATAACATTCAGGTTTGCGCTATGAACTTTCGTATATATTCCAATAGTACGAAGGTTTTATTCGTATAGCCAACAGCATTGGGGGATATACGCTACTCATATTTCTAGGGTATCTAGGGGTGATGCCGGTTTTCTATCTTTTGCCACATGGGTATAAACCTCAGTAGTTCGTATAGATTCATGACCCAATGCTTCCTGGATGTACCTGATGTCCGTACCAACCTCATGCCAGCACTTCAGCGTAGCGCTCCACCGGGCATCAGGCAAGGCCCTCACCACCCGGATCACCGCCTGATCATAAGGAAACCGCAAAGCGATCCTCGCCTCACCGCGATGGCGGACAGGCTCCATTTGGATAACGGGTGGGGTAGCGAGTGTTTGCATGAAGCAATAAATATACAGGTTTACGGAAGACTTCCAAAAGAGTTGGTGATTAGTATAGCTTTTGTTGCCTGAATAGGTGTTTACACTATGGCATCGAGGTTTGTAGAAACGTAGAAATGCAGCACAGTGGGCGCAGCGTAGAACCGTAGAGTTTTGCGGTAATGAACGGCTTGTTTCAAGCAGTACGTAATGTTTCTATCTACGGCCTGTTTGCAGGAGGCAGGTTCTACAATCGCCTCCGGCGGATTAATTCTCACTACTGTCCAAAATATTTAGAATCTGGAATAACCTTTAGTGATAATCAAAGTATTGTATGATCAAAACCCTTATTAACAAAAACTACCCCTATTTAAGAATTCCGAGATTCAAGTCATAAATCAGTTTATTACTCAACAACACAAGAGCTTATCAGACCACATAACAGCACCGGTGGAATCAATAGTAATGTTGATTGTCACATTTTGTAGCTGGTGGCTGATATTTTATGTCTCTATTATCACACAGATGCTGGTAGTGTCAATTATGGCAGCTACATATAGGAGGCTGAGTATAGAGTCAAAATAATTAAAAAATATGCAGTAAATTAATCTAAAATATTATCTTTGTCCTGGGCTGGGAAGCTTTACATAGGAGGTGCTGTTAGGCGTATGTGCTTTGTTTCTATTGATATTTTCCATTTATTAATCATTGCTTTATATAATCTATTAGTCAGCAAAAAATAGAGTAGCAAAAGGAT
>Ga0163151_10004834_pt1 | contig 17702 bp, 17 predicted proteins | sample OliLakLV19MP5IB2_FD_145596 | JGI IMG/M metagenome (GOLD analysis project Ga0163151, IMG submission 145596) | Freshwater microbial mat bacterial communities from Lake Vanda, McMurdo Dry Valleys, Antarctica - Oligotrophic Lake LV.19.MP5.IB-2 | ecosystem: Environmental > Aquatic > Freshwater >...
TGAGAAATAAAACCAAAACTTTTGCTTGTGTGTGTCTTTTAAATCTGGCGCCTCGAATTTTTCTAAATCTTCAAGCATTGCGACAAGCTCGTTACCTATTCCCGATTGCATCGCAATCGAGAATCAACAAGGAGAATTTAAAATTGGAAGGTTTCACTTATTTTTTCGACGCGTTAGTGAAAAAATTAAACAAAGTTAGAAACTTATTTTGTGAAAATGGCCCTTAAATCTCACCCGGTATACCCAACAAAGGGTATCAGTTTTTAAGATTTAGATTTATTAGGCTCCGACACCTTGTCGAGAACTTGATTGATCTTTACGGCTAAACTTTGAAAGTAATCCTTTTTTCGGAGATGTACTCGCACACTAAGATCTCCAGCCAAGTACTCATCAAGCTTTTTAATTGTGTTAAATATAGGGCCAACAATCTTGTTGGTAAAAAAGTGGGCCCACATCCATACGCCGGCAAGGGTCGACCCGACGAGTACCACCATTAAATTCAGCATTTTGTTCCAGCTCTGGAATAGCTCCATCTTTTCCTCAGGAGAGAGCCCATCGACCTGAATTAATACATCAAATATTTTGGTCATGACGTAAAAAAAGGCCCCGAGAAACACCAGGCATACGCCGATACCGCTCGCAATTATCATCCCCATAATCCGATACTGGAGTTTGGGATCTACTATTAATATTTTTCGTTGAGGGGTCATAGGTGCTTCCTTTCAGGGAACGTGACGGGGTTTAATTCAATCATTGTGCCACTTTACTTTTTCGATGCCGGGATTCGAGCACCCGATATCTGTGGCTTTCCTTTAAACTCATGTAAATTTGCCAAACACCACTCCGGAAACAAAATCGCCTCGCCTTTAGAACTAAGGCGAGAGTAAAAAATAAAATTTCTTAAAACTAATTTCACGTAGCCTTGGGTCTCGTCATAGGGAATGTCTTCGATAAATCGGATCGGATCGTCAAAAAATCGCGTATTGATCCAGCTGCGAATGGCTGCCTCTGAAGCATTGTAAGAAGCGGCGACCAAAACAAATTGACCATCATAGCGCTGCCATAAATCTTTTAAAAATGCAGCGCCTAGTGGGATATTTACTTCAGGCTTATAAAGGTCTTTGTTCTCTTTTAAGGGCACGCCCGAGCTTTTTGCCGCCAGCTTGGCCACTCGAGGAATTAATTGCATAAGGCCAAAGGCATCAGCCGGGCTACGCGCCATCGGGTTAAACGCAGACTCTTGCCTCATAATGGCATATATCAGTTCGGACTTTACTCCGTATTTCTCAGCGGCCTCGCTGACTTCTCTAGAAAAGGGCTGCGGAAAAACCATGTCGGGGTGCTTGGCCAGAATAAGATTACGTTCTGTCACAGGTAGTTCGCCGACGCGGGCAAATAATTTCAAATACTCTTGGACCATTGCAAAAGTGCTTAAATAGTGCGAGACATACTCACTATCACCCAGCTTGTTTTTTTTGATCCACGCAAATTGCCCATCTAAGTATTCACCCACAAAGCTATTTTCGCCAACCGCCAAGAGCCAGCCGGCATAGCGTCCCTCTGGCGAAGAAAGAAAAGTATTTTTGTCAGAATCCACAATCCCCAAAGTACCACTCAGAGAAGCCGACTGCACCGGCGGAATGGTTTGGCCCAGTTCACGATAAGCGAGCATTCCGTAATAGCCAGTGGAGTCATCCTCAACAATTTGTTTAAAAAGGGTTTTGGCAGAATCAGCTTCGTTCATCTGAATGAGAGCTTTAGCGCGCCAAAATAAATATTTGGGCTTAGCAAAAGGGTTTTCTGTTGTGTCGTAAAGGCTTTGTAGTCGCGTCGTGGCTTCTTTGAATTGTTTGATCTTAATAAAATTCCAAGCTGCAGTCCAAAGAATTTTTTCTTTGATGGCACAGACAGATTTACATTCACGTTCACTCATTTCAAACCAATTGATGGCTTGTTCCGGGCGCTGGGCTTCTTCTTCAATTCTTCCACGTAACCAATAGACTTCATTTAAGTTGAAACGATTTTTCAAAACCTTTTCGGTTTGTTGTAACAGGCTTACGGCTTGTTTAACTTCACCTTCTGTCCAGTAGGCGCGAGCTAAAAGCACAAGGTTGTCGTGATAGCGTTTTAAAAGACGCTTGTACTGGGGATTTTTAACTTTTACCGCTAAAAAACTAGTTTTCACAAAACGCACGAGTCGCTCGGTGGCCTGAATATGTTTCGGTTTGTCCTCGGCCAATTTATGACTGCTTTTTATTCCTAACAGGGCTCGATAAACCTCGTCGGTGCTTGAACGCTTTGACTTCACCACCAAATTATAGTTGTAAAGCGCTTGTTTAAAATCTCTGATTTTTTTATAGTCAGCCGCAACTTTCAAGAGGTCTTCAGGTGTGGGATGAGGTTTTTTTCTTGGGGCCAGTTTATAAAGTCTATTAGCAAGCACGGCTTTTAATTTTTTGTCTTGATTCTTGTCTAAGGCGCGATTTGCTATAGAAATAGCTTGTTCAGTGAGATCGATTTTTTCGGCCGAATTGACTGATAGCTTTGATTGTTCCAATAAAATGGTAGCTAAGAGTTTATAATCGTCGTTTTCTTGAGCCTCACTCTTAGTGACTTCAAGGGCAAGTGGCCACAGCCAAGATTTGGAGCGGAACTGAGTATAATCAAAAACCAAAGGTAGAGCTGAATTGGCGCCACAAGCTTGTCTTGCACGAAGTACGGCTTCGAAGTGTAACGGAAACTCGGGGTCAGCGCTAAGATCAAAAAAGGGTTTGCACGAGAGTTCCGGATTTAATTCTAATTGAGTTAGCGCGGTTTTATAAGTTTGCCACCAAAGTTTTTCGCGGTTCTTTTCGCTATCTTCTTTTGCAGTTTCTTTTTGGGTTTCATCGGGGCCTTCTTTTGGGGCTACGCTGGGGGCGTCGACGGTAGTTAGAGGGGGAACAGTACCGAGAGCATCACTGGGAATACTGCCGGCCGGCGGCGGCGGGATTTCAACACCCGTGGAGGCGCAACCTAAAACGACAATAAGGGCGAACAGCACACGTGACATATGTATTTATCATAGCAGTTTTTTTCGAGGACGATATACACTTAAAATAACACCTGCGACCACAAAAAGCGCTCCCGCATTACCTAGGCCTTGAATCCTTTCTGGCAGTAGGCCCCACGAGTTCTCTGCGGATATGTTGGTCATAATAAAAATTGTCAGCAAAGGATTGACCGTAATGATCATACTTACAACGCTTGCTGGGGTCTTGCTTAGCGAAAAGGCAAGAAAGCCATACGAAAGTAGAGTCGTACCACCTAAGATCAACATCATGGTCCAGATAAGGGGTGTCCAATCTAGCAATTGAGGCGGCGTTGTCAGAGGTGTAAAGAGTAGGCCTGCGGTCAAATAGACAACCATTAGTACTAAGCTGTTTTTTAGTGTCTGACCTAGAATTTTCTGCAGGACTGAATAAGCAATCCAAGTCGCTGCCGCAAATAATATCCAAATATAACCCGCGATGAGGGCTTGTTCGTTGTATAAAAAATTGCCCAGCTGATCTTTAAAAAATAACACTAGGCCCACAGGAGTTAAAATCAATCCTGATTTCTGAAGGTTGTTTAATTTTTCTTTAAAATGAAATATACCAAAAAGCGCTAAACCAAATGGCCCCAGTTGAATTCCAATTTGTGCATTACTAGGAGTTGTGAGTTCGAGGCCCTTTATAAATCCATAGTAATTTAAACCTAAGAATAGCCCGGCGAGAATGGCCTTCGGCGGCGGTCGGCGTAAAATTCTCAATGTTTCTTTTTTGTCAGACATTAGCGAGAAAAGTAAAATAACGAAAAAGGCAAAAACAAATCGAAACCAAACAACCAGACTTGGCGAGACCGATACCACAGCCAGTTTGAGTATGATGGCCTGCACGGCCCAAATCAAAGCGGTCATTCCCGCAGCCAAAGCACCTGTGTAATAATCTTTTCCTGGATCAGACTCGAGCTTGTTCAAGGCGACGAATTCGATCTTCGAGTGGTGGGTGTGTCATAAAAAACAATGCTAAGCCACCGGATCTTTTTCCTGAAATTTTTAAAGACGCGAAAGCGGCTTCTTTATTGTCGACAGATTTTTCAGTTCCCGAAAGAGCCTTTAGTGCGCCAATCATTTTTTCTTTACCGGCAATTTTGGCGCCGCCAAGATCAGCCCGGTATTCCCGCCAGCGCGACACTCCAGCTACGATGGGTATCGTTAAGAACATTAGGGCGATTTCTACAAGATGATAAGTCATATAATAACCAAAGAAGTTTGAGCGGCCCTCGCTATCCTTAGGGGCTAAAATCGATGCTATAATGCGCGCAAAAAACATCACGAATGAGTTCACAATTCCCTGGACAATAGTCATGGTGACCATATCCCCGTTGGCGACATGGGCAAGTTCGTGCCCAAGCACCCCTTCCAGTTGATCACGGTCCATGCGATTCAACAGGCCTGTCGATACTGCCACCAGAGAATTATTTTTAGAGGGACCAGTGGCGAAGGCATTAATTTCAGGACTTTCATAAATTCCCACCTCGGGCATTTTTATAAGACCCGCTCGCCTCGCAAGGCCATGCACCAGCACTACGAGTTCTCGCGAGTTTGCATCCCGAGAGTTAGGATCTACAATCTGTACGCCCATCATCATTTTTGCAAAAAATTTAGATAAAAGTAGTGAGATAAAAGCACCAACTGTGCCCCAGACAAAACAAAACAGGTACATGGCGAGGTAATCACCCTCGTTTTTGAAAAAATAACTGCCCAGGCCTGTGACGCTAAGAATGATACTTATGGTCACTAATACTAGGATGTTGAGTAGCAGCATCAAAAATACCCGTTTTGCTAAGTTAAACATGTAAAGCTCCTTTTTTCATAAACATAAGCGAACTTCAGTTTGAGTTGGATTTAATTTTTGTCAATAAGACTTGCGTTAGAGACTTAAAAATGTTTTTATCGACCCAATTCTAAGGAGTACTTTTATGGTTAATATTTTCAGCAAATTTCTAATAAGTTTATTAGCGTTATCTGTAGCGTTGACGCTAGTTGGGTGTAAACGGGTCACTATTGAAAACGGACGCGTGCCTCAAGAACATCTACCTAAGGCTCAAGAATACATGGGAGAGTACTTAGGGAAGTTTAATGGAATGCCCGGAAAACTCATCCTCGCTTTGAATAATGACTATGTAAAAGCTAGTTTTGTTGATGGCAAGGGCGATGACCTTTTAGGTGCCGAGTGCGAATCAAATGTGGGTGACTTGGCTTACCTTTACTTTCAAGGTGATGACCAAAATCCGACACTTACTCAGGCTACATTTAAGTTTGATGCCAATAAATGTAGAGGACAGATACTCGGGATTACTTTAGAGATTTATTTTAGCGACGATCGCTCTAATAAAAACCTCGGGCTTTCAATCATCGAAAAGCAAACAGTTCGTGACGTTTGTACGGGGCCCTATCCGAACAATTGCCACATGGAAATTGAAACGGAATATTTACGGGGGCAGTTTACTAAAACCAACTAGTGTTTAGTTGGTTTAGATTTTTTTAAGACATAAGAAAAATCTAACGAGTCGCCCTTCACAGTAACGCTTATGCGACCGCCTTTTTTCATATCTCCGAACAATATTTTATCGACAAGCGGTTTTTTAAGTCGGTCATCAATCACGCGATTAAAGGGTCTAGCACCATAGGCGGGCTCGTAACCCTTTTCAAACAAAAAGTCTTTGGCTTCAGAAGATATCATAAGTTCAATTTTTTTATCTTTGAGCAAAACTGTGAGTTCGGCCAGAAATTTGTCAATAACACGCATCAAGAGCGGTTTGTCGAGGTTATTAAATGTCACCACACCATCCAAGCGGTTTATAAACTCTGGCGAGAAAAACTGCTTAATGGCATCTTGTGATTTTTGTGCTCCCGGTTGGGCCTGAATACCAATGTTGGGACGAGCCATTTCGCGCGCGCCCGCGTTAGTGGTCATGATAATGATCGCGTTTTTAAAATCAACGGACTTTCCGTTAGAATCTGTGAGTCTGCCGCTATCGAGAATTTGTAGGAGAATGTTTGAGACATCAGGGTGGGCTTTTTCCATTTCATCAAATAACAACACACAGTAGGGGTGTTGGTTGACGCTTTCGGTGAGCAGGCCACCTTCTTCAAAACCGACGTATCCCGGAGGGGCGCCGACCAAACGAGACACTGAGTGTTTTTCCATATACTCACTCATGTCGTACCTAATAAACTCGTTTCCTAAGAATGTAGCGAGTTGTTTTGCAAGTTCAGTTTTACCGACGCCCGTGGGGCCGGCAAACAAAAAACTGCCAACGGGCTTATTTGTGTTGCCCAGGCCCGAGCGATTAAATTTTATAGCTGTTACTACGCTTTCGACCGCTTTATCTTGGCCAAAAATGACGGACTTTAAGCCGACTTCGAGAGAGCTTAAAAGCTTGAGGTCGTCATTGGTTACTGTTCGTGCCGGGACCTGCGCCATTGCCGACACCACGTCTTCGACATTTTTAACGGTGGCTTCAATCGAAGAGACATCTTTAGCCTTCATACGCAGGCGGGCCCCTACTTCGTCGATCACATCGATGGCTTTGTCAGGTAGTTTTCTTGAAGTAATATAGCGGTTCGATAATTCAACGGCCGCGCGCACAACACTTGAGGAATAAGTGACGATATGAAATTTTTCGTAATTAACTTTAATGCCTTCGAGAATTTTTACAGTGTCCTCGAGACTGGGTTCGGAGACATCCACTTTCTGAAAGCGTCGAGCTAAAGCGCGATCTTTTTCAAAATATTGGCGAAACTCTTTGTAAGTGGTAGAGCCAATACAGCTTAAATTCCCCGCGGCAAGTGCCGGTTTCAATAAATTTGAAGCATCGAGTGAACCGCCACTTGTTGATCCTGCACCAACAATTGTATGAATTTCGTCAATAAATAAAATAGCGCCCGGGTCTTTTTCGATGGCTTGTATTACAGCTTTAACTCTTTCTTCAAAATCTCCGCGAAATTTAGTTCCAGCAAGTAGTGAGCCCATGTCTAGCGAGTAAATATTGGCGCCTTTGAGGCCAATGGGCACATTATCTTTAACAATAGCTAATGCTAACCCATCAGCGATGGCCGTTTTGCCCACCCCTGGGTCGCCGACAAGTAAGGGATTATTTTTTGTGCGGCGAGATAAAATTTGAATCACGCGTTCGAGTTCGTTTTCACGCCCAATCATAGGATCAATCAAACCTTGCTTGGCCCGCGCCGTGAGATTTACGGTAAACTTTTCGAGCGGGGCAGCAGAAGTTCGCCTCTTGGAATCGTCTAAGGGGCGGCCGTCGATGTCTGTTTGTTCCGAAGAGCCCGGAGGCAACTCTCGACCGAGACTATGAGAAATAAAATCCACGACATTAAATTTATTAATGCCTTGTTCTTGTAAAAAGAAAACTGCATGTGATTCAGGTTCTTCATAAAAAGCGACGAGCAAATGCCCGCATGAGACTTCATTTTTACCCGCACTTTGCACTTGAATGACAGCGCGTTGTAAAACTCTTTGAAAGGCTAACGTGGGTTCAGGCTTCCATTCAGCACGGGGGTCGACGGGAACGGTCAAGTTTTGAAAAGAACTGGTTAAAAAATCGTCAAGACGTTTTCTTAACTTATCAATGCTACCACCACAGCCCTCTACAATTGCGCAAACTTCGCGGTCGTCAGTAAATGCAAATAGCATGTGCTCGAGGCTCACGTATTCGTGACGACGGCTCCCGGCCATTTGAAAGGCCCTGTTTAACTGAATTTGTAGTTCGCGACTTAACATATTTTTTTCAGCATTGTGCTGGTTCCTTTATTATTCTTTTTCTATTATACACTTAAGTGGGAATTCTCGCAGCTTTGCATAATTCTGAACTTGGTAGGCTTTGGTCTCGGCTACCTCATAAGCGTAAACTCCAGCAATTCCTCGACCTTGGTGGTGCACATTCATCATAATCTGTGTTGCCTCTGTTTCGGTTCTGGTGAAAAACTTTTTCAGAATATTCACCACAAAATCCATGGGTGTGTAGTCGTCGTTAAGTAAAATCACTTTATACATTGACGGCCTTTTGAGCTCTGTTTTTTCTTCAGGACGAACGATGGTATTCACCCCTGCGTTGTTGCCGGGCTCGCTACCAATCTTAGAGTTATCGTCCTCCATCAATGGGGCCAAAGGATACATACCTACAATCTGTGGCGTCTTTAAAAAAAATCAAGTCGCCTTAAAGGTTATTTTTTTCTGGAATTCAGGCGTTTCTTTATTTCGGCAATGCGCCTCTCGATTCCCACTTGATGCTCGCTATCGGGAAATTGTTCGCGAATTTCAAGTAGATATTTGAGCGCAAACTCGTCCTTAGACTGTTCCATATTGAGTTTCGCGGCCAGAGATGCCAACCAAATCGGCCCGCCATTTTTTGCTGCAATAAATAATAGCTCGGCAGCTCTGTCGGGATTGATATCTTCGAACATATAGTGGTAGGCGCCGCGGTAGGCCATAATCCAGTTTTTGGGGTAACGCCGCATGGCCTTTTCAATTAGGAGACTGCCACCTTTGTAGTCCTTTACAAACACGCTCAGGCTTGTGATTCCCACGCGGTAAGCGATCTGAAGGTCAGGATTAAGATCTGTTATGCGGTCAAGCATTTGGTAAGACCAACCCAATTCACATTTTCCGATATTTTGCTTAGGGTCTAAAGTTTTTTTTGTAGTGTTAAAAACCTCTTCATTGAATCCGCCTGACTGGGTACAGAGATCAATACTTTGTAACCACCTCACCCATAACAAATCGGCCATTAAGTGACTGAAGCCAAAATTAAATTGAGAAATGATTTTTGGGGGCGCAATAGCGAGTGAAATTGCATCGAGCTTTGGAATAGCCAATAGAGAGAGTTGTACCAATAGAAAGGAGATAGTAAGCGATAACAAATATAAAAAATAAGAAGTCATAAAATCACAAATATTTTAAAGTAAAATGCAAAAATTTTCTGAGCAGAAAAGCTCTGCTCAGAAACAATTCTAATTGGTCTACTAGTTTGATGCGTTTAAAGTGTTTCCCATCACATTAAGGTGATTCATAGTCCACGTATCATCTGTTGCAGCAGCAGCAGGTCGAAGTCTTGCTGAACATACTGCTGTGAACGTAAGTGCGGCGCCTCCTGCGGCAGCCCCTACTAAGGGGTCAAATACATATCCAGGCTTTGCGCTGCATATCGCCGGACCAGCCGTTGCGCACCAGGTTGCAATAGTCCCACCGGTATTTAAAGGAGCCGCGGTAATATTGGTAGCGGGGCCCGCTCTTACTCCTGCTCCGGCAGCCACTAACCCACAATTATAAATCAGTCCACCATCGGGAACGATTCCGATGTCTGAGAGCGCGCTAGAGGTGCCGGCGTACTCTGTCATGTAAACTCTCTCGCCTAAATAGATTGAGCCTAGTTGAGATTTTCCCTCAGTTTGTTTTGCCCTAATCTGAAACCTTGTGAAGTTTGGAATAGCGACTGCTGCTAAAATTCCGATGATGGCGACCACCACCATCAACTCGATTAATGAAAATCCCGCTTGGGATTTTAAATTTTTTCTCATAACGTTCCCCCTAATGGTTTATAAAAATTAACTCAATCCGATTCCTAATTTAAGACAAATTGTTCATCGGCACTCAAACGTGTATTTGTGCAACTCGCATGCCCAAAAAGCGTTTTATTTCAAAACGGATTTTGAGTGTGTTCCGCCTTATTATGAGAAAATTTTTGACGAATGGCCAAAATAATCGTCTCAATATTGTTACTTCTGCGACCAATGGCGAGTATTCAGACACAAATAAGTAGTCTAAATCACAGGACTAATCGGGATTTCGCGAGCGCTGTCTGACTTTTGGTTAGCAGAAAGTGACCTAATTCGGCTTATAGTATATTTTTCTGTTTCAAAGAGAGATAAAAAATTCCCTGCCCTTTCCTTGACGGACTGTCCTACAAACCCATATTAAGGAGATTGGGGAAAACGCATGGCTCAAGATTTTTATGAAATTTTAGGGGTAAAAAAGGACGCAGATCCGGACGCTATCAAAAAGGCCTTTCGTCAGATGGCTATGAAATACCATCCTGACCGTAATCCAGGAGACAAATCCGCCGAAGATAAATTTAAAGAAGCGGCGTCAGCTTATGAAATTTTGAGCGATAAAGAAAAGCGTACTCGCTATGATCGCTTTGGGCATGCCGGTGTCAATGGCATGGGGGGCAGGGGACATCCCGGATTTCATGATGTGAACGATATATTTTCGAGTTTCTCAGATATTTTCTCAGATTTTTTTGGCGGTGGACAACGAACTGAGCGTCGCGATGTTCGAAGGCGCGGCGCAGATTTAAGATACCTCATAGATATTTCGTTAGAAGATGTCGTTGGCGGAATTGAAAAAGACATAGAATTTGAATGCGAAGCTAGTTGTGCCCCCTGTAAGGGTAAAGGCGCGGCTAAGGGCAGTGAGGCTGAGGTCTGCAAACAATGTGGTGGCGCGGGACAAGTAGTTCGCAATCAAGGTTTTTTTTCGATGGCAACGACCTGTCCATCGTGCCGCGGCCAGGGCGCAGTTATTAAAGATCCTTGTGCGAAATGTAAGGGCACTGGTCGTGAATTAAAAAAACGCAATTTAAAAGTCACAGTTCCTGCTGGTGTTGACACTGGTACCAGGCTAAGAGTCGTTGGTGAGGGCGAAGGTGGATATAGCGAGGGTGTCTCTGGTGATTTATATGTAGAAATTCGCGTAAAGCCACACAAGATTTTTGAAAGACAAGGTCAAAATTTAGGTACGAGCATTCATATTTCATACATTCAGGCAATTTTAGGTGGAGAAGTTAAGGTGCCTATCATTAAAGGTGAAGAAACTCTGAGTGTTCCAACGGGGACCCAACCTGGCGAAGTTTTGATGTTGCCTGGCCAAGGAGTCCCCCATCTCAAAGGATATGGTCGTGGCAATATTTTATATGAAGTGGTAGTTGATGTGCCTAAGAAGCTAGACAAAGAGGAAGACCGACTTTTGCGCGAAATTGCCGGACTTAAGGGACATTCTACGCCCGCCAAAGGATTTTTTAGGCGGAAATAAATATTTGAAGGCTTGACGAAATCGAAAGTGAACCAAGATTTAAAACAGTATGAACTGATATTAAAAATGAACAGGCAGGGGAGATTAAAATGGGAAAAATAATTGGAATTGACTTAGGCACCACGAACTCAGTTGTGGCTATTATGGAAGGTGGGCAACCTAAGGTTCTCGTTAACGAAGAAGGCGGACGCACCACCCCCTCAGTCGTAGCCTTTACTAAAGATGGCCAAAAATTGACAGGGCAAATCGCTAAACGCCAGGCTGTTACAAACCCAGAAAATACTATTTATTCGGCTAAGAGATTTATTGGTCGCCGCTTTGAAGAAATTCAAGAGGAATTAAAACTGGTGCCCTACTCTGTCGAAAAAAAGGGAAATGACGTGGCCTTTAAAGTCCAAGGCAAAACGGCCTCACCTGAAGAAATCGGAGCCGCTGTGTTAGCCAAACTAAAAAAAGTCGCTGAAGACTATTTAGGCCATGAAGTCACCGAGGCGGTGATTACTGTTCCCGCTTATTTTAACGACTCACAAAGACAGGCGACTAAAGATGCTGGTCGTATTGCAGGGCTTGAGGTTAAGCGGATCATTAACGAACCGACGGCAGCCGCACTTGCTTACGGGCTTGATAAAAAGAAAGATCAAAAAATTGCTATTTTTGACTTTGGTGGTGGTACTTTTGATATTTCTATTCTCGAAGTTGGCGACAATGTCGTAGAAGTTAAGGCCACCAATGGTGATGTGCATTTAGGTGGTGATAATTTTGACTCGGTACTCATCGATTGGATGGCCGATGAATTTAAAAAAGAACAAGGCATTGATTTAAGAAAAGATAAAATGGCGCTTCAAAGACTTCGAGAGGGCGCAGAGAAAGCTAAAATCGAATTAAGTTCGTCTATGGAAACGGATATTAACCTCCCTTTCGTTACAGCTGACGCTAGCGGTCCTAAGCACTTATCGATGAAGTTAACACGGGCGAAATTTGATCAATTGACTGAAAGCCTTGTCAACCGGGCGCTGGGTCCTACAAAAAAGGCTTTGGCCGATGCCGGTTATACCATTAAAGATATTGATGAAGTGGTTTTGGTGGGCGGGACTACGCGTATTCCTGCTATTTCAAATTTGGTAAAAGAGTTTTTTGCTAAGGAGCCCAATCGCTCTGTGAACCCTGACGAAGTTGTAGCTGTCGGAGCTGCTGTGCAGGGGGCGATTTTAGGGGGAGAGGTAAAAGACGTATTGCTACTCGACGTAACGCCTTTATCGCTGGGAATTGAAACTTTGGGTGGAGTCATGACCAGATTGATAGAGAGAAACACCACTATTCCTACTCGCAAATCACAAGTGTTCTCGACGGCAGCTGATAACCAACCGAGTGTAGACATTCATGCGCTTCAAGGTGAGCGAGAAATGTCGGCAGATAATAAAAGTTTGGGCCGCTTTGAATTAACCGGGCTTCCTCCGGCTCCGCGAGGTGTGCCGCAAGTGGAAGTTACGTTCGATATTGATGCTAACGGTATTCTAAATGTTTCTGCTAAGGATTTGGGAACAGGTAAAGAACAGCAAATTAAGATCACAGCAAAATCTGGTTTGTCTGAGACCGAGATTCAAAACATGGTGAAAGATGCGGAATCCCACGCTGAAGAAGATAAAGCAAAAAAAGAAGTCATTAACGCTCGTAACGAGTTGGACTCTCTGGTTTACCAGACCGAAAAAATGATTCGAGATAGCGAGAAGTCTTTGAGCAAGGCCGATGTTGATCAAGCTAAGGAAACAATTGAACAGGCTAAGAAGGTTCTTGCTGCTGATGCCAAAGATGTTGCCACTATTAAACAGGTCTCTGAAAAGCTAAGAACGATAAGTTATAAGTTGAGTAGTGAGCTTTACAGTAAAGCGGGAGCTGGTGCGAGTGGCGCTAGTAACGGTGCCGCTGGTGGTGGCGAAGAAACTGCTTCTGATAAGTCTTCGGGCGCTAAACATGGTGAAGACGTGATCGACGCTGATTTCAAAGACGTGAAAGGTTCAGATTAAACTTTAGTCTATTTTTTGAGGCTTAATAAGTGCGCCGCTTTCGTCAAAGTAAGCGGCAACACCTATGCTAATGTAACTATAAGAATCTTTAACTTCAATTCCTACTTCGCCATAAAAATCGAGATCTTTTAATTGCCTAAATTTTATTTCGCTACCGATGGCTAGTTGAATAGGGAACAAACTTTGGCCGTCTTGTGAGGCCATAGAAAATGGCAGCGAGAGATAGGGATTTAACTCCCCCAATTCCCATTGATATCTTTTGCTGACAGTGGGGTAAGCGCGAAGACTAAATAAATCTTGGCCGTCGTAATTCGCATAAGCAAAGCCAGTTGTAAGTGCTATGGCCGGCTGATCACCAACATCGGGAATGGGCGCCCACTTATAAAAAGCGCCAGCCTGTAAATCTAAACTTCCGATACCCAAAACTCCTCTGAACCCTGACTCGTTGTTAAGAGACGCATCAAACCGAACTAAAATATTAGTGCCCGAGGGTCCCCCAGAAATAACTTGCGGCTCTAGCATCAGGCGATAGCGATTCTCGGGTAAAGTGTCGGCTGTATCCATAGCTGAAAAGTGGGCGAGCGAATTTAACGACAGGCCCATGCAAAATAAAAATGAATAGATTTTTTTCAAGCGCAACATCAATAACTCCTTGTTAACAACATTAGTTGTAGGTCATTGAACTACGGTTTGACAATTCATTATGAAATTGGGACCTTTTGATTGTGGAAAAACTTCCGGTATCACTTGTTATTATCACTCTAAACGAAGAAAAAAATATAGAGCGGTGTATCAAATCAGCATTGTGGTGTAACGACATTGTAGTTGTTGATTCTTTTAGCAGCGACAAAACTCCTGATGTCGCTAGAAACTTAGGCGCGCGCGTTTATTCTGAAAAATGGCGTGGCTATGGTGAGCAGAAAAATTTTGGCATGAGTCTGGCCCTTAATGACTGGGTACTTTCACTAGATGCTGATGAAGCTTTAAGCCCCGAACTCAGCGAAGAACTGAAAAAAACCGTGGCCGCGGGATTAAATGGAGACGCTTACGAGTGTCGAAGGCGTTCTTGGTATATGGGGCGGTGGATTTATCATGGCGGATGGTACCCCGATCTTCAGGCACGATTTTTTAATAGAACTGCTGTCAAGTGGTCGGCTTCTGAAGTACACGAGCGACTTATAGCGAAATCGACGCTACGGCTAAACTCAGAGCTATTACACTGGCCCTTTCAAAGTCTTGCTCACCAAATAGAGAAAAACAACAAGTACTCTAGTCTAGGGGCCTTGGAACAAAAAAAGTTAGGAGTTCGCTTTTCTCTATTTAAATTAATATTTAAGCCTGTGGTTAAGTTTTTTGAAACTTATTTTTTAAAACGGGGATTTCTAGATGGGTTGCCAGGATTTATTATAGCCGTTGGTGCGGGTTACTCTGTACATTTGAAGATGGCCAAGCTCTATGAATTAGAAAAAAAAGATGTGTAAGGCCATATCCTTAATAATATTATGTATTTTTGAAGAATTTCCGAAAAGGTGTTGTTACTTGTCCAGGGAGTATCTACTGTGAAAAAACAACGTTTGCTCAGTTATTTTTTTTCATTTTTTTTATTAGTAAATTCTTGGACCTTATCTTTTGCTGCTGGTGATTGCGATTGTGAAGTCATAACGTGTGGTCCCTGTGAGATTGAAGTCGATATAAAGTTTTACACGCTCAAATGTAATGACGGGAACCGCGTGAAGTCCTGTAAAAAACCAATTTGTAATCCCATTGACAAAAAAGAGTGTAAGTTAATAGCCCCCGGGCCAACAGTGCCAGCAAGTAATCCCAAGAAAAACGAGACTACGAATGCTGAGATCGAAGAGATACAGAAACAAGTGGGAGTCATGGTGGTCGCACAAGGTACAGCACTTGTTGTGAGAAATAGCAAAACTCTGCCAGCAAAAATTGGCTTTAAGGTTTTTATCAAGGACTACATTGAAACCGGTAGTGACGGTAAAATTAAAGTAAAGTTTGTCGACGACAACATCATTAATGTCGCGCCTAACTCAAAAATTACAATTGAGAAAATGAGTTTTGACCCTTCTAAGGGTACGAACAGAACGATGCTCAATCTTATCTATGGCAAAATTCGCAGCACGGTGAAACATTCTTACAATGGCGAAAACTATTATAGTGTTAAAACGCCAACCGCGGTCGTGGGAGTGCGGGGAACTGATTTTGTGACCAGTTTTTTTAAAAACGAACAAGAGCAAAAAGTGGAAACAAAAGTTGAAACTATTTCGGGTTTGGTGGAGTTAAATGACGGTAATAAAAAACAAATGGTTAAAGTGGCTGCCGGTACGTATGCGAGCTTTGTGGTTGCGAAAAAAGAAGCTAGTGTTTTTAATGAAAATGATATCAGTAGTTTTGTCGCTCAGGGATATTTGACCCCGGTATTTAGATTAACTGCCGAAGAACTCAAATTGCTCGAGGTCACGACCAATTTTAATCAGTTGGATTCTGGGGCCGATAAAGTGGCACTAGCTAAGAATGATCATGAGGGCACGGATATTTGTAAGAATCCAGGCGGGGACTTTAATCAATGCGTTTGGAAATGCGAAAACAACCCCGACGGAGAAAAAAAATGTCGTACCGATTTACCCAGTGTGAATTGTGTGCGCAAACGTTGTAATGCGAATGGCAAGTGGGCAGAGGATACTCGGCTGCCGGCTTCATTTCATGACCTTTGCGATCCCTCAAAGGCAACTGTTAAATCGTGCGATTACTAAATCTCGAAATGTGATTTTTCTGCTCGCTATTTCAGCAGGCCTTGAGCCTTTCTTTGGGAAAAATCCATTGCACTTTGGGTGAGGAGTTTTTATAACTCCATAGTGCATCTGTTTATTTTGTGGTGGCCGTAGCTCAGTTGGTAGAGCCCCGGATTGTGATTCCGGTTGTCGCGGGTTCGAGCCCCGTCGGTCACCCCAAATTTCTTCTCAGGTTCGTAGTCGAAAAACAAAATACCAAATGGTTCTAAGTACTTAATAACACACAAACGAAGAGCGAGCGTTCGCATCGATATTTCATGAAATTTCGGCAGATTTCAAAAAATGATGACAGAATGATGACACCTTGATGACAGGTTTTGAACCCTGTTTTCGGCTTCTGATAACTGTTTCCAGTTTTTGGGGTGACTGACGGAACTTAAGTTTCGCAGCCGCAGATGACCACTCACAGACTTTCGAAATTCAAAGGCCATTACAAATGAAAGTAGGTCTTATGTATGGAGTCGTGCAATTTATTCGAAGTTTAGTTTATGTGGCCATTATGCTTGGTGCTGCTGGCACTCTGGTTGAAGCCACTGGTTGCGTAGGTCGCGAAGCTGCCAAAGCACATCAGCATGGTGGCATGAGCTTTAGGTGGTTGAACCAGCAGTTGATTGGGAAATGATTAAAATTCGATTGAATCAATTAATTCAGTCTCTTTGTCATTCAACGCAAACCAAGGAGAGTTTTCACTGGTAAGAAGTTGGTCCTGCCAAATCATATTTGAAATAAAATATGAAAAGGAGAGGCCTTTTAACTTATAAAGCTTCCATCCAGTGAAGGATTCGTTGTCATAAGGACGCTTCTTTTGGCCACTCCAAAATCTAATAAACTTATCTTCGCCCAAGGTAACGCATTTTATGGCCCTCTCGTATTTAAGATTGGCCGTACTTTTTAAGCACTCAAGCAGCTTCCGATCTGGAACTTCGCTTTCATAGCAAAATAATGAAAACCATGGATGCTGCTGCAATTGACCCTTCGAAAAGTCCAAATTCTCCCAAGCATTACTATGTATCTGATTAATCGTTTTCTCAGAATTATCAGAAAGTTTTGCCAGCACGGTCTCTAAACCATCGGTTCTCAAGTTTGTTTTAACCTCAATAGCCCCAAATATTGTACTTGGCGTGGTAATTACGAGATCATTAGACTTAAACAGCAATGGTTTGGAATTGTTGTATAAAACCAAATCAATTTCTGATGAACAAGTCTCAGGGTAGCGAATAAAGCCGTTAGAGGCGGAAATAGTTTCAGGTAAATGTCTTTCTAATACATTTTTTAAAATGCTCTCTTTATGGCGTCCATCGCTAAGCCAATGTTCGGTATCTCCAAGTAAGTACCTGACTCTGTTTTTTAACTCAGTCAGCTCAGCACCGATTGTTCTGTGGTATTCTAGTAATATACTCATTTTTGAATTTTGTTTCTATTTTCAACCTGATTACTATTTTTACGGTTTTTTTGTATTAAATCTTCGCCGTTCATTGTTCTAGCCTATATTTCTGTTCGCGACTTCTAAAAGCACCTTTTCCACCTTCAAGAATATCACACACACTTTCGCGAATTCCAGCCGCTGTTGGGTCTGCTGATTTTGCATTCTCTAGCGCCCCAGCTTCATACTTGTTGGGTGCAACGTAATTCCTTCCGGTTTGTAAGTTGAGCATAGGTTAAAAGATTGCCTCTCATAACGGCTTGAATGGTCAAGCAGGAGAGGTAGTAATGTCAGGATTAGAACGAGTATCAAAAGA
>Ga0163151_10004835_pt1 | contig 17701 bp, 16 predicted proteins | sample OliLakLV19MP5IB2_FD_145596 | JGI IMG/M metagenome (GOLD analysis project Ga0163151, IMG submission 145596) | Freshwater microbial mat bacterial communities from Lake Vanda, McMurdo Dry Valleys, Antarctica - Oligotrophic Lake LV.19.MP5.IB-2 | ecosystem: Environmental > Aquatic > Freshwater >...
GTAGTTGCAATATTGTTTTTAACCGCAATATTCAGTCCCATTGCAACTCGAAACTACACTCTATAAACTATTTATAAACACAGCTTTGTTAGAATTCAACAACCCTGGGATATCAGCCAGGGTTGTTGAATTCTAAATATTGAATTTCATTAGATTTTCGATATTGACACTATTTGGAAATTCCCGCCAATGTGAGCACCTAAATCCCAACGAAAGTGAGCAGTTCAATCCTGAGCAAAGTGAGCACACAATCCTGAGCAAAGTGAGCAGTGGATTTGAGAAGAATTAAGTTCTGAGATCGGTTTAGTATGATGATTGGAAAAAGAAGCGATAGCCTCGCTTCTCAAACCAATTAATCATGGCAAACAAACCGATCACAATGAGCAAACTCAGATAAGTATTAAAGCTACACTGCCAAGGGCAGAGTAAGCTACGCATCAGCACCATAACAGGGCTCGCGCGCAACACAGTAACGAAATACATACACGGCTTTACCGCATTAATTAAAGACAACCTGGGAAGAAGTTGTCAGGTTAAGTGATATGGATCTGGATGATCTATTCTGTAAATCACCTCAAATAGTTCCGCCCGATAGACTGCTGGCCATGCACAAGTATTTTTCTGAATCAGCAAAGCGTTTGGGGGCAGCGGGGAATGACACTTCTTCATCTGTGGGTAGATTATATCGTCAAGCACCCTGATGGTTACAGCCGCACCGGATTCTATCATCATTATAATGTTTGGAAGCGCAGGGCGCAGCCAAGTATGCACATGGATCATAAAGCCGGAGATAAAATCTTTGTGGACTTTGCCGGAGAAAAACTCAAGATAGTTGACACCGATACCGGTGAAATAAAATCCGTAGAAGTGTTTGTAGGGATATTAGGCTCCAGTCAGTTAATGTATGTAGAAGCTGTAGAAACGCAGCGGGTAGAAGACTTTATCAGTTGTTGTGAGAACGCGCTACATTATTTTGGAGGTGCGCCATCTGCCATTGTCCCCGACAATCTAAAATCAGCGGTAATAAAAACGAATCGCTATGAGCCCAAGCTCAATGAAAACTTTGAGGCTTTTGCAGTTCATTATGGCATGTCGGTATTGCCTGCACGGGCTTACAAACCAAAAGACAAAGCACTTGTAGAAGGAGCTGTTAAGATTAGCTATAACAGCATCTACACCCATCTCCCATCAGAGCTTGCACGTCCATAGTAGAACTCAATGTACAAATCAGATTATTGTTGGATAAAAAGAATGAATCTGTTTTTAAAGGAAGTAGTTACCCCCGCAGACAACAGTTTGAAGAAATGGAGAGATCTACCTTACAACTATTACCCGAGAAACGTTTTGAACTACGCCATTCTACGGTAGTGACCGTAATGAAAAACGGACATGTTTGCTTAAGTTCAGATAAACACTATTACAGTGTTCCGTATGGCTACATCAGCAAGAAGGTGCGGGTACTTTACTCCAAATCAGCCGTAGAAGTATATTATAAATACGAACGCATCGCTTTGCACAAACGTCTTCGTAGTCCGCACAACTACACCACCGATCCTTTGCACCTGGCTACCCAACATCAGATCATGTCTGAGTTGAATCCTGACTATTTTTTACAGCAAGCCCGCGCTATCGGAACCGATGTAGAGTATTACCTATCACAGGTGTTTCTCAAAAAGCAGCATCCTGAACAAGCCTATAAATCCTGTCAGGGAATTTTATCCTATGCAAAACGGGTTGGGCACGAGCGACTCATCAATGCCTGTAAGCGAGCTCACGGATATGGCTTGTATCACTTTAAAGCCATAGAAAATATCATTAACAAAGGCCTTGACCTCTACGATACCACACCGGAACCGCCATTGCCAATGCCGGAGCATGAAAACATCCGCGGAGAAAAGTATTACAAATAAGAAACCATAAAAATCAAACCAATAAAACCAACACAACCATGAACGAACAAACCCTAAAAAAAATGAAGCAGATGAAGCTTCATGGAATGGCAAGGTTCTTCCATACCAGCCTTGAATCAGGCAAAGCTGGCGGCTACACCGCTGATGAATTATTATCTATACTGATTGAATCCCAATGGGACGAACGCTACAATCGAAAGCTGGAACGAACCATTAAAGAAGCGCGCTTCCGATACAAGGCATCGGTGGAGCAAATCAGTTTTGATGTGACCCGGCAAGTAGAAAAAAATCAGATCCTGCGCATTGCAGGTTGCGATTTTGTAAATAAAAAAGAAAATGTTTTTGTTACCGGAAGCACTGGTGTAGGCAAAAGCTTTATTGCATCTGCCCTTGGGTACGAAGCCTGTTCATTAGGCTACAAGGTTCTCTATCAGCAGAGCGCAAAGCTCTTCGCAAGAATGAAAATGGCTAAAGTAGATGGAACGTATCAAAAAGAAATCGCACGGATAGAAAAGCAAGACCTTTTAATTATTGATGATTTTGGTATTCAGCCTCTTGAGACGCAGAACCGCGCAATACTGATGGAAATAATTGAAGACAGGCACGGAAGAGCATCCACTATGGTTACTTCTCAAATACCTGTTAATAAATGGTACGAAATTATTGGCGAGCAAACTGTTGCGGACGCTATCTTAGGCCGCATTGTTCACAACGCGCATCGCCTGGAATTAAAAGGTGAATCAATGCGTAAAAATGGAGTTAAATTACAAACAGAAACACTAGAAAACTAACATAATGCCTAAGCCGAAATCAGCACTTAGTCTCTTTGATCTTCCACTTAACTTTGGGTCCTCAGTTTAGTTAGGAATAGACTGCTCACTTTGCCCGGAATCTCCACCCATATAGCAGGTAATAAAATGATGGCAGTTAGAAAAGACAAAAGGTGAACAGCTTTGATAATCATTTTTCTTCTGCCACGCTGCAAATGAGTTTGCTATAAAGAATTGTTTACAAATATTTTAGTTATGAAGTGAACAATTATGTAGGCAGCCAAAACTACAATTGTTTCAATGATTTGAATTTTGTATGTTCCCATTAAGTATTATTTCTATTTAATTTCTCTCTCTCTAATCCAATTTCATTTACTGTTTCATAGAGTAAAGTTGCATTTACTACTAAACGGTCAAGCTCTTGTTCAAAAAAGTCTGCGGTATGCTCATTCCATTTTTTAGGTGAATTATCAAGCTCTCTAAAACTTTTTGAAAGTGTGGCAATGTATTCTTTTTTCTGTGGGGCATCATTGATAAAAATAGGTGGATATAAATCATACATCAGCATCCAGTTTTTCGCAACTCTTGTTACTCGACCATTTCCGTCAATAAATGGATGTATTCTGATTAACTCGTGATGAAAAAAAATTGCTTTGATAATTGGGTTCGTTATGGATTGCATTTGATAGAAAAGTTCCGAAACTAATTGAGGAACGATGCTTTGATCAGGACAAATATATCCTCCAATTTGAACAAGTGTCTGTCTGTAACGATTTGGGTGTATAGCATTAGTTTCTGGAGAAACTAAGCGGAGAAGTTGAAATAGTTGGACTTCTTTTTCAAAATTATTATGCCGAATGATTTCTTCTATCACAAAGTCAAGTGACACTTTTAGGTTTTTTAGATACTCTTCGGCTTCTGCTTCATTTTGAGCTTCCATTTGTGCGTTTTTTACACTAAGAAGTTCTTTTAGATTATTCATCCCTGACAAATAGGTATCTAAAAGGTCATCATCTAAATGATGTCGGCTATATACTATAAGCCTATAAATTGACTTTACGAGATGGTCGATTTCATTTATTTTGGTTCGATTTACTTTAATTTCTTCTATTGGCAGTAATTCCATTATGTCTGTACATTATTTGTGATTTTGGTGACGTTCGCTATGCTTGCAGGTAACTTCAGTTTGTCTAAAAACTCACTAAACTGTTTAGTTTAATTATTTATTTATAGACAGTTACTTAGTATTGCTTATTAAAGAACGCACTTTCATTGTATCCGTGTTGTCAAAACCACGGGACTGTATCGGTTTCCAGTAGTCGGCATTTAAAGCCTCGACCAATATAGCAGACGCTACTGTTTTTCCAACATCAGTGCCAATGCCTGTTACAAAATATCGTTTCATATTACTTTTGGGTATTAAATGTTAATCTTTGTCCTGGTATGAATTGTTGAAAATTACCATTTTCATAAATGAGATTGCCATTGACAAATGTGTGAGTTATTTTTGATTGAAATGTTTGCCCTTCAAAAGGCGACCAACCGCATTTATATAAAATATTCTCTTTACTAACTGTGTTGGGAGAATTCAAATCAATTAAAATCAAATCGGCACAGTAACCTTCTCTTATAAATCCACGATTTGTTATTTTGTATAAAATCGCAGGATTATGACACATCTTTTCTACGATTTTTTCAAGGGATATTTTTCCCTGATGATAAAATTCTAGCATTGCAATAAGTGAGTGTTGTACCATTGGCGCTCCGCTTGGGCATTGCAGGTAGCTTTTTGATTTTTCTTCAATGGTATGAGGAGCGTGGTCGGTGGTAATGATGTCAATTCTATCATCCAATAGTGCTTTCCAAAGTTCATCTCTATCTACTTTTGTTTTGATAGCAGGATTCCATTTTATTTTAGCCCCAAGCGTTTTATAATCCTCATCACAAAACCATAAATGATGAATACAGACTTCTGTGGTAATCTTTTTTTCTGTTAATGGGATATCATTTCGAAATAATTTCGCTTCTTTGGCGGTGGAGAGATGAAGTATGTGTAAGCGCGTGTTGAATTTTTCTGCTAACGCTATTGCTTTTTTTGTTGCAATAAAACATGCCTCATCCGAATGAATAAGAGGGTGATACTCAAAAGGAATATTTTCTCCGAATACTTTTTGATAATGTAGTTTGTTTTCTTCCAAAACATCTTCATCTTCGGAATGTATGGCAATAAGAATTTCAGCTTCGCTAAATACCTTTTTCATCAATTGAGGATTGGAACATAACATCATTCCTTTTTCAGTAAAATAAAGTCCGTCATCCGTAATTCCGCAAACTGTTTCAGTATTTACTTCTTTCCACGCTGCTTCATTACCAGCACTTATGCCTAGGAAGAATGAATAGTTACACCATGATTTTTTAGTTGCAATAGCGTATTTTTCTTCCAGTATATCAATTGTAAGAGCGTTTGGAATAGTATTTGGCATTTCCATAAACGAGGTGGTGCCGCCAGCAACTGCCGCTTTCGACTCTGTATAAATATCTGCTTTATGAGTTAATCCCGGTTCCCTGAAATGTACTTGAGCATCAATTATTCCCGGAAGTAAATGTTTTCCTTCTCCATCAATAACGATATAATCGGAAGCTATTGGGAAGTTTCCGATACCCTTGATAATTTCATCTTCGATTAATACATCAGCGACAATGGTTTTCCCTTCGTTGATAATGGTGGCGTTTTTGATCAGTATTGTTTGTTTCATTTTTCAACTATTTTCCATTCCTATATAAAGTTCCACTTGCCCAGGCTACACCAGCTAAGGCTTTGAGGTATTTTGTTTTCACCTCTAATAACTTGCTTTGAAACTCTATCAATTTCATTTGCCGAGCATTAATTAGGAAAATGGAACTTTCTCCGGCTTCGAATTTGATAATTTCGGCAGAGAGTAGACGGGCGTAATTGTTTGTCGCATCCTGATATAATGTCACTTGGTCTTTCAGAATAATCAACTCATTAAAATAAGTTTTAATTTTGTTCGCTACTTCAACGTTTTTAAGATCTAATTTATATTCCGCATCCTGAATTTTCAGTTTGGCTAATTTATAATTTCCTCTACCTTGATTCCATAATAATGGAAATGCAATATCAAATCCCCATTTGTAATTGGTGTTAAAAGGATTTCCAGTTTGCGGATCTGTATTAAATGCAAATTGTTCTCTACTGAGCAGATTGTAATTGACATTTATTTTGGGTTTTAGATATTCTAATTTTAAACGCCTTTCAATGTCTAACTGATTAATTTTAAGTTGCATTTGTTTTATATCGGGGTGGTATTGAGCGATGGAATTAGTAATTTGGGCAATGGAATCCAGCGTTAGTTTTGGGTTGAAATTCATAGCATCTAATGACGGTGGAATTATAGCATCTGTAAGTTCAATCGGCACCTCATTTTCTAACCACAAATGATTTGAAAGCGTTAAAGAAGTATTTCTGTAATTCAGCAGCGCCTCGTTCAGGTTAAATTGTATATTCTGCAATTGAGTGAATGCCTCCACAGTATCAATGGCAGGTATTTCGCCAAATTTAAAACTGTTGCGGAAGCCCTCAAACCTTTCCTGAGCGGCAGTTAAAGCGGTGTTTAAAATAATGTAATTATTATAGTGCATTGTCCAGTCCCAATAATCTTTGGTGGAGCGAAAAAGCAAATCATTCAACATCCCGATGCGTTCAAATTCGCTTGCTTCGCGAAAAATCTGCGCTTGTTTTAAAACGCTCCTTCTTTCATCCATAAACAAGCCTTGCCCTATTGGCGCACTGATACCTAATACTGCCCTGCCTTCTGCGGGCATACTATGTTCAGGGTTTAACAACTCGCCACGATTAATATTGTAAGAGCCGCTTATGTCAATGCCATACCATAAAGGAACTTTAAAACCGCTTTTATTCAGAAAAAGATACTCTTGACCATCGTACTGTCTTTGATAGAGATTGGAAAAAAAGTACGGGTCAAAACCTCCGCGCGCCACCACTAAGTTTTGCTTTGCCACTTGTGTTAAGAGATTGGCTTGCTTAGCAAGTGGGTGATTTTGCAAAACAACATTAAAAAAATCATCTAATGTTAATACTTTTTTTAAATCCTGAGCGGATGATTTAGTATTGAAAAATGAGAATAGAAAAAGCAGGCAAAACGCACATTTGATTTTGACAGAAATTTTAGTGATTGATTGATTGTGCATGAATAGTAGTTATTTTATTTTTTCATTCGGCTCATAAAAATCTGGTGGAAAGCCATTTATTTGCCGCCATATTTCATACCAAACAGGAACATTATCAAGGAGTGCCATTCCGAAAACACCACCGCCCATTCGAATCTGTTTGGGCCATTCCACATCATTTTTATCGGGTGCTACTAACAATCTAAATCGTCCGTTTTCGGAAATATCCTGATCTATTGCTACTACCACTCCGCCAAATGTTCCGAATGAAGCATTGGGCCAGCCTGAAAAAATAATTGCGGGCCAGCCATCAAAAACAATTCGCACTTTTTTGTTCAAACGTGCCAATGGTATATCAACCGGGCGCACGTATATTTCTACTGCCATTTCTAAATTTGCGGGTGTAATGCTTACGATGTCATCGCCTTCTTTAATGGTTTCGCCCACCCCGACAACAAGCGCCTTATTAATATAACAATCTTGTGGTGCAGTAATAAATCGAAAACCGGAACGGATGGAATAATTCGATAATTGATTTTGCAATTTCGCCACTTCGGCATCGGCATCAAAGCCGCTAGAGTATGCACTTGCTCTTTCTGATTGCGATTTGGCTATTTTATCGGCATAATCATTTCTAATAGAATTCAATTCCATCTTAGCATTCAGTAAATCATTCTGAGTGCTGAAAACTTTATTTTCCGCTGAAATTACTTTTGCCATTGATTCCTGAAATTTTAATTCCCGTAATTCCAGATTTGTTAATGAAACCAAGCCTTGTGTATATAATTCCTGCTGACGCTTAAATTGTTTGTCGGCAATATCGTAATTGGTTTGAGTCGCTTTGAAATCTATGCTGTCAGATGTTAATTTTAAGTGAGCCTGTTGCACTTTGTTTTTTGCCTGCCTTAATTTTAATTCTAGGTTTTCGCGTAAAGCATTAATTTGATTGTCTATGGCAGCAACTTTTTCAGCATACGATTTTACACCCGATTCTTTGGCTGTAATTTGGCTTTGTGTGCGGGTTAATAATTCAGGGTCGAAATATTCAGCTTTGATTTCTGAAATAAAAACAATCGTATCGCCTTTTTTCACAAATTGCCCTTCATTTACATACCATTTTTCAATTCTACCTGGAATGGTTGCATGGATGGTTTGTGGACGGTCTCCGGGATTTAATGCAGTTACCTTGCCTCGCGATTGAATATTTTGTGTCCAGGGTAGAAATAGTACAACTATTATACAAGCTGATAAACCCAACAGCCATCTGGTTAAAAGTTTTCCTGTGTTTTTTTTTGCAATTTTTTTAAAAGATGAAAACTGTTGCAATTCCTCTGAAATAGTATATTTTTCGCTGTTTGACATTGCTTATGAGTTTAAAATGTTTTTAACCCTTTTGTCTTGCAATGCGCTTAAAACACTAGTATCCAGCACAACAGCGCCTTTGTCTAACATGATAAGCCGCTCGCATTTTTCGGCAATTTGTTTTTCGTTGGATATAATTACCAATGACCAGCGTTGTTTTTCAGACAAAAGGAAATTCATTATTTTCTCTTTCTCAGTGGCTTCAAACTGCGATAAAAAATTATCTAATATCAAAAGTTTGGGTTGTTTACAAATATTTCTTGCCAAAACAATTTTTTGGATAAATGTTTTCGGATACCTGCGATTTTCAGGAGTTAAAAGAGTTTCATATCCTTCAGGCAACGATTGAATAAATTCTTTTAAACCCAGATGTTCTGCAATATCAACTATGCTGTTTAACAAACCGGACTGCCCCATTGTAATATTATCAGTAATGGTTCCTGTAAAAATATCATCATTATAAAAACAGCAGGCAATCTGTTTAGTTAAATCAGACGGAGAAAAATTCTGTAATGGAATATTATTGTAGCTGATGGAGCCGGTGTAGTCGGAATAAATGCCTGATAAAAGATGCAGCAGGGTTGATTTTCCCGAAGCATTTCCGCCTACAATACATATTTTTTCTCCGGCTTTAATTTCAAGATTAATATTTTCCAAAGCTTTATGATTATTATCAAATGCCGCATAACTTAATTGGCTTACCTCAATAGAAATGCCCTTGTCTGACTCTGGCAGATTGAAATCAATGTCCTTTCCTTCTTCAACAGGCATTGATAATACTTGCGATATTTTTTCCATTCCTACCAAAACATCATACACAAACTCTAGCGTTAGAATAAGTTTTTCAATAGCGTTAACTATAATAAAAATGATAATTTCGACAGCCACAAACTGTCCGAGATTCAATTCCTTATTAACTACTAGCAATGCGCCAAGAACCAACAAACCGGTAATGATAAGTGTTTTAAAAATTATTACGGCTGTATATTGTGTAACTAAAACATTGAAGTGTTTTTTACGTGCGTCTAAATAACTGCTCACCTTTTTATCAATATTGGTAATTGCAATATTTGGATATGGCATTAATTTGAAAGTAATTAATGACCGCCCTAGTTCCTGAAGCCAATGCGCTACTGCATATTTATAGGACGACTGTTCCATTTTTGTTTCTAATCCTTTTTTACCGGTGAATTTAAACAGCACATAAATAAATATCAGTAGTAACAAGCCGAAGAAAACAAAAACCGGATGGTAAACCGAAAGCAGCATCAATCCGAAAATTATGGTTATTATTGATGTAGATAAATCAATAATTATTTTCGGCAATCCTTTTTCAACTGTAAGAATATCGAAGAAGCGGTTGATTAATTCTGGAGGATAAACCGAAAGCACACGCTCTATTTTAAAACGGGGAATTTTAAAAGCGAACTCAAACGATGTACGGGTGAAAATTCTGCGTTGGATATCCTCAATTATCTTCAATTGTATTATCTGCAATGCACCTGAGAAAAATATTGCAATGCTCACAATAAAAATCAACACGAATATTGAAATTGATAATTGCATACCCATCATCTGACTTATAATGCCCTGAATTGCCAGTGGCAAAGACAAGCTTATAATTCCGGAGAAAATGGCGAATACATAAACCCTGTATATGTCTTTTTTATCAAGTTCAAGCATTCTGAAAAATCGCTTCAGGGGCTTACCTTTTAGTTTCGGATCGTCAAATACACCATTGTTAATGGAATCTGTTTGTTTCATTTTTTTATTTATTCGATGCTTTCTCTAATCTATCATTAATAGCTATTCCAATACCAACATTTGGAACACGTTCTGCAATGATTCTTTCTAAGTTTAAACTGTCTAACCGATGCATCGCTTTATAAAAGTTATGTGCCGCTTCATCAAGGTTTCCAGTCAAAGATAATACTTCCTGATTGTCTTTAGGAATAAAAGGACATGGATTCTTAAATGCAAGAATTCCAGTACCGGTTTGCGGAAATATTTTTAACAATGCCTCTACATTGTTGGTTAAATACAGTGAAGTATTAGGGGCATAATGTGAAGGGAGCATTCCGGGGCTGACTGGAACTGCAATATGCTTATTGTTTATTTCAACTTTACCTGCAATTTTTTTTATTGCTTCGGGGCTTATTGCTCCAACTCGATAAATTATAGGGGTATCACCATCAAAACCCACAATGGTTGATTCAATTCCTTTTGTGCAGGATCCGCCATCAAGTACGTAATCAATTTTTCTGAATAGTATTCTTTTCACATCTTCTGCCGATGTAGGGCTAATATAACCGAATGGATTTGCGCTTGGTGCTGCAAGGGGAAAAGAGAGTTTACGTAATAACTCTATTGCCATAGGATGGCTTGGAATACGTACTGCAACATCGGGCAAACCGGCAGTTACAATATCGGGAATAGCGCTGTTTTTTGGCAGTAATAAAGTGAGCGGTCCCGGCCAAAAATGTCTAGCTAACTTTTCTGCTATTGCCGGAATATTTTTTACATATTTATTTAATTGTATTGTATCGGGCAGGTGTATAATAAGTGGATTAGTGAGCGGGCGTTTTTTTATCTCATAGATTTTTGTTACAGCGGAAATACTAAGTGCGTTTCCTGCCAATCCGTATACGGTTTCGGTTGGAATAGCAATTACTTGGTCATTTGCAAGCATTGCAGCTGCGGTTTCAATATCTTTACCTATGAATGTCATTATGCTGTTTTATTTAATTGCATTTTCATTAATTAAACTACCATTAAGTCTACAAACTCATCTACCGGAGTATTTGCAAGCTTGTGATAATCCAAAGAAAGATCTAAAATAATTTGCTGTTGTCTTTCAGGAAATTTTCGTGCTAGATTAATTTTAAATTTTTTCAATAATTCAGGTATCCCTTCTTTTCGTCTGCGTTTGTGTCCAATCGGATATTCTACTACTACTTCTTCTAGTATAGTTCCATCATTCAGCTCGATAGTCAAGGCATTTGCAATAGAACGTTTTTCAGGGTCGTGATAATCTTTAGTGAATTGTACATCTTTTACACAATTAATTTTATCGCGCAGCACATCAATTCTATTATCTGATGCTATATTGTCTTCGTAATCCGCAGCAGTCAATCTTCCATAAATCAATGGAACTGCAACCATGTATTGAATACAGTGGTCTCTATCCGCAGGATTATTCAAAGAGCCTTTTTTGTCGATAATGCGAATAGCTGCTTCGTGTGTACGAATGGTTATTTTTTTTATATCATCAGTTGTTTTGTTTAATGTTTTTAGTTTAGCATGCAAAGTCATAGCTGCTTCAACAGCGCTTTGCGAATGAAACTCAGCGGGAAAAGAAATTTTAAATAGTACGTTTTCCATTACATAAGAACTATACTCACGTTGAAATTTAAATTCTTTGCCTTTAAATAACACATCATAAAAACCCCAGGTTTTTGCTGTTAATACTGAAGGATAACCCATTTCACCAGTTTGTGCAATTAATGCTAACCGCACTGCACGGGAAGTTGCATCCCCCGCTGCCCATGATTTACGGCTGCCTGTATTCGGTGAATGACGATAGGTTCGTAATGCTTGTCCATCAACAAAAGCGAGTGATACTGCATTAATTAATTTTTCTCTTGTGAGCCCTATCATTTTTCCTACAACTGCTGTAGAAGCTATTTTTACTAAAACAACATGGTCTAAACCAACTTTATTGAATGAGTTTTCTAATGCCAACACACCTTGTATTTCGTGTGCTCTTATCATAGCATCTAACACATCTTTTACGAGTACCGCAGGTTTGCCATTTGCAACAGCTGTTCTTGAAACCCAATCAGCAGTAGCAAGAATACCACCGAGATTATCGGAAGGGTGTCCCCATTCGGCAGCTAACCACGTGTCGTTAAAATCAAGCCAACGTATAATTGTACCAATGTTAAATGCTGCTTGTATTGGGTCAAGTTGAAATTGAGTGCCAGGCACTTTTGCTCCGTTAGGAACAACAGTGCCTTGCACAACAGGTCCTAATAATTTAGTGCATGCAGGGTAAGTGAGTGCTTCGAAACCGCACCCTAATGTATCTAATAAACAATAGTGTGCTGTTTGCCATGCAAGTTCATTTTTAATTTCATAATTAAGTACATAATCTACTATGTCCGTTAATACTTTATCGGGTTGCGGTCTTTCATTTGAGATGTGTGCTGACATATTTTTTATCTGTTTTGAATTAGTGTAAATGCTTTATTTTCTGGTCCGATGTAATTTGCGCTCGGACGGATTATTTTTCCATCTTGGCGTTGTTCAATAATATGTGCACTCCACCCAGTAACACGAGATATTACAAATAGTGGTGTAAATAATAATGTGGGAACGCCCTTGAGATGATAGGCAACTGCTGAGAACCAATCAAGGTTAGGGAACATTTTTTTTTCATCCCACATTAATTTTTCTAAACGTTCAGCAATGTTAAAGAGAAGCATGTCGCCTGCTTCTTCGGATAATTGTTTAGCTACTTTTTTTATTATCGCGTTGCGAGGGTCAGAAATTGTATAAACAGGGTGTCCGAAACCAATGATAATTTCTTTTTTTTCTAAACGACTGCGAATATCTTTTTCAGCTTCATCGGGTGAACCGTACCTGCTTTGAATATCATAAGCTACTTCATTTGCTCCTCCATGCTTAGGACCTCTTAATGCACCGATAGCTCCCGTTATTGCAGAATAAATATCTGACCCTGTACCAGCAATAACTCTACTGGTAAAAGTGGAAGCATTAAACTCGTGCTCTGCATAAAGGTTAAGCGATATTTGCATTGCTTTCGCCCAAGATTCTGAAGGTTTTCTGCCGTGTAAAAGATGTAAAAAGTGTGCGCCTATACTATCATCGTCTGTTTCTACTTCTATAACTTTTCCATTGTGAGAGAAATGATACCAGTAAAGAAGTGCTGAACTGAAAGAGGCTAAAAGTTTATCGGCAATATCTCTGGCTCCTGCAACATTATGGTCGTCTTTTTCAGGTTGTATACTACCAAATGCTGAAACGGTAGAGCGCATAACATCCATTGGGTGAGCAGATGCCGGTATTTGTTGCAGAATATTTTTTACTGAATTAGGTAATCCGCGAAGGGATTTAATTTTCGTTTTATATGCTGCTAATTGCGCTTTATTAGGCAGCGCACCATGGATAAGAAGATGCGCCAATTCTTCAAATTCTGCTCCTTCGGCTAGGTCAAGAATATTATATCCCCGATAATGTAAATCATTGCCACTTTTACCTACACTACAAATGGCTGTGTTACCTGCTTCCACTCCTGAAAGCGCAACACTTTTTTTAGGCTTACAGCCTGTTGTTTCTTTATTGTCCGACATTTTTGTCTTTTTTAAAAAGTGTGTCTAATTTTTGTTCGTAAACGTGATAACCGATGCTCTTGTAGAGTTCTTCACGGGTTTGCATTGTGTGTAATACATTTTGTTGGGTTCCGTCTTTACGAATATGCTGATAGACATTTTCAGCTGCTTTGTTGGCTGCACGGAAAGCTGAAAGCGGGTATAAAATCAATCCTACACCTGCATTTTTTAATTCATCCACCGTATACATTGGTATCATCCCAAACTCTGTGATGTTTGCTAATACAGGTATTCCTGTAGCATCCACAAATTTTTTGTAATACGTTAAATCAGGAACAGCTTCAGCAAAAATAAAATCTGCTCCTGCTTCTTTGTAAGCCACTGCACGTTCCAGTGTTTTTTCCAATCCTTCATTTGCAAAGGCATCGGTTCTCGCACCTATAACAAAATGTTCATCTGTTCTGGCATCTACGGCTGCTTTTATTCTATCTACCATTTCTTCCTTGGTCACCACTTCTTTGCCTGGACGATGCCCGCATCGTTTAGCGCCTACCTGGTCTTCAATATGCAAGGCTGCAGCTCCGGCTTTTATAAGTGATTTTACAGTCCGTGCCACATTGAATGCAGAAGAACCAAAGCCAGTATCTACATCTACTAAAAGAGGTAAATCTGTTACGTTGGTAATGCGATTAATGTCAATCAGTACATCTTCTAATGTGGTTATACCTAAATCGGGAATACCGAGTGAGCCTGCGGCCACTCCTCCTCCTGAAAGATAGATGGCATTGAAACCTGCCTGCTCGGCTAATAAGGCGTGATTGGCATTAATAGCGCCTACAATCTGCAGGGGCTTTTCTTTTTGCATGGCTTCCCGAAAGCGAAGTCTGGGAGAGCTGGTGTGATTTGATGTTTTCATAGTTTATAAATTACAAAGTAGCCTTTTCTTTCATCGAAATACGAAGTTGTTTTGCAGCTTCAAGATTCATATTGCAGATATTTCCTATTGTTTTTCAATTCTTTTACAAAGAATGGCATATTATTATTTTTTCAAGGATTACAAAAATCACAAAATCTTGCGTCACTATATTTTTGATTGTCGGGATACTCAATTTCTTTTTTATGATTACATTTTTTACACTGGTAAATATGTTTTGAAATTGCTCTTGTTGGAAAAAAACAATTTTCGCAAGGCAATCCTTTTATCCATTCTGTAATTTCAAAACCGGGCCAACTACAGTGCGGACATAAACTTTTTATTTTGTTAAGCAGATTAGTAGTCGCTTTTTCAATCACTTTCATTCTCGTAGGATTATACATGGCACGCATATCAGTTTCGAGATGCGCTTTCCCATCCAAAGAAAATTTCAGGGCATCAGCAATGGCTGATTTCAATGCTTCGGGTGAAGTTATTCCTTTGGCTGCTACTTTGAGTTCGCCTTTAGAAAAAGGGTATTTAACTACCAAGCCGTGTTGTGGGAATCCAATTTTTTCAGCGAATGCAATTGCCTCTTTATAATTTGTTACTTCAGTTTCTGAAAAATTAGTATCGGTGGATAATTCCCACCCTGCTAATTCAATATTATTTTCAGCATCCACTAACAATACTAATTCAATATCTGCCGGAACAAAATAAATGCTGGGATGGGGAACAAAGCTTCCTTCGCTTGCAATGCCAATCGCCTTACCTGTAATTTCAATTGCTTTAAGAGCTTTTGCTCTAGCCGCTTCAAGCTGTGAACCTTGCCGTGCTATTTCGTTTGTAAATGTGCCTAATAGATCGGTATCAAAAGTTTTTTCTACTTGTAAGCACATGCCCGTTTCCTGCAAGACAGGAAAAATAACATTTTCTTTGCTGTGCTTGGTCAGTAATACGGCTGTTCGGTTTTTAAATAGTTCCATTTGTATTCTCGTATCAGCACCCTATTCATTGGCAGGCAACAACATATTAAAATTTTGAGGTGAAATAATTATTTTTGAATTTGGCGATAGGGATAATTGTTTTAAGGCCTCAATGGTTTGCCACTTAATAATATTTGGATTAATGCTTTCCGATAAAATTTTATTGGCTGCGCTTGCGCCTTCGGCTGCAATTTGTTTTCGCTCCGCTTCTTTTTTCTCTTGCTGTAGAACAAATTCCATACGCTGTGCATCTTGCTCGGCTTGTAGTTTTAATTGTATAGATTGGTATAAGGCATCAGGTAACTTAATACTCTTCAATAATACCGCTTCAATTACAAAACCTCTTTGTTGCAATTTTTCAGACATGAGTTGTGTAATTCCATGTTCTATTTTGGATCGTTCGCCAGAGTGCATATCTTTGGCAAAAAATTTTGCACATATATCTGCCGCTGCCGATCTAAAAACTGGCAAAATAATATTTGTTTCGTAATCCATTCCTATGTTACGCAACACACTTGTAGCGCTATCGGGTATTATATGATATAGAATAGAAATGCCGGATTGAATATTTAAACCTTCTTTTGAAGGGAGGTCCAACATGACTTCCAGATTTTCTGTTCTGATAGGGATCTTTAAAACCGTAGTGATAAATGGGTTAAACGCTACAGCGCCTTCGTCATGAGAAGTGCGGCTTAATTTACCTAAAGTTCTTTTTACGCCTACTTCACCATTTCTGACAATGGCGCATGAAGTTAGCAGAAGTGCTGATAACAGTACGAGTGATGTTTTCATTTTAGTTTATTTTTAATTTTAATTTGTTCCTGCTCCTTTTTCTTTTCAGTTTCGCCCCGTTTTTAAGGGGTTGCCGGTCTTCGATAATTACTCTATAATTTTAATCATTGTCCATTTTTTTAAGCGTTACTCACTTGTTAGCCCGGTAAAACTAATGCGTTACTGCGATATAATTCATGTTCATTCAGATGCACATAGCCCAATTGGTTCGTTAACATTCCTGTATTGCCTATTGTAAAGTCTGGCGTATTAGTGTGATGGTGTCCGTAAATCCAATAATCCGCTTGTGATTCAACAACAAAATCGTAAAGCTCCACTGCAAATGCTTCATTAATATTGCTGTTTTTATATTGAGGTGGATAGTTTTGCATTGTTGGAACGTGGTGAGTTACTATAATGCGTTGCTTGTCGGATTTAACAGCTAATGCCGGTTTTAAAAATGCTAAATCCATTTTATGAAGTTGGTTAAAATTGATGGCTGTAAGTTTTTTACCATTACATTTTATCAACGAAAAATCAGAAACACTTCGCTCAATAACTAAATGGTTAGGCACACTTATATGGCTCCAAAGTGTACTGAATATTAATTCAACATTTTTGTACGTAATAACTCGATTGTTGAGCAGAATAACATTCTCTCTTATTTTTTCATGTAACGGAAACTTAAAATTATCTATGCTATTATGATAATACTCATGGTTTCCGGGTATCCAATAGGTCTGTTGAAAATTATCGGAGAGATAATCAAAAAACCAGTTGAATTTATGCTGCAAAGCAAACGGTAAAATATCTCCTGCCAAAATCAGTATTTCTCCTATTGGTTTTATAGGATTTTGTTTCAGAAAACTTTCATTTTCCCTAAACTCAAGGTGAAGGTCTGAACAGTATTGAATTTTTAGAGGCATTATACGTTTAAAAATTATTATTTTACTGCTGAATTATTGATGAATTTGTTTCTTCAAAGCGAAAATTAAAATTTAAAGTCCTCCATAAATTTTGTTGTGAAATCACCCTTCCTAAATTGTTCATTTTCCATAATTTTAATATGCAGGGGAATAGTTGTTTTAATCCCTTCTATTACATATTCACTTAATGCGCGGTGCATTTTGGCGATGGCTTCCTCTCTTGTCTGAGCAACAGTAATAAGTTTTGCTACCATCGAATCATAGTTGGGAGGAATTACATATCCAGAGTATATGTGCGAATCTACCCGAATGCCATGTCCTCCTGGTGTGTGTAAGTTTGTTATTTTTCCGGGGGATGGCCTGAAATTCTGGTATGGATCTTCTGCATTAATCCTACATTCAATTGCGTGAAGTTTTGGCAGGTAATTTTTACCTGAAATAGCTATACCGGCAGCAATCATTATTTGTTCTTTTATTAAATCGTGGTCAATTACTTCTTCGGT
>Ga0163151_10004837_pt1 | contig 17697 bp, 16 predicted proteins | sample OliLakLV19MP5IB2_FD_145596 | JGI IMG/M metagenome (GOLD analysis project Ga0163151, IMG submission 145596) | Freshwater microbial mat bacterial communities from Lake Vanda, McMurdo Dry Valleys, Antarctica - Oligotrophic Lake LV.19.MP5.IB-2 | ecosystem: Environmental > Aquatic > Freshwater >...
ACATTTACGCGCAGAATGGACGTACGAACGATGCGATCGAAGAGCTGCGCAAGGCGCTGCGTCTCGATGCCGGCAGCACGGACGCCCATCGCGCACTGGCCGGGCTTTACGCCAATCTCGGCCGATTTGGCGACGCCGAGAAGTCGTATCTGGAGGTCACCCAGCGGCGGCCATCCGATTGGTACGGGTTTCTGGGGTTGGGCGTTTTTTACTGGGATCAGAATCGTTATGGGGAGGCGGAGAGCGCATTCGAGAAGGCGCGAAGTCTCACCCCCGACAACGAAATTGTTTATCGCAATCTTGCGGGGCTCTACGTCAACGAGGGGCGCTATGCGGACGCGCGTCGCGAAGTGGAGAAGGCTCTCAAGTTGAAGCCGTCGGCGCGGGCTTACAGCTTGTTGGGCGTCGCCGCGTACTTCGATGGACGCTATGAAGAGTCGGCCACCGCCTTAGAAGCCGCGGTGGATCTCGATTCCACTTACTACGTGGGTTGGGGCAATCTCGGGTCAGCCTATCGCCGGATCCCAGGGGCCAAAGAAAAGGCTAAAGCGGCGTTGACGCGTGCCGTGGAGCTTGCACAGAAGAGTCTCGAAGTGACTCCGGACAAGTACAGCATCCGTGCGAATCTCGCGGAGTATCAAGCGAAACTCGGCGAACCCGCAAAGGCCCTGGAAGAGATCGCCAGGATTCCCGAAGCGAAGCGGGGCGACTATTGGGCGCGCGTGGCACTAGCCTATGAGTTGGCCGGAAAGCGCGCGGATGCTGTGCGAACGATCTCTACAGCGTTGCAAAAGTCGGCACTGCCGAGCGAAGTGAAAGACGATCCAGAGTTGGCGGGGGTTCTGGGCGATCCTGCGGTGAAGGGGCTCATCGCGGCGCGGGCGGCAAAAAATAATCGATAGTGTGGCCCCGCATTCACACGCGGGGCTGTCAGTGTCAAAAACGCTCTAGCCACCCTTGTCGACGTCGGGCGCGATCGGATTGCTGAGCGCACCCATGAGGGTCTGAATCGCCTGATTTACCGTTCCGATCGCTTGCTCGGGCGGCGCGGCCAAGGCGGATTGCAGTAGCTGAATTGCATCCTGAATCTCTTGTTGCATGTGGGTCTCCTTGACTTTGGATGATATCACCTGGCTAGCTAGGCGACGGCGAGGACCGCTTCTTCTTCGTCTTCCTGCTGCAGCACGATCTCAGCTTTGGACGACCCGAAGTAGTGCGGGGGCACGAGTTCGGCGATCGAAGTCACTACTCGCGACGGAGCGTAAGGATATTCGCGAAGGTTCCCTGTGCTGGTGGAGCCGGTAAGCACGAGAATGCTCTGGAAGCCGAGATCGGTGGCACCGCGGATATCGGTTTCCATGGTGTCACCGATCATGATGACTTCGTCGGTGGCGAGGCCGATCTTTTTGCGTGCGCTGCGCATCATGAACGGGTTGGGCTTGCCGACGTGGTAAGCCTTTCGTCCGGTGGCGGCTTCGAGAAGGGCGACGATGGCGCCGCAGCCAGGGCGGGGGCCATTGTCGGTGGGGCACCAGGTGTCGGAATTGGTGGAAATGAGGCCCGAGCCATTGGCGATGAGGCGGTGGGCTTTTTCGACGAGTTCGAAGTTGAGGACGCGTCCTTCGCCGACGATCACATAGTCGGGCAAGTCGGAATTGATGGCATAGTCGACGTCGTTGAGGGCGTTCAAGAGGCCACCTTCGCCGATGACGAAGGCGGTGCCGTGGGGGCGTTGCCGGGCAACGAATTCCGCGGTCGCCATGGCCGAGGTGTAGACGTGAGCGGCGGTCGTTTCAATACCGAATTTGCGAAGCTTGACAACCACATCCAACGGCGTAAACGTGGAGTTGTTCGTCAGGAACAGGTACGGGATGTCCTCCTCCTGCAGATAGCGGATAAACTCCGCAGCTCCTTCGATGCGTTCGGAGCCGCAGTAAATCACGCCATCCATATCGATCAGGTAACCATGTTTCATAAACAACTCCATTAGAACAGGTGTTTATGCTTTTGTAATCAATATCCTGTTACGGCGTTGTCATGAAGCGGTCCGGCTGTCGGATCGGACAGCCCTTGAGTTCATGTCGCCGGAAGGTTTGAGGTTTCACTTCACCAGCGGAACTGCAGCGCCAACTGAATTCGACGCGCGGGCCGCGCGGAAATTGGTTCCATAAACAGCGGATCTGTTTGTTCGGTGGAGCCTGTGGTTTCCCAACGAGTGCCGGTGGAAACGCCGCTATACTGGGTGTGATTGAAAGTATTGTAGGTCTCGAAGCGGAGCGTTGACGAGATGCGCTCGGTGAACTTGATTTCGCGGTAAAGCGAGATATCGAAGTTCAGGAATCCTGGTTGGCGAAGCGTATTGAAGCCGAGCGTGCCGGTCTCGCCGCGCGCCGGAGCGCGGAAGCGTGTGGTTTCAAGAGGACCGTTGGCATCGGCCACCACCAGGCGCGCGGTTTGCGAATCGCTGCCCGACGCCTGCGCACCGCCCACCAGCGTGTATCCAGGCGTGAACGGCGCGCCGGTCTGTCCGCGCGTGATGCCCGACAACTGCCAACCCTTCACCAGGATATTGCGCTTGAATGGCATCTTCCAGTTGTAGTTGATGGCGAGCACTTGCGTGCGGTCGTGATTCAAAGGACCGTAGTTCCAGTCGCGCGGCGAGAAGAATGTCGCGACATTGACGCCATCGCTTGAGGCGCTTCCCAAGGCCTTCGAGAACGTGTAGCTGACACCCCAGTTCATGTTCTTGCCCAGGCGTTGTGTAACGCGAGCCTGCAAGGAATTATAGTTGGAAGTCGCCGCGAACTCGTAAAGAAAAATGTCTCCATAGCCCTGGATGGGGCGTAGAAAATTACCGGCTAGAACGACACCCGGCCGTGCCGGATTCACATTCTGCGGACTGACTTCCAACAACTGCGCACCCAGTGGAATCGGGTTGATGTTGCGCTGCCAGAGTTGATGACGCGAGATCGAGCCCACATACGAGACATCGATCAACAGGCTGCGGCCAAACTGCTGCTGCAGGCCGAGTGAATAGTTGTATGTGGTGGGCATCGGATTGTTGCCAAAGATCGCGCGAACCGTGCCAGAGGGTGCCAGGACTCCCGTTCCGGCGGTCTGCGCCAAGGTTTGCAGCGTTCCATAATTGACCGTCGGTGTGAAAATCGAAGGTGGATTTGGCAGCATATTGTACGTCATATTGCCTTGAATGCGGTCGAAAAAGACACCGCCACCGCCCCGAATCGCAGTGCGGCCCCGGCCAAACGGATCCCACGCAAAACCCAGGCGCGGTGCGGCCATGAGAGCAGGAATCGAATAGAGGCCATTGGGCAAACCATTGCTTCCTGCACGCACCATGCCCTCGGCCGGATTGCCGACCCCGGGCGCGAACGTTCCAATAAAGCCTTCGCCATATTCGCGCCCCGACGTTGGGTCGACGGCCACCGTACGTCCTGCCGCAGTGAGCGCAGGGCGCAACAGCACCGGTGCTTTCTTGGGATCGTAAGCCTTCGGCGAGAAGGTATGCAACTGCAATCCGCGGTCGTACGTTGGCGGATTGGCATAAAACCGCAGTCCGAAATCGATCAGCAGCCGGGGCTTGACGCGCCATGCGTCCTGCAAATAAAATTCCATGTTGCGAAAAAAGTAGTTGCCACGCGGCCTTGCTGTGGCTTCGGTATAGGAATTGAAGGAGCCGACAAAGGCGTTCGCATAGGCGAAGCCTGTGTCGTAATCGCTGAGCGTATTGTTATTGAAGTTGATGGTGCCACGCGTGGCGGCGCTGGCGCTTTGATCTTTGCGGGTGCGCTCGTAGTAAAAGCCCATCTTCAACTGATGTGTGCGCCAGATCTTGCTGACGTTGTCAGTGATCGCGATAATGAGATTGCCGTTGTCGTAGGGGATGCCATCGTTCATCGAAGGATTCGCCCAGTTCTGCACCTGACTGAAATTCATGTTTGGAATATAGCCGCCATCGTTCAACCCCGGGTTCCACTGAGGAAGATCGATCCCAAGCGCTTTTCTGCTGATCTTTTCCGGATCGCGCGGATAGAACCACAATCGGTTCTGGCTCACGCCCGCCGTGAATTCGTTGAAGACGGTGGGCGATACGGTGGACGTCGCGCGGAACGTCGCGCCTCGACCCGGCTGGCGGAAAACGATTGGCGAGAGCGGAAAGTTCACGCTGCCGTTCACCCACACGCCCCAGGGTGCCTCTTGCCGGTCGGCGGTATTGCTGACGCGCAAGTTCATCTGCAATTTCTGCATCGGCGCGTAGTCGAGCCGCAGAATCTCAGTGCGGCGCGGATAGCTGCCGCTCTCGTTCGCGTTGTAGTTCCACTGCCATTGGCGAGAGGGATTGGGATCCACGAAATTGGGCATTGGGAAAAGGTTGAGGATCCGCGCGCCTATCGGATCCATGCGGGTGGCTGGAACGATGTTGCCAGCAAACTGCTGCTTGTTGCTGTTGGCCGCACGATCGGTGAGCGGATCGCGCACGATTCGCAGAGCACCATTCGTGTTGCGGCTGTTGGAATAGTCGCCGCGCCGTTCAGCCGCTGTCGGAACCGTGACGGTACGCACGCCGTAATCCTGCCGCTGCATCTGGAATTCCTGCGACCAGAAGAAGAACAACTTGTTGCGCAGTTTGTTGCCCATGCCTGGAATGTGCACCGGCCCGCTGAGCGTGTAGTTGGGAATGTTGTAACGATAAGGCGCGCGGGGCAGGCCGCGCTGGTTATTTAACCAGTTGTTGGCGGAATAGCTTTCGTGCCGGTGATACCAGCCGCCGGAACCATGAAACTGCTTGCCGCCGCCGCGCGTGATGATGGTGATGGCACCGCCGGAATTGCGCCCGTATTCGGCCGCATAGTTCGAAAGCAGCACACGCACTTCACCGACGGATTCCATCGACGGCATCGAATGAACGCTACCGTTTGAGCCGGTGTCCATGCTGGTGACACCATCCACGGCCACGTTCTTGGCATTATCGCGGCCACCGGCGAGGAAGAGTCCGCCGATGGAAGATTGCGATGGCGATTCGCGGCCTTCGCTGGTGTCGACGACACCGGGCATGAGCGCAACGGCGTCCATCACATCGCGGCCTCTGAGGGCGAGGTTTTGGATGTCCTCTTGTGTGAGCGACGACGACTTCTCACTGGATGCGAGTTGCACTTGCGCGGTGTCGGCGGTGACAGTGACGGCCTCTTTGTTGTCGCCGACCTGCAGGCGAATGCGTCCGAGTGTACGCCGATCGCCCGAGTTAAGAGCGATATCTTTCTGGCTGTACTTCTTGAAACCAGCATGATCGACACTGACGAGATAAGATCCGGAAGTGAGATCGGGGAAGGCGAAGAAGCCTTGCTCGTTGGTGACGATGGAGCGCGAGAATCCTGTGCGGGCTTCGGTGGCTTTGACAGCGACGCCGGGAATCGGGGCATCGGTCGGGTCAGTGACAACGCCCGAGAGCCCTGAAGAAATGGTTTGTGCGGACAGCGCCGCCACGAACGCGGTGACCAGAAGAAGACGGAGAATCGACATGGGATCCCTTAACATCCTTGACATCGTTGACAAACGGGTATCGCTGTAGGATATCCGAAAATTCGATGGAATGCTTAGAGTAGTTCGTGGACTCCATTGATGCCCTGCTTCCGTTCCCGGGCCCGACCCGCATTTCTAAACGCCATACACCCCGTTCAAACCCCTGCGGGCAAGCTGCTAGACTGGCAATTGAGACGCCTGTGAAGCCTGTATTGACCGCCCTGTTGTTGCTCTGCTTGGCTGGCTGTATGGGTCCTGACCGGGAACCCGTTATTGGCGAGGCCTATTGTGGACCGGCGACCCTCAACCTGCGCCTGGAACTCGCGCCCAAATCCCCTGTGTCGGCGACCGTCCGCCATGGCGAGCGCTTGAGCGTCCTGGCAACTCGACGACGCTTTATCAAGGTCCGTACGAAGGACGACAAGGAAGGCTGGGTCGACGGCTACGCGCTGCTCACAACGCAGCAGATGGACGATCTGCGCATGCTTGCCGAGCGTGCACAGCAGCTTCCCTCGCAGGGGATGGCGCGCGCATACGACTTGCTCAACATGCATACGGACCCCAGTCGGCAGTCTCCCAGCTTCTATCAGATCCCTGAGAAAGGGCAAGTGGACATCATCGGTCATCGCGTTTCGCCGCGCGGCCGAGTGGCGACGGTTCCGCCCGTGGCGTTGGCCGTGAAAGCGGAACAGCCCGTGCCGCGGAGGCGCAGGCAAAAAGCGCAAAAGGCGGGTCCGCCACCGATGCCACCGGGTCCGAAACTGCCGATCAATTGGCTGGCTTTGTCGAGCGTGCGTGACGACCCGAATCCGGAAATCGGCACACCGGCACCACCGCCAGTTCCTTCGGTGCGGTTGAATCCGTTGCTCGCGCTACCGGAAAAGACCGAAGCGGAAAAGGCCAACGTTCTTGAGGATTGGAGCTTAGTGCGCACTCACGATGGCCGTGTAGGCTGGGCGCTGCAGCGTTATCTCGTGATGTCCATTCCGGATGAAGTGGCGCAGTATGCGGAAGGACATCGCATCACCTCTTATTTCTCATTGGGTGAAGTTCGAGACCGTGAGCGCGATTTTGTGAAGCATAACTGGTTTTGGACCACCATTAAGAAGCGCGCCGAAAACTATCAGTTTGACGCGATTCGTGTGTTCACCTGGAATACGCGTCGGCATCGCTATGAGACTGCATTTCGCGAGACTGGCATCCGTGGCTACTATCCGGTGACCGCCCGTACTTCGCCGCAGACCGAGTTTACTCTGATTGTGGAAGAAGAGCCGGGCCAGTATTTTAAGAAGACCTACACATTCAACGGCTTTCAGGTACGCGTCACGAACAGGGAAACCGCACAGTTGCCCGAGGACAAAGATCTTCGGGCAGCACCGCTGAGCATTGCGTTTGCCGAGACTTTGAATCCTCCGGATCGAACGTGGATGGACCGGACCAAAGACTCGTTCGGTAAGCGCTGGAAGAACTGGTTCAAATAGTTCGGCCGGCTGTGATAAGTTGAGTGGACATACGCATGAACATCCACCGCCGTGCTTTTCTGTCTTCCGTCGCCGCTGTTGCCAGCTTCGCCAAAGCGACGTCCAAGTGGGATCGCAGCCGACTCAGCGCTGTAACCGATGAGATCGCCACGCTACCCGAAGGCGCGATCGCTTTCGCCAAGCTCTACAGCTTGAAGTGGCTCGAAGTGCGCGCGGTGCCAGGCGGGGGCGGTGAGTATGTGCAGCAGAAGCCAGAAGCGATTCAGGCGGCTGCCAAAGAATTTGCCGACAACGGCATCGGGATTTCCTTCCTCAATACAGGGATGCTGAAGTTCTGGCTTCCCGGCACACAGTTCAAGCCCGGTCGTTCTACGCCCGCACAACTGGAAGATCGCAAGGCCCGCGATACGAAGCGTTTCGAAGCACGCATGCATTATCTGGAAAATGCGATTCGCGCGGCGCACATTCTCAATGTCAAAGATATCCGCGTCTTTGCCTTTACGCGAGTTGACCAGCCGGAACAGCATTTTCAGCAGATTGCGGACATTCTTGGGGAGCACGCGTTGAAGGCCGAAAAGGAAGGCGTCCGGCTACTGCTTGAAAACGAAGTGAGTTGCAATGTGGCCACGTGTGCGGAAACGGCAAAGATCCTCAAGCTTGTGCCTTCCAAGGCGCTCGGCATCAACTGGGATGCGATGAACGGCGAAGATCTCAAAGAGCCGGTTGGCGTGGGCTACAAGCTGCTTCCGAAAGATCGCTTGTGGAATGTGCAAGTGAAAGGCAAGAGCCTGATGGAGGAAGAGAAAAAAATCGACTGGCCGGCGGTGGTGACGTGGTTGCAGCGCGATCGCTATCCGGGCAAAAGCGGACTCGAAACCCACATGTTTGGACGCATGCTTTTCACCCATTCGCACTATTGCATGCGCGAGATGATCCGCATTGTGGAAGGCGACTAGATGAACGCGAGGCTTGCTGCTTTGTTCGGTGTCGCGATGGCCCTGTTGGGCTTGGCCGGATGGTTCAGCTATGCGGCAAGCAGCGACAAGCGGCTGCAGGTGAGTGGCGAAGTGCTCAAGGTTCGTAGCCTCGCGCTGACACCGGAATCGACGCTGATCATTCTCGACTATCGTCTTAGGAATGATTCCGACGTGAATTTCGTGCTGAAAGAAGATACGATTCTCTGGACAGACGCCGATGGCAAAGAGCGTGAGGCCACGCATGTCACGCGGCCAGATATGGACCGGATTTTGCAGTACACTCAGCAAGCGGGACCAAAGTACAACGAGATGTTTGTGGTGCGCGAGAAACTCACCGGCAAGGCGATGATCGACCGCATGTCCGCTGCGTCCATCCCCGTTTCCGAAGCGGATTTCGCCAAGCGGAAGAGCGTCAAATTGCGGCTCACCGATCTCGATGGATTGGCGTTTGAGTTGCCGGAACGCAAGAAGTAGGCATTTCTTCACATGAACCGGCAAGTTGCGGATTTCCAAGATGAGCGTGATCAATCCTGCTTCGCTTTCGCGATCTTTTTTGCCAAACGTTTCAATTCCTGGCGGTCTATGACAGAGCAATCGACCAAGCCCACCAGAAGTTCTTCCACCGATCCCTCGCAGAGCCAATCGATGATGCGCTTCACGGCCTTAGCGGCAACATATTGTCTCTCTTCGGTCGCGCGATAGATATACGTACGATTCTCGGCTTGGTGTTGCACCATGCCCTTTTCTTCCAATCGCCGCAGTACCGTTCGCACGGTGGAATCCTTCAAAGGGCGGGTGAGTTTTTCGCGGATGGATTCCGCATGGCAGGGTCCGAACTGCCAGACCAGATCCATGACCTGTTGCTCGAGTTCGCCGAGCTCGTGAATGTTACTCTCTGTAGCGTTACGCATCGTACCGCTACAGGATGTAACGTGTGAGGTTCGTTTGCAAGGTCGTGAGTACTGTCAGATCCCCCCCGAGAATTTTGTAAAAAGTCCGGGTCCGTCAATTCTTGTATAAGAAGCCTGAACAAGCATTCACCGACGAAGTAAGGAGACCTTCGGCCTTGAAGCGAGTGTTGGTGACTGGCGCTGGTGGTTTCATCGGGGCGGTGGTCACCCGAAAGTTGTTGCAGCAAAAGAATGTGATTCCTGGTGCCGTTGTGCGCCAGGCCACCGATCTTTGGTGCATCGTGGATCTCAAACCAGAGATTATCCACGCGGATGTGCTCGATTATCCGCAAACTCTAGAAGCGGTCAAAAAGTTACGTCCTGACGCCATCGTACACTCCGCGATGTACAACGGACACCCGACGGACGCCGTATCGCGCAACGCCTGCTTCCTCGACGCTGGGTCTTCCCGCGGCTCTTTGCTGATTGCGTATGCTATGGACCGCTGGGATTTGCGGCGGTACGCGATTCCATCCGTGACGGTGGCTGCTCTGATCCTCGGCTGGGTAAATTCTGGGGTCCCATTCGCGCGGCGATCGCCGCAGAATCCGTGCCGGGCACAAACTTTCGCGGGCTCTACCTTCAGGCAGATCAAGTGCAGGAGATGAACGCCATGATGCAAGGCATCCCGAAGAATCAGAACATCGTGTTCGTCATCTCATCGCGCGCTTCTTTGATTTACGAGGCCACAGGTATCCGCAACGTAACGCGCTACGATTATCCATTGTCGACATCCATGGGCCTGCACGGCCAGGAAGACGTCACCCAGTACCTCGACCAACACCGCGAAGGCTGTGTTTGGCAAGAAGCGGATGCGGCCATGCCGCTCCATCCATTGCGGCACGAAGCTTACATCCAGGCGAATCTCACCCATGTCACGCCGACACCGCGCGGCTTTGTATACTGCCGTCCGCGTTAAATTCATTCTTCATCGGCTACGGGCTTCTTGTGTTTCGGCTTTCGCCTCTCGGATTGCCGCTCTTCCACCACGCGCGCGGGCTTCACGATTCCCACGGCCACGCGTGCCTCACGACGCGCTTTCTTGCCCGCATCGCCTTTGATTTCCACCACAACTTTCTTCTTCGTCGCCATGTGTGAGTTCCCTCCAAAGGATATGATGGAATTTGAAGCAGTTCGTCGCAATCGCCTTGGCCATTTTTCTCGCTGCATGCGGCAAGCGAGAACCCGTCTATCCGAAAAGCCTCAAAGCCTGGAACATCGTCGATAGCCCGCAGGCCATCGCCTACGAGCTTCGCACGCCTCTCTTCTCAGACTACGCTGAGAAGCAGCGCACCGTGCTGCTGCCCGCGGGCACAAAGGCTCGCTTCAATGAATTCGCCGTCTACGACTTTCCCGCCGGAACCCTCATCGCCAAAACCTTCTCATTCGGCGGACGCAAAATCGAGACTCGCATCCTTTTCCACGACCCCGCGACGAAGGCTTGGGTCGGGCTGCCCTACGTCTGGTCCGCCGACCAGAAGGACGCTGTGCTCGAACTGGTCCCCGACCCCGTCGAACTCACACGCAACGGACACAAGTTCGAGTACACGATCCCCAATTCGAACCAGTGCAAGAATTGCCACGAAAACACCGGTGTGAACAAACCCATCGGACCCAAATCCCGCCATCTCGACGCTGCGGCCACTCTGAGGCTCACCGGCGTTGCCGATCGCCAGCCGATGCCGCTCTCTACCCTCGACGACCGCGCGCGCGCCTATCTCGATATCAACTGCGCCCACTGCCACAATCCCAAGGGCCCTGCCAACACCAGTGGACTCGACCTTTCGTATGGCCAGACGGACCCAGCCAAACTGGGAGTCTGCAAAACCCCCGTCGCCGCAGGTCAGGGATCTGGAACATTTCGCTTTTCCATTGTTCCGGGACGTGCGGACGAATCGATCCTCACTTTTCGCATGAAATCGACGACGCCAAAGGTCCAGATGCCGGAACTTGGACGCTCGCTTGTGCATGACGAAGGAGTCGCGCTCATTAGCGAATGGATCGCGTCGCTGAAGGGCGGCTGCGAAACCGTCAGCGCGCTGAATCAACTACAATAGCGGAATCATGAGGAACATTCTGTTACTCGCCACCTGCGTGGCATTCTCTGCGCAGGCCCAATCCAATCCAGACGCGCTCAAAAAAGAAGCTCTTGCTGAGGTCGACAGACGAGCCACGCAGGTGCAGCAGATGGTCGACCAGATCTTCAGCTACGCCGAACTGGGTTTTCAGGAATTCGAGACCTCGAAGTATCTCGTCAACATTCTTCGCAAAGAAGGTTTCCAAGTGGAAGAGGGCGTCGCAGGCATCCCCACCGCGTGGGTTGCGACCTTTAAACAAGGCACCGGCAAGCCCGCCATCGGCTTCATCACGGACATCGATTGCATTCCGCGTGCGTCGCAGAAACCCGGCGTTGCTTATCACGATCCCGTCATCGAAGGCGCACCGGGGCACGGCGAAGGACACAATTCGGGCATGGCCGTCAACGTTGTTTCCGCCATTGTGCTCAAAAACATGATGCAGAAGAACAACCTGTCCGGCACTTTGAAGATCTATCCGGGCGTGGCAGAAGAGCTCGTCGCCACCAAGGCCTTTTTCGTCCGTGCAGGGCTGTTCAAAGATCTCGATGTCATGCTCGGAGTCCACGTCAGCAACGACTTCACCGTCAGCTACGGGCAGCCTTCTATCAATTCCGGACTCGTCTCCGTTCAGTACACCTTCAAAGGCGATTCGGCGCACGCCGCCGGAGCGCCCTGGCGAGGACGCAGCGCGCTCGACGGCGTCGAACTCATGAACGTCGGCTGGAACTACAAGCGTGAGCATCTGCGCACCGAACAGCGCTCGCACTATGTGATCGTCAACGGCGGAGACCAGCCCAACGTGGTTCCCGATCAAGCGATCGTCTGGTACTATTTCCGCGAACTCGACTACGCCAAAATCAAAGAGCTCCACGAATTTGGATCAACCATGGCCAAGGGCGCGGCGATGATGAGCGGCACCACATTCACGCAAAAGATCGTTGGTTCCGCGTGGCCGAATCACTTCAACAAGGTGCTTGCGGAGACGATGCACAAGAACATCGAATCCATCGGCATGCCAACGTGGAGCGAGGACGATCAAACCCTTGCCAAAGCGTTGCAGCGTGAACTGAATCAGAAGGCTGAGGGATTGAAGGTGAAGGCGAGTCCGCTGGAACCGCCTAAGGATCTGCGCGGTGGCGGATCCGATGACGTTGGCGATATCTCCTGGATCATGCCGATGATTTACACGTACTACCCGGCGAACATCCCCAATCTTCCGGGACACCACTGGGCCAACGCCGTTGCGATGGCGACGCCGATCGCGCACAAGGGGTCGCTCGCAGGCGCAAAGGCGCAGGCCGCGACAGCGATCGATCTTTTGACTAAGCCCGAAATCGTCAAACAGGCTTGGGATTACTTCACCAACGTCCAAACGAAAGAGCAGAAATATCAGCCGCTCATTGGCTCGGAAGATGTACCGGCGATCGATCTCAACGCCGACAAAATGGCACGTTATCGTGAACAAATGAAGAAGACCTACTACGATCCGTCGAAGCACAAGACGTATCTGGAACAACTCGGCATTACATATCCAACTGTGCGTAAATAAGCTGTCAACTGCACTGGGAACGAATCGAGTCACGCTACGGCGTCCAGTGCTCCATCTTCGTGAACGGAGCGCCTGCAGGCAGGCCTGGAACAGATGCGCGCACGGAACGAACGTCGTCGAAATTCCTCATTTCGGCCCGATCCGCAAGTCACGCCACCGAAATCTCAGCACGTCTTTGCTCCCGTCTCAGGTGGAGGCGGGCTATCTTAAGAATCCAATGCGGAAGATAGAGGTCTGCCTCGTGACGGTGCACGGATATAATGACCCAGCGTCCAAAGAAGCCGCAGCCGCGCAGCATGACTCGCCGATCACAACAGAACTTCTGCGGTGAGACGACGGGCTTGTGAACAACCCCGCCATCACAGCCGAAGAGATTGCAGAAGCGGCGGCGTTCCTGCTCAGCGATCGGGCCAGTTTCATCACTGAGGAACGATCAATGTTGACAGCGGATTCCTGACCTGCTGAGTTCGAGCTACTTCAGGCATCCGACCGCCCGGTTACGAATCGCCGTGCCATGCAACCACGCCGATCCACCGCCAAACACGAAGGTCAACGGCTTTTCGAGTTTCGGAAACTTGCGATGCAGCAGGTGCGCCACGAGCAAACCGCCCCCACTGATCCCGGCCTTGATTACGAGGCCTCGTGCGCCAAACCGCCCATCCGCGGATCGTAGTAACGGGTTGGATTCAAAGCAGCCCCACGAGGACATAGAGTCCGCGGCAACGCCTCCAATGAGGGAGATCTCGAAGGCTCGCAGCGGTCCGAGCCACGGTCGCTTCAGATCCGTGCTCGGTTTCACGATCACAGGATCGGGCTTCACTGTGATTTCGTTGACCTGACAGTGAAAACTCTCAAATGTCGTCCGGCAGGACGCCCCTGCAAGGTGTGGCACTGTGAACAGCAGGACTATTCCCAACGTACTGAGGTGTTTCGGCACAACCCAGCTTAGAGAACAGATCTTGATGCCAACCCAGGACTGCGATCCCGGAACTGCCTAGCAGTACTTGCTAGTCCGTACTGGAATACAAAATCAGCCGAGCGCAAGCTCGCCAGTCGCGGCTGCGTGGCGATCTGCATTCTGACACATGCGTCGCTCAATCAGGCGTGGCAGTGAAGATCCAACGCTCGCTCGGATTCTTGTCGAAGGTCAACTTTCATTACTTCGAGAGTGCGGAAGCGATCTGCTGCAGGTGGCGATCGTTGTGCCAGGCGACCTTGTCGCACTCGTCCTTCAACGTGCGGATGCCAACCTCGCTGTGGACGTACTCGCGGCGCCATTCGCCTCATAGTGCGCTTTCGCCTGGTGAACGATGCCATCTCGCACCGAGGCATAGATGCCCTTGGAAATAGACACAGGCAAAGTGTCGTAGTTGAGTCCGCGAGTCCAGGCGTCCTGATCGAAGGCCCAGAAGACTTGGCGGGCGGGTTCCGCGATGGTGCGGCGGATCCGGTCGTAGAGGACGGTTTCGGTATCGGCGAGATGATGCAAGATCTAAGCGCGCGGTTTTTATTGAGTTCTGATTCTGGCAGGTCGAAGAGGGTGAGAGCGCGGAGTTTCGTGTCTTCGAGGTGCTCGAGCTTCACGAATCATGCCAGTGAAAGAGCTTGTGGGTAATCTTCCATTGACCGTCCACTTTGAGTAGCGAGAATACGTCGGATGCATGCGTGCTCGAGCCTGCCAGCTTTCCAGACCAGCGCTGTACCTCCAGATGCACGATGGCGATGGTTTCAATGATCTCGGTGCGAGCGAAGCGCGGCTCAAGGTTCGGAGCAGGGCCATTTTGGTCGATCCACTGAAAGACGTGGTCGATCGAGCCACTGTATTCTACACCGAGGCAGAAGCCGGAAATCGTCGCCTCAGGATGAAACGCGGGGCGCATCAGGACGCTGTTGCCAGCCCGCGCTCCGGCGATGTAGCAATGCATGGTACGCGTGATCGCATCGTGCTCGACCAGGTACGCATTGGATGGTTCGCCGCCCGGATCCACTGGCTGCGGTGTCGGCGTTGGGGACGGCCCAGGGACACGGGTCTGGCTCCGTTGCCAGGAGTCGACCTCGTGCTTGTAAGCGAAAACTGTGTCTTGCTTCCGATGCCACGACGGTGGACCGGCAAGCCTTCGGACGCCTCCCACCGCCGGACTGTCCGCTCGCTACGTTCCAGATAGGCTGCAATCTGTTTCCAGGATTCGAGTATCCGCTGTGGCTTGTTGCGCTCAGACATCCGATCAGACTACCTGATTTTTGTCAGGAGTGCCAGTGGAAGGCTTTCTGGATGATCTTCCAACCCTCGGGCATTCGCAAGAGGACATGTGTGCTCCTCCCGGGCCCGCCATGGTGCCGGACCATCCCGCAACTTCCAAACGAACCACAGCGATGGAATCGAGTATGTCGACGCTGACAAAGCGCGGCTGTATATCGACAGCCGGACCGTTCTTGTCGATCCAGTCGAAAAGGAATGCCGTTCCCATTGCGAGATCGGTTCCGACATAACCAAAGAATGTAGCATTTGGGTGAAAAGCGGCGCTCATCAATTCACTCTTGCCTTGCTTGCTTCCATCGATGTAGAGTTGCACCGTTCTGAGGATTGCGTCGTATTCGGACGGGTAGTTTGTAGTTGCCATGCGTTCGATCTTAAGCGCGCGTGACAAGAGGCGTCAACGGTCAAACGCGGCAAAAGACGGCAGCCTGGCAGGATTGAGTTTTTCTTGATATCGCCTCGACGATTTCTTGATACATCCACGGATACGCTGGATCATGGCATATCAATTCGTCTCTCTCTACAATCTTGGCGCTGGTTTCGGCCGGAACTGTCCCAATCACCACGGTGACGTTGTCCTGGTTGAGTCGCTGCTGCTGACCATCTACGAAGAACGATCGCTGGAATTCTGGAAATCGCTTTACATCAACCCGCAGAATCCCTTTCCGGCGAAGATGCTCCAACCCTATGGCAAGTGCAATGAGCAGTTACAGACCTATATCGACTTGTTCTTGAACACAGAAAAGGCATCGACGACACCGGACGGTCGTTTCGACGCGCTGTCGTTCAAGAACGGAATGCTTCGCACGGCAAAAGGCGAGAAAGTAGCGAACTTTTACTGGTTGATGTTCCGGGCATTCATGACCGATACCCGCAAGTTCATGGCGATCGGGTCAAAACAGAATTACAACCTTGCGATCCACTTTCCCGAGGGCAAGACCAGCCGACAGTTCTGCAATATATAAAAACCGCACCCTTCAGCGGGGTGCCGTCTCTGTTCTGCAATTTGTGGGTGTCTATTCGAGAGCCGAAGCGCCCGACACGATTTCGATGATTTCCTTGGTGATCGCGGCCTGACGGACACGGTTCATATACAAGGTCAACTTCTCGATCACATCGCCCGCGTTCGAGGATGCGGAATCCATCGCTGTCATGCGCGCGGCATGTTCCGCGGCGGCGGACTCAAGCAGCGCCCCGTACATCTGCACTTCCACGTAACGCGGCAGCAGCGTACCCAGCAGTTCCACCGGGTCCTGTTCGTACACGTAGTCGCCTGCTCCACTTTCGGCGGGAACCTCAAGTGGCAAAATCCTCTTGACCGTGATGTTCGGAGCCATCACGCTTTTGAATTCGTTCACCGCGAGGTAGACAGCGTCGATCTCGCCATCCGCATACTGCTGCATGACGCGCTTCGACAGTTCGATCGCATCCGCATAGGCCGGGGACTTCAAAAAGATGCCCACCATCTCGCCGCTCACTCCCGAGTAGCGCTTCTTGAAGAAGTCGCGGCCCTTGCGTCCGACGAGATCGAAGGTGAACTCGATACCGGGATTCTCGCGTACAAAAGCCACAGCGCGCTTGATGAGATTGCCATTGAAGCCGCCGCACAAACCGCGATCGGCGGTGACAACGACCAACAGCGCCTTCTTTTGCTCACGCACCGCGAGCAGCGGATTCTCGGAAGCGGCCTCGTTGTCGCCCGCGGCAGCCGCCACGTTGGACAGCATCTCGCGCAGCATCTTCGAATACGGACGCGCGGCGATCACACGATCTTGCGCGCGGCGCAACTTCGCTGCCGAGACCATTTTCATGGCCTTCGTGATCTGTTGCGTATTCTTGACCGACCGAATTCGCCGGCGGAAATCAATCAACGAGGGCATAGTTGCCTATTTCTTCGCCCGATCGGCGACGAAACGATCCTTGAATTCCTTCAAAATCGAATTGATGCGGCCCTTGATGTCGTCGTCGATAGTCTTCTTCTCTCGCAAATCTTTGAACAAGCCCGGATGGGCGTTGTCCACGAAGCGATAGAGTTCTTCTTCGAACTGGCGGCAGGCCTCCACCGGCAGATCGTCGAGCACGCCGTTGGTTCCGGCGTAGATGATGAGCACCTGCTTCTCAACAGGCAAAGGAGCGTACTGCTTCTGCTTGAGGATTTCCACGAGACGGCGTCCACGAGTGATCTGACGCTGCGATGACGCGTCGAGATCCGAACCGAATTGCGCGAACGCTTCGAGGTTGCGGAACTGCGCGAGATCGAGACGAAGCGTACCGGCAACCTGGCGCATGGCCTTTATTTGCGCGGCCCCGCCGACGCGGCTCACAGACAAACCGACGTTGACAGCGGGGCGGATGTTCGAGTTAAAGAGATCGGATTCGAGATAGATCTGACCGTCGGTGATCGAAATCACGTTGGTCGGAATGTAAGCCGAAACGTCACCTGCCTGGGTTTCGATGAACGGCAGCGCAGTGAGCGATCCGCCACCCTTGTGATCGGCCAGCTTCGAGGCGCGTTCCAGAAGGCGCGAGTGCAAGTAGAACACGTCGCCCGGAAAGGCCTCGCGGCCTGGGGGACGGCGCAGCAGCAGCGAGATTTCGCGATACGCCGCGGCGTGCTTCGAAAGGTCGTCGTAGATGCAGAGCGCATGGCGGCTCGAGTCGCGGAAATATTCACCGATGGCGCAGCCCGAATAAGGCGCGATGTACTGCATCGGGGCGGGGTCGGACGCGGTCGCGGCGACAACGATGGTATATTCCATCGCGCCCGCGTCTTCGAGCGTCTTCACAACCTGAGCGACGGTCGAACGCTTCTGTCCGATCGCGACGTAGATACAGATGACGTCGCCACCCTTTTGATTGATAATGGT
>Ga0163151_10004840_pt1 | contig 17686 bp, 18 predicted proteins | sample OliLakLV19MP5IB2_FD_145596 | JGI IMG/M metagenome (GOLD analysis project Ga0163151, IMG submission 145596) | Freshwater microbial mat bacterial communities from Lake Vanda, McMurdo Dry Valleys, Antarctica - Oligotrophic Lake LV.19.MP5.IB-2 | ecosystem: Environmental > Aquatic > Freshwater >...
CAACCGGTAGCGCTGCAACAACACCCCCACCCCGCCTGTCTCCGCCACCCCCAAATGCGATTCATCGAACACCACCGGCAGGCCGTTCGAAAAGAGCCGCGCCAGCAACTCCGTCTGCCGCTCATCATGCAACTCGCCATTCCGTAAAGGTGACCCATCCACCAGCAGCAAAATGCGCCCCTTGCTCGCCAGCTTGCAGTACTCCCGCGTCCCCAGCAGGCACTCCCACTCACCGGACTTTAACGCCACTTCCGTCCGCGTGGTCTGCACGAACCCCAGCTTCTCCGTCCGAAATGCCGATTTCGCCGTTGTCGGCGGTAACGCCAGCAGCGCCATCCCGCCCGCCGAGAGCAACTTCGACAGCGCTTTGGAATCCTGTAAAATTAGAGGCGAAGCGCCCATCAACACATACTGCGCCCGCCGCGGCACAGACTGCCTCCAAGGCTCATAGTTGCGTTCAACGGCAATCCCGCCCGTCCGTTGCAACGCCAGAAACAGCACCTTCGTCCCCAACGGATCCGCCCGCATTGTCGACCACTCCGGATACACATCCCCCTGCGATATCGACTGCATCATCCGCGGCACAAGCAAGGCAAAGAACGCCGCCAGCATCAGGAATGGAGCCGCTTTACGCATAACGCCGCATCGCCTCCCACGTTCCGCGCAACGACTGGTATGTGTCCGGCCCCGCCGCTCCAAACCCGTACCAGACGCCTTCATACTGCCGCAGACCGCTGCCGAAACCATCCAACGCCAACGGCACATCCCGCAACCGCCGGGCTAATTCACGGGCATATTCCATGCCCGTCTTCGCCGGTTGCAGCGTGACTAGCCCCTTCTCTCCCAAATACCGCAACCCCGCCAAATGCAACGCCCGCATCGCCAGCCGGAAGTCGCCCGCCGCCGCGCATTGGTCCGCCATCCGCAGCCACTCATCTTCCACCAACTGCTCCGCCGAAACGTTTTCGTCCTCCAAATTGACCGCCGGAACCGCCACGCCCGCCGCCGCCGTTTTCTTCGACTTTTCTTTCCGCCGCGAAAGCAGAATCATCACGACGCACGCCGCCGCCAATACCGCCGCGCCAATCATCGCCCACCGCAGCAGCTTCGCATCCACGCCCCACCTCGGGTTCCCCATGTCGCTACCCGGCGCGCTGTCCGGGAACAGCCGTTTGTAGAAGTCATAGATCCATCTCGCCCAGTCCCCAATAGCCGTGAACATGTCCCGAAGCCACGCCTTATCGCCGGTCTCCCCCGCCGCCTTCGGCATCTTCCAGGCAAACTCCGGATCGCGCAAAACATCGTCGATTTGCCGGTCGAGCGCCGCTTTATCAATGGGCCTTTCCTGAGCCGGTAACGGCGCCACGGCGCCCAATAACAGCGCGCCCGCGAGTACCCCGGCCGCCAATCGACGCAGCGCGCCTCGCAGGTCCTCTCCGCCCCGCCGCGCCTTGGCGTAGAACGCCCGCACCGCCGCCAGCGCGCCCGATACCGGCTCCAGCGCGGCGAATGTAATGACCGCCGTCACCAGCACTGTCGTCGCGTTCAGCAATCGATCCGCCAGCCGCGTGAACTCCGTCTCCACGCCGAAAAACGACTTCAAAAGCATCGGAACCAGAAACCACATCACCAGCAGGTTCACGAACAACAATAGCCAGCACAGAAACAGAATTAACAGCGCCACCGAGTGCGCCCGCGTATCCCCTTGCCCCAGCCGCCACGCCTCTCTTACAAAGCCCCGCTCCCGTTCTACCGCGGACAGCCCTACATTCCGCAGGAACGCCGCCGCCCATGGAAACGGAATCACCGCGATCCCCGCCAGCGTCAATCCCGGCATGCGCAGCGGCTGCCACGCCGCCTGCACCAGCGCTAGCCGCGCCACCGCGGCCGCCGATGGCAGCGCGACGCGATCGCCGCGCAGCACCTGCAAACAGTCGTGACTAAACAATCCCTGCGCTACATGCTTCACCACATACAGCACCGCCAGCAGCAGGCTCTTCTCCACAATTTGCTCGGCTCCAAAAACGCTGCGGCTCATCTGCATCAGGAAATCGATCAACACCCAGGTGAACGGCAGCGTCCCGGCCAGCCACAGCACCCAACTCCGCGCCGGCAACGCGCGCAGCAGCCCCGTCGCCTCTTCCAGAATCCACAAGCCGCTGGGCTTCATTCCTCGTCCAATCCGCGCGACCACGCGGGCGGTAACTGCTGCAAGACATACCCCGTCGTGTAGAACACCACGAACGATACCCACAAGCCCAACACCGCCGCCGCTGTCCACGGCAGCCAACGTGTCCCGTGCCTCCGCGCCTGCACCGCCGTCCCCGCCGACAGACATTGCACGCACAGTAGCCGTCCGTCATGCTCTGTCACGCACTCCCGGCAATAGAACCGCTGGCACGCCGGGCAGCGGCTGACGGCCTCCCGCTGTGCGTGCGTCCAACAACGCTGCCGTGCCAGCGTCTGGCTCAAGGCCGGACCCCGCGCGAGGTCAGTAGCAAGATCCAGCCCAACAAACCCGCCACCGCGTGCCACGCCGCGCGCCCCACCGTCTGCTCCTTCAGCCACAGCCACTCGACGTTCTCGGGTTTCACTCCAGTCCTGGTAATGGCCACAAAAAACCCTCCGAAGGACTTCGCCGTCGAATAGACCAACACGCCCCCGTCCGCCAAAGCCAGCAAAACTACCAGCGCACTGACCACCGTTACCACCGGGCCCGCCATGCGCCACCGTAGCGTCGCTAAAACGCCCAACAGAAACTCCGCCAATAACATGGTCGCCGATAGCCCCAGCCCATCCTCCATCTTGCCCGCGAAGTAGAAGGCCGCCAGTACCAGCGCATGAAGCACCAGCATGCCGAAGAAGACATGCAGCAGCAGCGGCGTGCTATGCGCCGGCGCGATTGGCTCCGCGGCCTCCGGCATCGCCATCACCGTCAACCCGTCCGGCGCCAGCCGCCCTTGTGTGCCTTCGGTCAACCGTTGCAATTCCGGTAACACCGCACGGGCCTGCGCCATGGTCCGCACCGCCTCCAGCGTTACCGTGCTGACCGCCGTGTGCAGCACCAGCCGGCATCGCGGCCCTCGCGCCAGATAAAGCACCGCCCACAAGAACACCAGCCCCGGCGGCAGCGCCCACAACATCCATGCCCCCGGCGGCCCCAACAGCAGCACGAGCGTAAAGAAGAACGACACGCCCAGCCACGCCGCCCGCCAGCCATTCCAAACCGGGAACTCGGTCAGCACCAACGCCTGGATATCCCGCAAACGATACTGGGCGTAACGGTCCGAGAAGCGCGACGAGTGAACGTAGAGAAGCGCATCGTCAGCTTGCCATAACTCGGCGTAACGCAATGGCCCCCACTCTCGCGGTAACAACAGGCGCCTCATTCCCTTGGCAACCCTCCGCGGCCTTGCGACAAATAAACCAGGAACCAGCCAACCAGCGTAATCTGCACCACTGCTATTATCACTGTCAGCCACAAACGCCAACGGCCCCGAGGGAACACCGGCGAGGGAGCGCTCCAGAATTTGAAGGCGAAAAACAACGCCGCCGGCGTCGTCACAATTGGCAGCCAGCACAGCAGCATCGGCAAGGTCACCAGCGCGAGCGCAATCGAGTCATAGTTCACGCGCTCATGCAGCGCCGGTGCCTCCCTCCGCTCAAAACACGCCGGGCACACATGTCCGCCCGCGGCGTCGATGTCGCATAACGCGCAGAGGAACCGGCCGCAGGCGTCGCACGCCGCCACCGCGCGGTTCGTCGCGTGGTTGTAGCAACTCGCTTCCTGCCCCGTCACCACGCGTTCCGGAAACACCGGCTTCGGCGGCTGCAGCGCAACCGGGAAGACGGTTACCGCGACGTCGCGCGCGCAAACCGGGCAGGGGACCGGGAACGCCTGATTCCAGTTCGCCGGTGGGATTCGCATGGAACAGGCGCCGCACACTACGTAGCCCATGCATCAACTCCCGGACACCACGCGCGTATCGCAGATGCGGTCGTGCAGCGCCCGCTTCTCCTCATCCCATCCGGCCATAATGTAGCCGAAGTAGAGGAGCAGGCCGCTCATGATGTACGCAAAATAACGGCCTATCGCAAGCCCCCACGTAAACGTGCCGCCCCTCCCGCGAATCACCTTCAACCCCAGAATCATCTTCCCCGGCGTCGCGCCTTTTTTCACCAGGAACCAGGCTTCATAATAGGCCGCCGCGCCCAGGCTCAGCACCACCGCCATGGCGCCCGTGCCTAACAACATCGGCAGGTCGGGCGTACTCTGTTTGCCCATCCGCGCAATGACAATCAACATCGGAATCTGGAACACATAGCCAGCCACGGAGGTTATGGTGTTGTCGATCAACCGCGCCACCAATCGGATCCAGAACCCCGCGAACGGCTTGGCCGCGGCCAATGGCGCCAAGCCTTCCCGAATACGCTGCAGCAGCACCGGCTTGCAACCGGCGCAAACCAGCCCCCCGGCCAATGGAATCATCAACTCCGCGGAAAAGCTCCGACGGCACTGCAAACATGGTTCCGCCGCCACTGGCGCGGGGGCAAGCAGCGTTCCGAACGCGGCCCAGGCGTCCATGCCCGCACGCCAAACGAGCGTCGACGCATTCACCGCGCCCGCCATCGCCAATCTTTGCAGCTCGGCATCCTCTACCGGCCCCGCCTGCTGCCCGTTCACCGCATAATACCAGCTCATTCGGAGCCTTTAGTTTACTCTTTCGGAACGGCCGGTGTATTTGATCCGAGCAGCCTACGAACCTGCTGGATTAGCAGTATCCTGGGGGGCATGGCATCTCTGCCAAATCCTTACCTGAAATTCGAAGATTACATCGCGCTGGAGCGTCAACTTGGCGCGAAATTAGAGTACTATCGGGGCTAGGTCTATGGTATGAGCGGTGCTTCGGCCGCTCATGTTTTTATCCAGGCTAATCTAGGGCGTCACTTGGGCAATAGCCTTGACGGAACGCCCTGCAAAGCGTTGGGATCGGACTTGCGCGTCCACGTCGAAGAGTCGGGCCTTTACACCTATCCCGACGTCACCATTATTTGCGGATCGCTCATATTGGACAAGAACCAAGCCGTTACGAATCCGAAGATACTATTCGAAATCCTTTCGCCCTCCACGCGGCGCTAGGGCCTGCTCGGCAAATTTGAACACTATCGCCAAATCCCGTCGCTCGATGAATACGTCCTGGTCGAGCAGGACCGTTACTCTGTTGATCGCCACTGCCGCCTGCCCGGGGGCCAATGGCAACTCACGCGATATCAGGGCGAAGAAGCTATACTCGAACTCGCCAGCGTCAACATGAGTCTCCCGTTAAAGCAAATCTACTCTGGCGTTCCCTTCCATCTTGCGGAAAGAAGTCCTGAGACGCCAGGATATGCCCATGCACCGCTTAATACCAGTTCATTCGGGAGCTTTTAGTTTACTCTTTCGGAACGGCCGGGCGTACAAAATCCGGCGCCGCGTCGCCCCAGATGTAATGGTTGAACCAACCCAGATTGTGCTGCATCACTGCCCGCATGGATTTCGGCTTCGTTATCCCATGCCCGAAGCCTTTGTAGACGATCATCTCCACCGGCACGCCGCGATCCTCCAAGCCCTGCCTTAATTCATAGCCGTTGGCGATCGGCACCCGCTTGTCGAATTCGCCGTGCTGTATCAACGTTGGCGTCCGCGCCTTCTGTATATAGGTCATCGGCGATGTCTTTTGGTAGATCGACGGATCGGCGGCGGGGTCGTTGCCCAGGTACTGCATCGTGAATGGCGTGATGTCGGTATTGTAGTAATACGTGGCCCAGTTGGAGATCCCCGCGCCCACGGAGACGGCGGCGAACTTGGTGGAAATCGCCGTCAGAAAAGCCGAGATGTACCCGCCCTGGCTCCATCCCATCACGCCCACTTTCTTCTCGTCCACCCAGCCTTTGGCGATTAAATGGTCGACGCCGCTCTCGACGTCCCAGGCGTCGCCCACACCCAGATTCCGCACATTCAACTGCCGGAACTTCTCGCCATAACCGGCGCTGCCGCGATAGTTGACCCGCAGAATCACCGCGCCGCGCGCCGCCCAGATATCCGTCGGATAGTACCGCGCTCCGCTCACTTTCTGCGGCATGTCGATGCCCGTCGGACCGCCGTGGATGACACACAAAAGCGGATATTTCTTCGTCGCGTCGAAGTCCGCTGGACGCGTCAAAACGCCCTCAATCGCCGCGCCGTCACGGCTCGTCCACGAGATCACTTCACTCTTCGGCAGGGTCCAGTCCTTCACTTGCGCGGTCATATCGGTCAGCTTCCGCGGCGCCCACTTACCTACATCGGTCACATGCACTTCCGCCAGATGCTCCGCCGTGGCGATGGTTAACGCGGCCATGCGCCCGTCTTTAGTCAAAGTGAAATCGCCGCCCGCCGGACCCGTTGAAATCAACGTCAATCGCCCCGTCGCCGGATCGACCCTCGTCACCTGAACCCGCGTCTTCATCAGCCCGGTGAAGTAGACGCCGCCGGCCTTCCAATCCACAATCGATGGCTGCTCGTCGAACGCATCGCTGATCGACCTTACCGGCCCGCCATCCGCCCCGACGACGGCGATCCGCGCATTCGCATGGAAAAACTTCGGATTGCCCATGGCCGACGAGAACGCAATCCACTTCCCATCGGGCGACCAAACCGGCCCTCGATCCGGTCCCGGTTGATCGACGATTTTCTTCACCACCTCGCCCTCAAGCGTAAGGACGTACAGGTCGGAAGTGCCGCCCTGCACCAGGTCCGGATTCCGCGTCGCGCTGAAAGCGATCTTCTTCCCATCGGGCGACCACGCGAACCCACCCAACGAATACTCCATGCCCTTCGTGCGCTGCGTTCCCGTCGCCGTCGCGCGCATGGCGTCGGCAACCGCGAACGTCCACAAATGCGAATGCGTATAGTCCCGGCGCACGACCTCAAAATCGCCGAGGTGCTTCTTCCGCTCTTCGCCGCGCTTGTCGGCGGCGGTGTAGGCGATCTGAACGCCATCCGGGGACCATTCGAAACCCTGCACGCCGGTCTCCGATTTGGTGAGTTGCACCGCCTCGCCGCCATCGGGCCGCAGCACGAAAATCTGATTCTTCCCGCCTTCGCGGTCACTGGTGAATGCCAGCCACTTTGCGTCGGGCGACCAGGCCGGCGCGCCCGCCGACTTCTTGCCTCGCGTCAACTGCCAGGTCCGGCCGCCGCCGGTTTCCGCCAGCCAGAGGTGCGTCACGAATGCATCTTGCTCCCAGTCGGTTTCGGTCACGCTATAAGCGACGAACTTGCCATCCGGCGAGATGACAGCGCCGCGCGCCGTCCTGTATTGCAGCAACTCATCAATGGTAGGTACGCCCGCCGCCAGAATGATCGACAGTAAGGTAAGGCAGAGTCTTGGGCGCATGGCTTCTCCCGATTATTAGCCGGCCTTTTTATACATTCCAAATTCGTTGGCGGCTTTCAGTAGGGGGTCGAGTTGCGTAAGTCTTCCCACTACTTTACGCGGGATCAGCACGGTGTGGGAAATAGTGGCGAGGTAGTTAGGGATCTGCCACGGGTCTTCTTCGGCAGTCATCCAGCCGGTCGCGTCAAATTGAGAAAGGTTAATCGGCCGCGAGTAACCGCGCAGCGTTCGTTCACCGCGGGCATTGAAGTAGTGTTCGAAGTACGACATGGCTAACTCGCGGAGTGACTTATAAACAGGTTCGCGATACCGGAGACCCGAGTAATTGGATTTTCCGATTGCGCCCCAGAGTCCGTCGCGGCGGAAAAGGGTGATTACGTGGTCGTTGTCGCGTTGCGCCTGGAGATTCAGAACAAGGGGGGGATGGCCCAACAGGCGGAGCGCCGTCGTGGCCAAAAAGGCGCCTTCCACACAGTGGCCCCGACGCTCCCGCAGCACTCGGCGCGGAGACCGGCAAGAGGTGCTGGGGTCATAGACGATTTTTTCATCCAGGAAGCGTTGAATCTTCTCCGGAGAACCGAGCGGGCGGAGGACAGAGATCTCTTGGCGAGTAAATCCGAATGAGTTGGCGATGATTCCCGGCATATCTGACACTAAGTAATGTACCCCAGCACCAGCCGCGAACAAAGAGAAAAATCAGGAGTTTCGACGAATAAAGCGGGCGGCGATGCCCGACAGCCCCAGAACCAGGAGTACCCAGCCGCCCGGTTCCGGTACCGGCATGTCCGGTGGCGGTGGACCGGGCGGCGGCGAGGATGGTGGATCGAACGACGGCGGAGGTGGAGGCGACGGCGAAGGGAAGGGCGGCGGACTGCTTGGCGGGGTATTCGTGGGGGGAGGATTCTCTCCCGGTGGATAGTAAACCTGCGGTGGCACTCGTGGCGGCATTGGCGTCACGCCCGGCGGATAGCTGCGGGGCGGGCGGTGTTCCCAGACGAAGTTCGGAGTAATCGGTGAGACCGGGAGATTCGGTGTCGCGAGCGGAGGTATCAAGGAGGCAATCACCATCGGCTGGGGAAACTCGATGGGTGCGGGACGTGTCAGAACCGGAACGAGTGATGGGTTCGGTTTCGGTGTTTCCGCCGGTGAGGCAGGCGTCAAATCGGGACTGCTTTGCGGGGTGCCGGAACCGCCGCCAGATCCCACTATTCCCGCGCCCTGGCTGGACGTTCCCCCCGCCGTCCAGAGCGGCGGCATCATTTCCTGAGGGTCGGGCATTGGCAGGACGGAGGTCATCTCCCTGTCAGTTCCGATCTGCTTGGGGTTGAGAACCTTTTCGGTTTCGACAGTCATCTCAGATGGTAGCGAGGGGGAATGCATCAATTGGGCCTCCCGGACGGCCAAGTCCATGGCGATTTCCGCCGGCTCAATGCCGACCGGCGCCACCGGCATCCGCGGCGTGGGTGAAATTAGGTTTCCGCAGCGGCCGCGGACCTGAAACCGCCCGTCACTGAGAACCGTTTCCCCCGCCAGCAGGGTGACCATGCCGCGGGTCCAATAGATCTTGTCCCGAAGGCGATAGGAGACATAGCCTTGCCGTCTCACGGGCAATATTTCCGCCCGGAACTCCGCCGGATTCAAGCCCGCATAATGGGCTTCCACCACTGGGTCTTCCTGTATCGCCCTCCGCATCGCCAGCGGCGAATCCACTCCGCCGGAAACAACCGACCATGGATATACCAGCCGCCTGGACGGAACGGTGGGCGTAATCGCAACGCCCGCCGATTGATCCTGTCCGCCGCCAGCTTCGGCATTCGGCTGCGGCCCGTCCGTGCGGCAACTTGTAAGTACCAATGCCGCCAACACGATACCCGTCCACTGTCGTCCATTCATAGGAAATTCCTGCGCAAGCGTCCTCAAAAGGTTCTTTTCGGACGGTTGGGGAATAATGTGAGTGGAGGTAGAGGATACTCTCTTCGTGAATCGAATTTGGAATAGCCGCTTTGCCAAACCTGTCGTATTTCTGCTTTGCCTCCTGCCTTTATTACTTCTGGCCTGGCGCTGGCACGCCAACGAACTGGGAATCAATCGTATTGAGACCGTCGCCCGCTACAGCGGCAATTGGACGCTCCGGTTTCTCCTCTTTAGTCTCTGCATCACCCCCCTTCGCCGCTTTCCCGGCTTAACCGGCCTCATCCGCTTCCGACGCATGATAGGCCTATTCGCGTTCTTCTACGCCAGTCTGCACGGTATGCACTACTTCGGGGTGGATGTGCAGTGGAACACGGAAATTATCTGGGAGGACCTGACGACGCGTCGCTTTTTCATCGCGGGAATATTGGGCTTGGCGCTAATGGTCCCATTAGCCGCCACGAGCTTTAACGCGGCGGTCCGCTGGATGGGCGGAAAACGCTGGCAATTGCTGCATCGGCTGGCCTACGTCTCCGCAATGGCCGGCGTCGTTCACTTTTTCTGGCAGGGCAAAGCTGCGTTATGGACACCGATTTACTACGGACTTTTCCTAGGCGCATTGTTGCTCTACCGGATTGGATATTGGGTTACGCATCGCCGCCACCTAAAATAGAATGTGGTGCATCGCCCTTCTCTCCGCATCCAGCGCCGCGCCGCGGATCGTCTCGCCGCCGGGCACGTCTGGGTTTACGCCTCCGACGTCGACCGTTCCGAAAACGCGCAGCCCGGTGATACCGTCACCGTTCTCGACCCGCGCGGCTTGCCCATTGGCACCGCCCACTTCAGCGCTTCCTCGCAAATAGCCCTCCGCCTGTTTTCCAACCTGGTTGAACCCCTCGACGAACTCTTTTTCCGCCCCCGTATCGCCGCCGCCATCGCCTATCGCCGCAAGGCTGTCCAAAATTCGAACGCCTGCCGACTAATCTCCAGCGAAGCCGACCGTCTGCCCGGCCTCATCGTTGATCAATACGACGATACACTTGTCCTGCAAACCCTCACCCAGGGCATGGACCGCGCCCAGCCATTAATTGTAAAGCTCCTTGAAGAACTGCTTTCGCCCCAAGGTATCTGGGAACGCAACGACGCGCCCGTCCGCACAAAAGAGCAACTGGCGTTCCGCAGCGGTCCGCTTACGGGTACGCCGTCGGCGACTGTTGAAGTCTGCATGAACGGCATCGTTTTCCACGCCGACCTCGCCGCCGGCCAAAAAACCGGCGTCTATCTCGATCAACGGGAAAACTACGTGGCCGCCGCCCGCTGGGCACACGGCGAAGCCTTGGATTGCTTCACCTCTACCGGCGGTTTCGCGCTCCACCTGGCTAAGAATTGCTCGACTGTCGAAGCCGTGGATTCCGGCGCCGCGCTCGCCGCGGCGGGCAGAAACTGTCAGCTTAATGGCATTGAGAACGTCCAGTTTGTGGATGCTGATGTCTTTGATCTTCTCTCCAATCACCGTTCCGGGGGCCGCCGCTTCCAGACAATCGTCCTCGATCCCCCCGCCTTCGCGAAAACCCGATCCTCGCTCGACGGCGCAGCGCGCGGCTATAGAGAAATTAATCTCCGCGCTTTGCAGCTTTTGGACCCGGGGGGGATCCTGGTCACTTGTTCGTGTTCCCATCACATGAGCGAAGCCATGCTGCTCGATACCGTCCTCGCCGCCGCGCGTGATACCCGGCGCACGCTCCGTCTTCTCGAACGCCGATCCCAAGCCTCCGACCATCCCATCCTGCCCGCTATCCCCGAAACGCATTACCTAAAATGCCTGATCCTGGAAGTACTCTAAACACCGCCGGGTACCCGAGCGCCGACCCGCGCTTGACGTAACACGCGGCTCTGACGCACCTGGTTTTCGTGCTCCGCCAGCCGCAACATCTGGTCGGTGCGGTTTCGGTCCCGAATCTCCACCCACAATAGCTAAACCGCCGCCATCGTCCCCATTGAGGTGACGCACTGCTGCAAGATCGACGCCGCCTGGATCAGGGACTGGCCTTTCAAAGGGCAAAGAAACGCGACAGTCTGGCTGATCGACACGATACTCACCGTCAATACCAAATGACGCAGCCGCCGGTTGGGCTGCCGCCCCAGCAGCTTCAACGCCCAGACCAAGGTAAGTCCATTAGCCACAATCAGGAGTATTGCCATCCAGTCCATATTCGGTACCTCTACTTCTTTATCGGTCTTGCCGGGGCGCCGCTTTAGCGGAAAATTACCCGCATCCCAAATGGATATACCGCCTTCGGCGAGAAGTCCTACGGTGCCGGTCGCGCGAAATACATAATTTGCTTATGTTTACGTTCTACTGATACGCTGTTACCCTGTGGATCGGCTCCTTTACGGGCCTTTCTCAAATTTTGGAGGAATTGCCCGAATGCTATTGTGTGCCTTGTTGCGCCCTTCCCTGTCTCTCCTGAGCAGAGTCCTATTCTTTACGCTACTTCTGTCCGTGATCGGCGTTTGCGCCTTCGGCCAGGCGGCAGCGCCCGTGCCTCATGCCGGCGGCGAGGCAAACTTGATCCTGCCGGATTTCGATCAGGCTACATTTCTGGATGGCATTTCCGGTCGCACGCTGTTGATGAGCGGCCTGGTCGTCGGCTTCCTCGGTTTGCTGTTCGGACTGTTGATGTATAACCACCTGCGCAATCTCCCCGTTCACAGCTCGATGCTCGAAGTAAGCGAACTGATCTATGAGACATGCAAGACATATCTGCTTACGCAGGGTAAGTTCCTATTGATACTCGAAGTCTTCATCGGCGTTATCATGGTCTTTTATTTCGGTGTGCTGCAACATTTTGAAACGATTAAGGTCGTAGTCATTTTGCTGTTCAGCCTGGTCGGCATCGGAGGGAGTTACGCAGTCGCCTGGTTCGGCATCCGGGTAAATACATTCGCGAATTCCCGCTGCGCGTTCGCCGCGTTGCGAGGCAAACCGTACCCGTGCTACGCCATTCCCCTCCAGGCCGGCATGAGCATCGGCATGCTGCTGATCTCCGTCGAACTTCTGTTGATGCTCTTCATCCTCCTCTTCGTGCCGCGCGACTACGCCGGGTCCTGTTTTATCGGCTTCGCCATCGGCGAATCGCTGGGCGCCGCCGCCCTCCGCGTCGCCGGGGGCATCTTCACGAAGATCGCCGACATTGGCGCCGATCTCATGAAGATCGTCTTTAAAATCAAGGAAGACGATGCTCGCAATCCCGGCGTCATCGCCGATTGCACTGGCGATAACGCCGGCGATTCCGTTGGCCCCTCCGCCGACGGCTTTGAGACCTACGGCGTCACCGGCGTCGCGCTCATCAGCTTCATCCTCCTCGCCGTCAAGGATCCGCTCGTGCAGATTCAATTGCTTGTCTGGATGTTCGCCATGCGCATCATGATGGTGGTCGCCAGCGCCGTCAGTTACTTTATTAATGAGGCCATCGCCAAGGCGAAGTATGAGAAGGCCGACAAGATGAATTATGAGACGCCGCTTACGGTGCTTGTATGGCTTACCTCCATCGTTAGCGTGATTCTGACTTACATCGTCTCTTACGCGCTGATCCCCAACATTGGCGGCGACCCATCGCTGTGGTGGAAACTCTCCTCCATTATCACTTGCGGCACCCTCGCCGGCGCCATTATTCCGGAACTCGTGAAGGTCTTCACCTCCACCGATTCAGGGCATGTGAAGGAAGTAGTGATCTCCTCCCGCGAGGGCGGGGCGTCGCTTAACATCCTGTCTGGCTTAGTGGCCGGTAATTTCAGCGCCTTTTGGATCGGCATGGCGATGTTAGTGCTAATGGGCGCCGCCTATTACGTGTCGAGCATGGGCATGGCGGTCCTGATGCTCGCGCCCGCCGTGTTCGCTTTCGGCCTGGTCGCGTTTGGTTTCCTCGGCATGGGACCGGTCACGATCGCCGTCGATAGCTATGGCCCGGTCACCGACAACGCGCAATCGGTCTATGAACTGTCGATGATCGAGTCCCTCCCCGGTATCGAGAAAGACATTCAAACGAATTTCGGATTCGCGCCTCAATTTGAGATTGCCAAGCATAATCTGGAAGAAAACGATGGTGCGGGCAATACATTTAAAGCCACGGCCAAGCCCGTGCTGATCGGTACCGCCGTCGTTGGCGCGACCACGATGATCTTCTCGATCATCGTCAACCTCACCCAGGGTCTGAAGCCGGAGTATATCGTCAACCTGTCGATTCTCCATCCGCCGTTCCTGCTGGGCCTCATCGCCGGCGGTTCGGTGATTTACTGGTTTACCGGCGCTTCCATCCAGGCCGTAACCACCGGCGCCTACCGCGCGGTGGAGTTTATTAAGGCTAACATCAAGCTGGAAGGCGTTACGAAAGCTTCTGTCGAAGACTCAAAGAAAGTGGTGCAGATCTGTACGGAATATGCGCAAAAAGGCATGTTTAACATCTTCCTCACGGTCTTCTTCGCCACGCTCGCCTTCGCCTTTCTGGAGCCGTATTTCTTCATCGGCTACCTGATTTCCATCGCGCTTTTTGGCTTGTACCAGGCGATCTTCATGGCCAATGCGGGCGGCGCCTGGGATAACGCGAAGAAGATCGTGGAAGTGGAATTGAAGGCCAAGGGCACGGACCTGCACGCCGCCACGATCGTCGGCGACACGGTTGGCGATCCGTTTAAGGACACCAGTTCGGTCGCGCTCAATCCGATTATTAAGTTCACGACACTGTTCGGCCTGCTCGCCGTTGAGCTTGCCGTTTCCATCACCCAAACGCAGGGCGCCGGTTTCACCAACATCCTCTCCGTGGGCTGTCTGGCCGTCGCGCTGTTCTTCGTTCACCGCAGCTTTTACGGCATGCGGATCGGGAAATAAGCGGAGGCGAGATCTCCCGTGCCCGCATCGGCATAGGAGAGTTCGCCTTTGGTTTTCGAAGTCGTCTTTTTCTTCGTTTCGCTGTGCACGCTTGGCCTTTGGCTCTTCGCGCTGGAGCCGTTTGCCGATTGGCGTCGACCCAAACAGAAGTCCGCTGCTACGAGGAAAACCTATGACTGATCGATCCATCGAAGACTATCAGATGCCCGCTGAGATCAACTTCAGCAAAGCTGTTCGAGGCCTTCATCATATTCCGGCCGGCTCCAAGGTCCTCTTGCCCGCTTCGATTGAGCGAAGTGTGTGGGAATACTTTTCCAATAAGGCTCAAAAAAGGGAGTCGAACTGTCGAATCTCTTAACCGGCGTACTAAAACGCGATATCGAGATAACCGAAGCGCTGCCGTGATGTAGGCGGTCGAGGATCTTCAGCCGTCAGGCGGAAGGGCGGTCAAAGAATCAGACGTTAGGGGCTGACGATCCGTTTGAGCGCATCTTCGCCCATTTCGAAGAATTGGCGGCGTTGGTCATCGGTCGCGAAGGGCAGGTTGGCGGCCTTGTAGTAACTGAGTTCGGCTTCCCAGCGGGCGGCGAGGGCGGCGCGAACTCCGGGATCGGGGACCGGATCGCCAATATAGAGTGGATTGGTGTGGCCTTGGACTTGCGGTTCGCCTTCGATTTTTTTAAGCTTCGCGTGGGCGGCGTACCAGCCGGATTCGGCGGGGGCCTGCACGGTCAGCGCGTTGGAGTTGCGGGCCGTGGCGATCACTTTCCCGTTCCGGATTAGGTCAAGAGTATCAATGGATTGGTGAAAGCTGGCGGCGGCGCGAATCGTCCCGCCGGTCTGGGTGATTTCGACGAGGGGACCATTGCTAACGGTTACTTCACCGCGCTTCACGGCGTCCGCCCAAGCGGTGTAGGCGGATTGGCCGGGTTGGGCTTTTACCAGCGTGCGCTCGGGGCCGAGGATGGGGAGGTATTTGGGCCAGGGCGCGGTGCGGCCGAGGGGGACGGGAAAATCACTGCCGGCGATGCCGGTAACACGGAAACCGGCGTTGAGCAGTTCGTACCATTCGGCGGTCCACAGCTTACCGAATTGGAAGACTTCCAGGAAGTCGATGTTGCCGAGGGCGAGGTCCATAAGGAGGGTGGAATGGGCCATGGAACCGTGGAAGTGGGCGAAGCCGGTGAGGGCGTTGGCGGCTTTGCCTTTTTTGAAAATTTCGGCGGGCCATGGGGCGGCGGCGGGCTTGTTGGCGTACATGGTTCCAATGCTGAGCGGACGGATGATTTGGTTGCCGCCGAGAAGGTTAATATGACCATAATATTCGGAGCGCGATTCCTGGCCGGAACGGATTGAGTAACCTGGGCGTTTCGCTTCGCCCGCGGCGCCGAAGGCGTATTGGGGAGCGGCATCGATTTGGCGTTGAAGCTGAAGAAAGTTGGCGACGCTGAGGTCTTCAGCTTCCATCCATCTGAGGAATGTGTCGTTGTCGGCGGGAGTTCGCGGTAGATGAATGTGATCGTCGCCGGAGAGCCAGTTTCTTGTCGACTCATTCCAGCGGTCAAGTTGGATTGAAACGGATTTCGTTTCGCCCGGTTTAAGTGTGAAGTTAGTCGCAACGGGTGTGAAAAAGAGTCCGCGATAGGCTTCGACGCGGTAGTCGCCAGGGGGTAAATCGAACGTGGCCTTCTTAGTAAGTAAGAAGAAATGAGACTGGTCGTTGTGAGTGACCTCCAATGTCTGGGGATTTGGGGTCCGGCGCCAGAGCGTATCGCGGTAGAAGAGGTCGATTTTGAGCGGGAGGATGGCGTCGACTGGGTGAAGGCGGAAGGGCCGGTCATTCTTGAATAGGTAGAGCCGGGTAGGGTGGTTACAGTGCAGTTCGAGCTTGGCGGTGGCATCGGTGTAGCGAAGTTGGGCGAGAGCGAGAGTGACGCCGAGGGCGAGGAACATCCAGAGGCGAGGCATGAGGATAGAGTACGCCATTGACGCTCCCGTCTGGCGCGCGGTAAGCACCTTCGCGTGGTCGAAGCAGTCGTTGCAGAGCGCGCTAACATTGCATGAACGGATATTGAAGCGATGCTGTTATCCTGCGGGGCGGAAACGGTCGGCGGAGCGGTCGCCTTCAAGCAAAGATCGCTCGTTGATGCCGGAGCAGGAGCGAAGAGGAAATCATGACCTGCAAGGGATATCAAGCAATAGTTGGACACCAAGAAGAAGCGGGCGTGTTTTATGGGGAAGTGATCGACACGCGAGGCGTGATTACCGTTCAAGGTTCTTGAATGAAGATCGCGGCAATGGCGTTGATCACCTCATTTTCGGCTAGCGTTATTTCCAAAGGTCGAGAATCGCACCCATCAACGTAAACGACACCGCGTGGTACCCCGCGTCGATCAGCCAGAGCTTGTAACTGCGCGCCTCAAACAAATACGTCACCCCCATGCCCAACGCCACCCAGCCGAAGCCGGCCGCGAACGCCGCCGCCACCGCGAAGCCTAATGTCGCGTCCGGGCCCAGAAACGCTGCCAAATTGAACGCCATCAACAGAGCCAATACAAAGGCGGGGCCGAAGATCTTCATAGGGTTTCGCGCCTTCAACGCGGCATCGGTCAGCCCCGTCTCCCGCTGCCACGCTTTTCCGAACAGCACTGGCGAGTACCACAACCCGCCAACCAGAAACGTCGCCGCCGCAGTAGCCAGTATTGCCAGAAAATTTAACTTTGCCGGATCCATTCCGTCAATATAGATCCCCCGCGCCATGTCAGCCGCAACGAATCTGCCCAACCCGGAAATTCTCACTCCCAAGCCGGATTCCCGCATGTTGGAGCGGCTTCTGCCAAGGGCTATAGAACTCGACGATCGCGGCATCCGCCTGCTCTGCATCCCCCTGTTCGGCATCGCCATCCCGCTCGTCACCGGCCATTTCGGCCCTATCGGCCCGGACGCGCACGCCTTCTGGTTCGGCTTTTTGTGGTTCATCGCCGTCGCCGTCGCCATCTGGCATGGCAACCGCTATTTCCATCCCGCCCGGCGCATCCTATACATGCTCGCGGCCATCGTTTTCTACACGGTGCCGTGCAGCGCCGGCATGTTGTGGGCTTGGTACGCCGCCAACGCCCTGCCCGCCGATTGGGCCGCCATTCGCTCCTCCACGCTGATTTCCGTAATCTCAGACTTCCTGATCTCGACGGAATCGGCCTGGCGCTTTACACCAGAGTATAGATCATTTTGGCGCCGGTTGCGGGGTGGCGGAACTCCAAAATAGTTCAGCCCTAGCGGGACTTTACAAGTTATCCGCAAAGTTTTGGCTAAGCCTAGTCAATAGAATGACTTACAGGGAGTGGCTGGTATGACCTAATGGGCGGCTGGGGAGAAACGCTGCAGGTCGAGGAGCGAGAATAGGCGTTCCTGGAGTGCGTTCATTCGGGTGAGACAGGTGGCGGTGGGAGCCTTCCGTTGGCCTTGACGG
>Ga0163151_10004847_pt1 | contig 17673 bp, 13 predicted proteins | sample OliLakLV19MP5IB2_FD_145596 | JGI IMG/M metagenome (GOLD analysis project Ga0163151, IMG submission 145596) | Freshwater microbial mat bacterial communities from Lake Vanda, McMurdo Dry Valleys, Antarctica - Oligotrophic Lake LV.19.MP5.IB-2 | ecosystem: Environmental > Aquatic > Freshwater >...
TATTATTATATTTTATAATTATGCAAATAAGCGAATCAAAGGCTCAGTTGAATGAGAAATATAATTTTTCGATTGATCTTAAGGAGACTATAATCAGACGTAACCTCAATGAATCATATAAAGTAATAAAATTAACATTACATAAGTATTCTAAACAAATTGATACTTCCATTTCTTTTGTGTTACTACCGAAAAAAGATGAGTTCTATGTTGTGATGAGTAGTATTCCGAAGTATTCCGTAACAATTTCTGATGGTTTGTACTCAATCACGTCAGAAATATCAGTAGATCCATATTATGAAGCAATTCTTCCTTTAAATGCATTTGAAAAATTTAAAAAAAGTGCAACAATATATGGCCCTTCTGGCTTTTTGTATGAAATAGAAAATGTAGCAGATCTTGTCATTAAACCTCTTGATTCTAGTTCTGTCGATTTGAAAGCAAAGCCATTACTTAATAATTTGAAAGCATTTAATGGTAGGCCTCCCGATTCTTTTGTAAAAAAGGTGTCTCAGAAGTATAGTGATTTACCCGCGTTATATAAAAAATTAGACGTTAAATTTATAAAGATGCCACAAATTTGGAACGATGAAAAAGCGTACATTTTTAATTGCTTGGAATTAAAGATTAATGATAGCATAAAAGAAAAATTATCGAAATCTGATTCTAATTATTTTTTTGTTTATATAGAAAATGAAGCAGAAATTGTAAAATCTTGTTTTGTTAAGATTACCGAAAATAATTGCCTATTAGCTTTCTTTTTGATAGATGAATTTGAGAGGTTTGATGGAAAAGTAATTATTACTTATTGTTTTCAGGATCAGGTATTAGGGAGAATCGAAAGCGTGAAACCTCTTAGATCAAATAAAAATATGGAGAATACAAGTCAAGATATCCCTTTAGCGGATATTAAATGGTATAGGTCTCTTCGGAAAAAATAGGTCTAAATAGTGTCTTTTAAAAATAGACCCAACCGGATCTAACTATTGTAATTATTTTTAAATACCTAAATCATTTTAATATTACTCATTCCAACCTCCTCCGTTTTTTTACGAAAAATTATTAGTGTTTTTTATGGCAAGATAATATGAATGTTTGTTCGTGGCTAAGAATTAACTTGAACGAATAATTTTCTTTTTTAGCTTATTAAACTCTTTGTAGTATTTTTTATTATGAATTTCATTTCCCCTTTCAAACTCAATTAAACTCCACGTTAGAGGATACCAGGTTTTATAATATGTGTCAATAAAATTGCTCTCTTCGCCAAATGGAGTTATTGTTAGATCGGGATATAAGCCCAGAACGATATCTATTCTGCGTTTTGTATTTCCGTTTACGATCATTGTCGAAAATTCCTTGTCCGAAAAAGAGTTGATAAGTTTCCAGTTATTGAAAGACCACTGGCGGCTGCCATCCACATCTAAAAATGGTTGGCGCATCAACGAAAAGAAGGCAGCAGTATCTTTATTAAATGCCTTGCGTGTTAATGCGACAAAATCCGTTGTTTCTTTGAAATACTTAAGCCAATATAATACCGCTGAAAAATTGCAATTGGAATATTGCGATCGCCCAAAAATGGAGGGTGTATTTGAGAAAGGGAAGGAGCTTTCCGGATAGGTTATTTTGAATAGATCCTGATTGGCCGATTTTTTTATATTGCGGGACTTCACAAGTCCATTCTTTCCGTCACTAAGAGTAATTTGAAAGTTTCCATCTGCATTGAAACGGCAAATAAACCGATCATTTGGGCCAACATAAAATGCCACGATATCACCGAGATAAACTGCTTGTTTTTCAACTTTTTCAGAGATCTCTCCAACAAAAAGCGCATTTAAATCAATCGAAGATTGACAATGAGCAAAGGGAGCCGAAAATAAAAGCAATAGAAGATAGAAAATATGTTTCACGAGCATTTGACGAATAACAATTATTAAAGGAAGATGTATAACATGTATAACTTTCTTTTACTTTAAAGATACATAAAATTTCAGCTAAAAGTAATTCTCATGGATTATCAAAAGTTGCTCTCTCCGCTTTTTTACTCTAAATTATCCGTTTTATTCGTCTAATTTGTTTTATAGGGCCAAAATGCAAATAACATCAAAACAGATTTTATTACTTTTCTATATACTCAAATTGCAGTATTCCTGATTTAGCATTAACTTTGGGTGAAGTCTTATATAACACTATGAAATATTTAATTTATTTTTTACTCTTCTTATTCTCCTGCTCTTTCGCAAATGCGCAGCAGGTAAAAACCTTCTGGTCGAATGGAAATGAGAAAGAAAAGGCCACCCTTAAGAACGGACTCAAGGATGGCAAGTGGCAAGAGTTTTATGAAAGCGGAAAATTGAAATATAAAGGCAAATACAAGAAAGGAAAATTTGGTTTGTATGATGGCGAGCTAAATGGTTTTCATGAAAGCGGAAAAAAATGGTTTCACATTATTTATTCTTCTGAAGAAAGAACTGAATACGCTGAGGAATGGAATGAAAACGGGAAATTGATTCGGACAACAAAAGTGCAATATATCACAAAACCTGCATTGAGTTTTAAAATGACATCAATAACCGGGAATGATACTTCTCTTGTTGATATGGAAAAACAAAAAATTCATTGGACCACAAGCGATGATAAAAACAATAGGGTTGTTTATGAACTAAACTCAAACATTAAAAAATTTAAAAAAGAAAAAAAACATGAAGTGATAAAATCTTTATTGTTTGATGTTGCAGCAAATAATTCTGCTCTCTTTTTAAAACAACTAAACACTTTTTACGACAGTCTGAAATGGGAAGGGCATGTCAGTCTGAAAGACAGCAATAAAAGAGCAATTGCCGATACTACTTATGTTGACAATTTGCCAAGGTACTTCTTTGAATATGTGTATATGTCCGATTCATTGGCCTATTCCAAAACAATAATGGACAACAAAGTCTATTATATTTTTCCTTCCTCATGTTTGCAATATATTCAAAAAATTATGCGACTAGTAGTCTATAAAGATTCTAACGGAAACAATACTGGGCAGTATTCTGATTACATTGAACTTCCCGTATCATTTCCAGACGGCACCTGGCTTTTCTTATACTCCAAAGACAAAAAACAATTTATTCAGGACAATTATGAATTTTTACGCAGAAAAGTGAATGATACCATCTATCAATACAGTAATTACAATATTGTTCTTTTCTCTCAGGAGTATAAGGAACATAAAGCAAACGGGGCTTTCAATACCTATTATTTTTATTCTGCCTCAGCAGAACATATGAATCAAAATCTTCCGGTAAAAGCGGATAAGTACAAACCATTACAATTCAATATACAACAGCAGTATGGCCTTTACAAAGACGGACAGAAGGATGGCGTTTTCTATAGATTCCTACTGGATGGAAAAACCGAAATATCATGTAATACGTTTAAGAATAACATATGGAATGGAATTACAATTTATTATGATTATGATCAGACTCTTACCAAACAAATACTACCTTTTATTACCTATTCAGAGATTTATCTAGATTCAGAGATAACAAACAAAAAGGTCGATATTGATTTTCCAAGAAACGGATACTTTACAAGGTATATTTATGTCTTAACTCAAGATTTCGACAAATATGGAAAAAAAGGGAACTATGTTTCTCTAAGTGAATCTTATTTAACTCATGCCCCAATCGGAATAGAATTGAAAATTGAAGATACAATCACCAATTTGCAAAATGTAATAACAAAGAATAAAGCAAAATGTAAATATTATTCTGAGATCTTTCACGATGAAAATGGTACTGTCACTAAATACCAAATTTATCGTTATGGAAAATTAAAGCGCTATGGTTATTGTAAGTCATCACCTGTATGGACCCAGGATCCTGAGAAAATAAAAACGGAGGAGTATGATGACAATGGGATATTAATTGAAAGCAATAGCTTTGATTATATTCACCAAACGATTACAACCACTACCTATAAAAAAGGAGTAGTCATAAAAGTAGAGAAAGGAAAAATGTGATTCGACTGAGATTGTCTTTTTACTAATATTCTATCGATCTAACATCTTCCGGAAGCATATTTTCGATAATTGCTTTTGAGTTTATTTCATTAAATATTAATTCTCCATCCGTTTTTTTACTGAAAATAATTCTAAAAACAATTAAGGAATTATTTCCATAGCCACTCTAAAACCTATTGTGCAGCTTGCCGAGGATTGTGAGGTGTAGATTTTATGAACTGTGTTGATTAGATAAAAGCCTGGGTCATCCCAACTTCCTCCTTTTGTACTTCCTTTCTCAATAACATATTCTTCCACATTACCGGCCATATTATGCAAGCCATAACCATTTGGTTTGTATGACATTACGGGTACGGTCAAATCATCATTTTTGCCAGTGAGATAATGACCAGTTGGTTCTCCTTTGCCTAAAATAAGGTATTGGTTTTCCTGATTACTTGAATGGTCATTTTTCTTACCAGGAATTTTATAAATATTTCCTTGAGAAAAAAATCTGAAATTAGCTAACCATTCTCCTTTCTGATTTTTCAATGATGTGCCTTTCCAGGGAAAGGAGTATAGTGAAAGTCCACCTTTTGCAGCATACACCCATTCTTTTCTTTCAGGCAAACGAAAAATCACATTTTTATATTTACGTTCTCCTTCTGTTATGTATTTTTTTGTGAGCCAGGTACAATATTCTAAGGCTTGTTCATAACTTATTCCAACAACAGGATAAGTGTTATAAATTGGATGACGAAGATAATATATTGTCATTGGATCATACCCAATCGATTTGTTTCTCCACGATAACGTATCAGGTAACATTTTTTTATATTGATTAGTATCTGCTTTAAAAAATTCTTGAAGAAAAATTAAATACTCACCATTACTCACTTCATGATCGCATAAATAAAATTGTTTTGTTTTATAATACCCTGCTGAATCTTCTTCAGGATATTGAGTATATCCGTCTTCACTTGCGCTGATATAGTATTTTCCTGCAGGAATTAGGATCATTGATTTTTCAAGTAGCTTAGTATTGAAATCCTTATTTACTGTTTTCAGACTTAAAAGCAAAAGGGACATTATCAAAATTGAATGAGCAAGGAATATTGGATTTTTTTTTCATAGCAGAATTCGTTCACGCTAATTTACAATTTTTTAATCGATTTAGCTATTATTTTGTGAATTTCAATTAAAATATTTGTGCTTCATCTCTTCCGTTTTAACACTTGGCAAACTGAAACCTTTCATTCTCGTAGCCCCAAAATTGCTGAATTAAACTAATTAAAATATTTGCCATGCAATTAAGAATTAGAAATAACTGGAAATATAAAGGAGAAGATCATTGGGAGTGGAGTGCATTCATAGATGATGATGGAACAGGAGCTCTTAATGAGATAGATTATGTTGAGTATATTCTTCATCCGACATTTTATGACCCTATCAGAAAAATAAAAGACAGAGCAAGTAAATTCAAAATGGAAACAGAAGGCTGGGGAACATTTAATTTAAAAGCTTTTGTTTATACTAAAGATGGAGACAAAAGGAAGTTGGAGCATAATATTGTATTGAAGTATGAGCCCAAAATCGGCACTACGGAGTGATTTTTGAATCTATCCTTTGTTTTTTATAGTTACTCCCTTCAGTCCCCGAATCAATATTTCCAGATTGCATTGCACACACCTTTTGCTATTCCATTAACTATTTATGATGACTCAGACATAATTCTTGCTTGGATTATTGAAATATCAATGATTTTCCTTAACTTAGTTTACCCATGCGAACTATTTTAGGCATATTACTCTTTTTCCAATTTATGCCGAACAGGTATTGCTCAAAATGAAAAAAGCAGTAAAGATTCTTATTCTGATGGTAAATTAGTTAGAAGTTCTTTTGAGCATTAATATTGAATTCATTATTTAACAAATCGGTCAAATGAGATGATTACAAGCAAAACTTCTTTAGCAATAAGCATAACTATAATCTTATTTTTTTTATGCTTTTCGGGCTATGGCCAAATCACGTCAGCTGAACAAAAACAAGTAGATGATGTTCACGCACAATTGATAGGAACATGGCAATATGAGAAAACTACATTTCATGGCACTCAAATACCTAATTTGATCGATTCAGGAAGAGTATATGTTTTCAAAAAAAATACTGCTTTTGTAATTGAATCAAAAAATGGTAAACAAACAAGAAAAAAGTATAAATACCGTTTGCATTATACTGGAAACAGCACTACTCTGGAAATTGGAAAATATAAAAAAGAGCAATGTGAATTAGGGTATTCTTTGGTCATACATGAAATTACTGAAGTTAAAATGGCCTTTCATCCTTGCTATAATGACCATTATAATGCAACTTTTATTAAGCATAAAATATAGTTTAATCATCACTTTATTATATAGATAAAAAAATGAAAAAAGTATTATTGTTTATTATTATTGCGATCTCGGCAGATACATCATTTGCACAAAAAAAATATGAATTTCCTGTTAGGTACCTTCCTTATTTTTTTGAACATATTGATACCATTTATTCTAAGATTTATAACCGAGAATCAGATTTTAAAATTTATGTATATGACCAGACAAAAAAGAATTCTATACAGATTTTTAAAACTGAAAAACCATTTTCATATGAATTTTTAGCTGATAGTTGTACTATTTCTAAATCTAATGTTTTTAATATAAAAGACAATCGGCTCTCTGATTCAGTTTCTACGTTTACATACACAATAGCGTTTTATTATAAAAATGAATCGCAATCAAAAAAAGATTTTGCGAATCTTTGTCGAATTTTTGATTTTAAAACTATAACCAACCAAGCAATTTCAAAAACTGTTTATTTTGAACTTGATAATGCACCTAATGTTGTGATTTCTCACGATCTTCAGCTATACTACGAAAAGCTCGGACAAGGCAGAAATGCAGTTTATACTTTTTCATTAACTTTTAAATGCAATGGTGAAAGGGATACAAGATGATTTTATAATAGATCATTTTTATTTCTTTAAATCATGTAAACAAAAGAGTTTTATAAAAGTTATTGTTAGATTCTGATGACGTAATGGTTGCATTCTCTCTTCATTAATCAAATTCATTCTTCCGTATTTTTACGGAAAATCATACGTGTTTTTACGGATAGTCCATTTTTGTATTGAAAAACAAAACATTGTTTTTCAATACATTATCTATTTACATAATGCACATTTATTAGAATCATAAAAATCACAGACAATTTTCATAGTTGAATCTGGTTACATTAGTTGAGTTCTTACTAGCATTAATTCTCAATTTAAGATATACTACATATGGCTGATTTTTTCTTTTTTACTGATATTGATAAAATTAAAACCCAAACTGCAGGTCAGAATTTCGGGATTGTAAACTCTGCAGATCCTGACTACGATGTAAACAAAGAACGCTTTAGATTAACAAGTACGCATACTTCTACTGGTGATTCAAATGTTTATGCCATTTGTGATGCGGATGTTTTTGTAATTGAGGATCAAACGAATCCTAACTTATTAAATATGGTTTTAAAGCCATACGATCAGCCAGTTCAAGGGTTACCTAAAATAAAATATTATATATACAAGGGTATTAATAAAAACTCACTTATTACAGGTGCGAATATTGCAGATCCCTCTGCTGCAATAAGCAACAATAAGCTTACTCAACGTTTATGGGATAGTGAAGCAAACCCATCCTCAAATGCGATTCTTCCTAAAGTTGGATTTGACGTTACTCATAAAATTTATACTACATTTTATAAAAGTGACCCTACAAATACTCAGTCTCAACTACCAAAAGTAAAAGCAGGAGAAAAAATCGGAACATTTAATGCTGCAGGTTTTGGATTAGAAATTATAACAGATGATGTTGATACATTACATGAAGAAGTGGTGGGTACTAATACTTTAAATTATTCGGATCCAAGTTATAGATATGTTAAACAAGCTGTAAATTATGTTGAAGTAAACAATTCAATGTCTGTGGATGCTCAAAATGATTTTTTTCTTAAAAGAAATATTAAGGAGCGAATATTGAGATATATTGATCCTTGTGCATTTTGGGGAAGTTTTTTTGATTCAAAACTATTATACAAAGATTCTACTGAAGCAGAGTCAACTGCGGATGGAAATGAAGTGTATAAAGAAATCCTTTATGGGACAACGGCAAACGCACCTTTATTCATAAACAGAAACAGAGTTTATATTGACATAAGAAACGACCTTAATTATTCGTATGATTTTTTTAATAATTATCAAGAATATAACTTTACTAGCTCATCGTATACTAATTTTATAAAAGCAGCATTTGATTCAACCTCTGCATTCGGAGCCTATAGCAATTTCGATTATTATCGTTCTGCTTGGCCAATCATAATTTTGGAAAATGATTATCCTGTAAATAATACAGTAAACCCTAATATTTTTCAGTTGTCTTTGCCAAAAGGAGATAATGATAGTCCAATTTTATTTATTTCTAAAGCGAATATAGCACTCAAAAAGCGGTTTAAATTTTCTTCTAAAAAGCGATTGGAATATATTGATTATACAAATTCATTAAATACATATTCAGAGACACTTAACATTACTTTGAATAATTTTTATGATACAGCTATTCCTAATACCACTGCCAATGCTTGGAATATTTCCAATTATTATAAATTGAAATTATTAAAGCAAATTGCTGAGTGCCCTATTTTACCTTCTTCTGGTACTGTAATAAGAAGAGCTTATTGACAATCTTCATCTTCCATTAAATATGGATATTGAATGGAATGCAAATCCTTTGGATCCGAATGCTGTTCCTGCATCATCTGTTAAAACGAGAATATATGAAAATGAAACATTTATTGATACAGTTTCAGTAAATGGGCAATCAGGTATTGGTAATATTGGTATTCTTTACCCTAACCCTGCATCTGCATCCTGTTATTATGAGGCCGATTTGTTGGATTCGCAAACAGGCATGTTAATGATGTACGACTTGACTGGAAAATTATTATCTTCGTATAAACTCAATGCTGGTTATAATAAACTGGATATTGATTTAAGTTCATTGCCAAATGGGGTTTACCTTTATAGAATTATGATAAATGGAGAACAAGCCGACTATAAAAAACTCGTTATTACCAAGTAATTTTCTATACCATTCAGGTAAAAGAATCATCTGCGCTTTTGCGTGGATGGTTCTTTTTTCTTTAAATGTATTTTCACAAAGTAATCTTGTGCCGAATGGAAGTTTTGAAATTTATTCTTCATGTCCAACTTCAACATTTGGTGAAATTAATAAAGCAACTCCTTGGTTCCAACCTAATTTCCCATACGCAGGCGCAGGTGGCAGTTCGGATTATGATCATTTTTGCGCAGGGTATGATTGTAATAGCTTCAAACAATGTCCTCGTACAGGACAAGGAATGGCAGGCATAGCGTTATTTACTTATCCATACTTATATAACAAAGATTATTGGAGAGAGTACATAGAAGTAGGATTAACAGATTCTCTTCTGCAAGGAAAAAAATATTGTGTTCGATTTTATGTTAATATGTTGGATAATTCTTGCTTTCCGGTCAAACAAGTTCAAGCTGTTTTAACAAATGATAGCATTCTTTATACAGGTATAAATTACGAGTTCATACCTGGATATACACCATGTTTACAAGCTACTTCTGTAATTAAAGATTCAATTAATTGGGTTCAATTAGATACTACCTATTTAGCAAATGGAGGTGAAAAATTCATAACCATTGGCAATTTTAATCCAGGAAGCTTAGTTCAATACGATAGTATTTGTGCCACTTTATCTGGAAGCAGTGCTCCAGGGTACTATTTTTTTGACGATGTAAGTATATACGAACAACCTGATATTAACGCAGGAATTGATACGATAATTCCTCCCGGAGACTCAATTCAATTAGGTGTTACAGGTCGACCGGATATTTTTTATTCTTGGTCACCAACAACCGGACTTAATAATTCAAACATTGCAAACCCAATGGCTACGCCAGGAACTAGCACAACGTATACTTTAACAGTTGTCGATACAAATCAGCTTGCTTGCACAAATATATTTTATGATACTGTAACTGTGCTTGTTGGTTTTGTTGGTATTGAAGAAAATTCTATTTGTAATGCCGAAGGAAAATTATTCCCAAATCCTGCGCAGAATTCCGCTACCTTTGAAAACACATTGCCTTCAGGCGAAACAGGCATGTTAATAATGTACGACCTAACCGGAAAATTATTATCTTCCTATAAGCTCAATGCAGGTTATAATAAACTTGATATTGACCTGAGTAATTACTCGAATGGAATTTACCTTTACCAAATATTCATCACTGGAGAAATTGTCGACCATAAAAAACTTGCCGTTACAAAATAACGATTTTTAAGTGTTTTTTTTGAAAAGGATCATAGGTGCTTTGCACTTGTGATTTTTGGCCTATAGGTAAAAAGACCTATTGCGATAGGTATTTATACCTATTTTCAGCTTGATGAAATTGTTTCACCTTCCCCGCTTTCCTTGATATTTGTGAAAAATTCAGAACAAAATTATTTTTATTGATCAAGGTTGCATAAATACGTCAGTAATTTTTTTCTATCTTTCAATCTCTTTTTATCTTAAAATATGAAGTTTAATAGTGTTGTTGATACTCCTTTTTTTAGTCTTTCAATTTGCATCGGGGTATCCATTTGCGCTTTTCTTGTAGTTCTTTTTTATAGAAATAAAATGATAAAAGAGCGAAACATAGCAAAAAAATATCAAAAAATATTTTCACGCTCTGTTATCTGACTTAGAATATTATATATTTGTATCAAACACAAAATGATAGCAAAATGAAAGAAAAAGGCTTTTTTGCATATGGTTCAGAATTAGCTTCTTCGGGAGAATGCATAGAAGAAGCGATAGTGAAAATAAATGCCTCAGGAGAAGTCGAACTTGGTTCTTGGAAAAAATTGAAAGTATCTGGTCGTTTAATAATTTCTAGTATTTTAGAAACAATTGATGATTCTGATTTTTTTTGTGCGGATTTAACATCACTGAACAACAATGTTTTATTCGAATTGGGTTACGCAATTGCGAAGAAAATGCCATTGTTTTTAATTAACGATGTATCACAGCTTGATTCCATAAGAAAATATAAATCATTCGGACTTTTAGAAACTACAGGGTATTCAGCGTATTCGAATACTGATGATATCGTTCAGAAATTTTTTGAAGAGCACCCTTACGACCCCCCAGGTCGTTGTTTGTGGGATACCTTGATTGACACTCTTAGTGAATCTGAGAAAAGAACTCCGTTGTTGATACTTAATGGTCCTGTGAATACGAACTTTAACCAAGAGATTGTAGGTCTAGCAAAATATTTTAAATTACCATGCATCGTTGATGATGCATCAGAAAGTAAAGTGCAACCGCTCACTTGGTATATTCAACAGCTTCACAATGTGCCAGCAGTTCTGTCTCAACTTTCTGCCACGAGTAGAAGCGGTTTTGAGCTTCACAATGCTAAATGTGCACTCATTTCAGGAATTGCTTTAGGGATGGGACTAAAAGTAAAAATGATTGCAGAGAAGCCTTATGATTCGCCTTTAGATTTTAAAGAAATATTGGAAAAATTCAGTAATCGTATTGAATGCAACTCAATTGTTCGCGAATTTTTCCAAGCTGTTCATAAAGATATTGGTGAACTTCTTTATAAAAAAGAACAAATTTCTGAATTAAGGAATAAACGTAGTGAATTGCAAAAAATAAGTTTTGGGGAAGCTATTGCGGAGCACGAAAATTCGAGCATTAACAATTATTTTATTGAAACCGCCAATAGTAATGTGTTGATTAAAAACGAATACAATATTGTTATTGGAAGAAAAGGAACTGGAAAAACAGCAACTTTATATTATTTGGATAGGGAATTAAGAAGTGATGTAAGAAATCACGTTGTGCTAATCACTCCAGTTACTTTTGAAGTAGAAGGCTTGATATCATTAATGGAAGCAACAAATAATGATTTTGAAAGAGGTTTTTTAATAGAGTGTATTTGGAAATTTTTAATTTATTCTGAAATAGCAAAATATTTATATGAGCAAATTGCTTCAAAGCAGTTATATGCTGTTACTTATGATGAAAATAAATTTAAGGAGTATATTGAAAATAATGCAAGTGTCTTTCTTTCTGATTTTAGCACAAGATTGGAAGAGCAAATTAATGTTTTAAGAGAGCAAAATATTTCATCTATTGGAGTTGGGAATAATCAAGAATATAAAATAAAAGTTTCTGAATATTTACATCAAACAACATTAGGCGAAGTAAAAGAATATTTTGCAAAAATAATTCCCAAAAAACACAAATTAATTGTTCTGATTGACAATCTTGATAAGTCTTGGAAACCTGACGCCCATATAAATGTATTAAGCAAATACTTGTTAGGCTTGCTTGGTGTTTCCGGAAGAATTGTAAAGGAGTTATCAGTTATAAAAACAATCCAAACTAACATTTCATTCCATTTAACTATATTTTTAAGAAGCGATATTTTTAGGTATGTTATGTTAAATGCAAGAGAACCTGATAAAATTGAAATAACTAGATTAAAATGGGATGATAAGGAATTGCTTTTTAGAGTAATTGAAGAACGTTTTGTAGAATTAAGTAATAGTTCCTATTTGCCTAACGAATTGTGGGAAAAATTTATTGTAGAACAAGTTGATGGCGTAGACGTTAAAGATTATATAATGAGTTGTATTTTTCCTCGTCCTAGAGATATTATTTATTTCTTTAAACAAGCAAAGGACACGGCAGTTTCTAGAGGACATAAAAAAATTGAAGAAGCCGACTTAAAGACAGCATACAAAGAATACTCAGCTTGGGTATTCCTTTCAATTATTGTTGAAAATGGCATCACAATTAAGCAAATGGAGAATTTCATGTTTGAATTAATGGGAAATCAATCAATCATTAATAAAGATGAAATAAAGGAGAAAATGGCAATTGCTTCCATTGATTGCTCATCAGAGGAACTTGTGGAAAAATTTATTGACCATCTAGTAGGTCTTACTATAATAGGAAGGGAAATATTGAAAGATGAATTTGAATTTGATTATGATGTTGATTCTTCCAAAAAAATAAAAGTACTCTCAAATAAATTTAATTCTAATAGATTTAAAATTCATAAAGCTTTAGCTCCTTATTTGGAGTGTAGAGATTAAAAAAAGGCTCTCATAAATTATGAGAGCCTTTGAAGAATAAAATCGAATTTTAAATTCTTAGTATTTTCTTTTTTAAGAAATATATATTATACCTCTTAACAAATTTCGATTAGTTCATAGTTTTAGGTTTGTTTTTTTGGTTGAGACAAATGTATAAATACTTTTTTATTTATCAGACGTTTTTCTTTGGAATTTATAATTATGCAACATTTAGCTTTTTTTTTGCAACAAACCTTATTATGTTAAGAATTCTAAATTATCCTCTTTTATGATGCATACTAATGAAAGACTATGGGGGGAGTAATTGAAATTCTGTCCCCTATAGTGTCCCCTCTGAAAGCACGAAGCCCTGTAAGTCATTGACTTACAGGGCTTTATCGTGTATCTTGAGCGGTCTGGACGGGACTCGAACCCGCGACCTCCTGCGTGACAGGCAGGCATTCTAACCAGCTGAACTACCAAACCTCAAAATAGTACAATTCTGAACGATATTCCTCAGAATTGGACTGCAAAAATAGGTTTATTTTCCATTCGTGCAAAGAATATTAGTAAAAAAGATGATTTTAAGCCCCATCTACCTTGGAAATCAAATAATTATTGAATTTTTTCGTTGATGCAAAGGCATATTAATTCTAAATCTCGTATAATTAAACGATGAAACATTGCACTTTACTCTTACTTCTATCCATATTCATAATCTCCTGCAAAAAAGATCCACCCATCTTAGAGTTAAAACCTTCCGAATTTCAAAAAAATTATGGCGGCTTTAATGATGAGTTTGGGAAAGCTGGCTTGGAATATTCTAATGGCGACCTTTATATAGTGGCTTCTACCAATAGTTTTGGCTTCGGGCAGAAAGATGTATATGTAATAAAAACAGATGCTAATGGAAATACCATTTGGACAAAAACATTTGGAGGTGCTGGAAATGATGAACCCAACGAAATTGTTCAAACTTCAGATGGTAACTTGCTCATCATTGGCACAACAGACAGTTACGGAGCTGGAGGAAAGGATATGTATCTTTTGAAAATTGATACTACTGGAGCAATGCTCTGGCACAAAGAATTTGGCGGTGCAGGTGATGAAATAGGCGAAGATGTTATGATTACTAGCGATGGAAACTATCTTGTTAATGGAATAACATCAAGTTTTGGCAACGGTTTGAGAGATATTTATTTAGTAAAAACAACAACAAGCGGTACAGTTATTTGGACAAAAACCTACGGTGGTGCTTTGGATGATGGTGGAATTAGTTTGTGCAATGGTAACAGCGGAAATGTCATGTTGTTTTGTTTTACAGATAATTTCGGAGCGATGAACCGTGACTGTTATGTGATAAAAGTAAATAGTGCTGGTGATTCACTTGGTTCCTGGCTTTACGGAGGTTCAGATTATGAACAGGCTGTTAGTATCGAACAAACTATGGATGGAAATTTTATTATTTGTGGACATACTGCTAGTTTCGGACATCCCGAACACAATGTTTATGCATTAAAAATATCCGATAACGGGACAATTATTTGGGAAAAAAATTATGGAGAATCCTTTCATGATGGTGCAGAATCAGGTGAACAGACTGATGATGGTGGTTATATCTTTGCCGGTCGCAGCTCCAGTTTTGGGACTCATTATGAGCAGGCTTATTTGGTTAAGACAGACGAAGCTGGAAATTTTCAATGGCAAAAAGACTTTGGAGGCAACGAAGATGATGCAGGATACAATATGTTTGAGACAGATAACTCTTACATAATAGTTGGAAATACATTGAGTGTTACAAATGGAAATAATGATGTATTTTTGGTGAAAATATTAAAACAATGAGCTCATCAGTAACACTTTATATTATAGGAATTGCAATTGGCGGAATCGCTACATTGCTAACCTTAATTTTTACTATCATCTCACTTTCAGGAGGTAAAAATAAAAATGCAGGGATCTGGGGAATTGGATTTGTAATCGCAATAACCATATTGATATTATCTATTTTTCAAGTTGTAAAACGTGCAATGAACAAAGTGAAATCGGGAATAGAGCGGTTGGAAGAAAATAAAAATAATGGCTTGAGTTTGAATGAAGATAGAGATGAATATAACAAACAAGAGCGTGGCTATTTTTTAGATACTTTAAAAAAGTATACAAACCCATCCTATGAAGGAAAAGTGCCTGCTGATTTTTACGATAATAAACCAGCTGAGAATGCTGTGGACGGAAAGATTATTGTTCCTTTTGTTTATCCACTTTCTATCAGATATAGTTCAATGGATTTTTTAGGTGAAATATTAAGTGATGTGAATGACAGCGTGTTTTTGAAAAATATTTCTCAAATGGCATTTGATGAAAATTTCGCTATTGCAAAATGTGACAATACAAATGATAAAGCATTATTAAAACAAGGAAATGCAGCGATTGAATATGTTTTGTTTGATTTACGTACTCGCGAATATTTACCGTTCGAAAACGAACAACAATTGGTTGAAAAGGCCGGTAAGATTGGATATACAGGTCCTTCGCAAATGACCTACCTCACAGATTTATATAGAGGCTGGATTGAAACATTGGATTTTGATTTCTAAATTATTCTCCACAGCCTTTCATTCGGCTGAAAAGGCAATTATAAAAGATTCCAAGCCCGATTACAAAGTTGTGCTCATCTGCATTACTGTTGCTTTTTCACTTTCTATGATTAAGTATTTAGGTGACCCAAAATTTCTCTTGGATTTCTTGAAGAATGCAGGTTGGGACTCACTTGCAAATTCGTTTGAGAATTTGACCACAATTAATCCCAATGCTCAATTGTATCGCTTAGTTTATTGGGCTTCCAATGTCATTTTCTTTTACGTCATTCCTCCATTTATATTGATAAAATTCGTTTTCAAAGAAAAATTTTCCGAGTATGGATTAAGTTTTAAAGGTGCATTCAAGGATAATAAAATTTATCTAGTTATGCTTCTCGTTATGATTCCTTTGGTATTGTTTTTCTCAAGCACCGAAAGTTTTCAAGCACGTTATCCATTTTATGATTTGCAAAAAGGTGAATCCATGTATCCTAATTTATTTATTTGGGAAGTGGTTTATTTTATCCAGTTTTTTGCCTTGGAATTTTTCTTCAGAGGGTTTATGGTGCACGGAACCAAACAACGTTTTGGATTTTATTCGGTAGTTGTAATGACCATTCCATATTGCATGATTCATTTTGGAAAACCTTTCCCGGAAACAATTGCCGCAATTATTGCAGGAGTGGTATTAGGAACATTAAGTTTGAAAAGCAGAAGCATTTGGTTGGGAGTTGCAATTCATTATAGTGTAGCTATAACAATGGATTTGTGTTCGCTTTGGCAGAAAGGGCTTTTATAAGTTCAAAGTTTAAAAGTTTAAAGTAGGCAAGTTTTTTGCGAACCGTCATTGCGAGTCTCGTCCCTAGACCTCGAGACGGGATGTGGCAATCTCTTCCATAATCGTAATTCTAGTCCTCATCGTGAGAGATTGCCACATCCCACGAAAATGTGGGACTCGCAATGACGGTCTAATAGTGCAGTTTTGCTAATAAAAATTTACTCACACTCAGCAACCGCAATCAACAACTTCTCCAATTTCAATTTCATCTCAGTAGGACTACAATCATAATTATTCGCTAAAACAGAAAAGCAAAGCAATTCTCCTTTCCTGTTTTTAACATAACCGGTATAACCTCTTGCTCGAGTGATGTAACCACTTTTGGCTCTCAGATTATTTTCTGCAAATGTTCCATCACACAAACCACCCAAAGAACCCGATTTTCCTGCAATAGCTAAGGAGTTATAAAAAGCAGTAAAGTTTTTGTCTTTCGACATCACTCTTAAAATTTGTGTTTGAGTTTTTGTAGTGATTACATTCGCTCTTGCTAATCCCGAACCATCGTTCATAAAAAAACCGCTTACATCAACACCTTTCGCTTTCCAGTAATTAGTAACGATATCTGTTCCTGCATTGGTAGAACCTAATCCCGTTTTTTTGTAGGCGATGTATTTTAATAAATGCTCTGCATATAAATTCAGACTTTTTAAATTAGTCCAGTACACAATTTTATCCAAGGTAGGAGAGTAGTTGGTGTGAAGTATTTTTTTAGAGGACGCAACATATTCATTGCTTTCTTTTAAAGCTCTTATTGTGGTGGCTTTTTTAAGAACATTTACATCAATGTTTTTTAAAGCTTGTTCAAATGCTTGAGCACAATAAAGAGCAGGGTCAGGAATGGAACCCTCTACTTCGTAATTATTTTTATTAGCAGGAATGGTTCCTGTTGCAACACGATAATTTGAATAAGGGGAACCATAAATGAAAGCATTATCATCATTGCCTCCGGCTGTTACATTGTTTACGAATTGCAGTCCGGGTAGTTCAGGTTGAATCGCATTAATGGATGTTGCAGTTCCGCCTGCACCTGATTTAAAGAAAATTTTGTATTTATTATCATTGTAT
>Ga0163151_10004848_pt1 | contig 17670 bp, 11 predicted proteins | sample OliLakLV19MP5IB2_FD_145596 | JGI IMG/M metagenome (GOLD analysis project Ga0163151, IMG submission 145596) | Freshwater microbial mat bacterial communities from Lake Vanda, McMurdo Dry Valleys, Antarctica - Oligotrophic Lake LV.19.MP5.IB-2 | ecosystem: Environmental > Aquatic > Freshwater >...
GTCCAGGGTGCGCGCGCTGAGCACATCGACGGAACGTCCGAGCAACTGCTCGAGGTCGTCCGCGAATTGGGCGAGGTCAAGCAGGCTGGCCCCGCGCTTCGGGTCGACAATCATGTCGATATCGCTGTCGCTGGTGGCCTCGCCCCGTGCAACGGAGCCCGTCACGCGAACTGTCTCAAGGTTCGCCATCTCGGCGAGCCGCAGGATCAGGCGGCGACGCCGACGCAGGTCGACGAGTGTCGGGGCAGCGGGTGCGGACGAAGTATTTGGAGCCCCCGTGGCGAGGTAGGCCTCGTACGGCACGATGACCGCCTCGGGCCGACGGTGCGATCCGAGCACGAGCGGCTCGAAGTCACCTCCACGAAACCGTCGAAGCACGCGGCTCAGGTCGTCCCGTGCTTGCGCCACGGTCGTGACAGTGCCGGTGGATGTCATGCCAACACCATACCCGAAACCCCTGCAATATGGACATAAATATGTACATAATTTTTACAAGCCCATCGAGCGCCACTGGTTCACCAATATCGATGAGCAGCAGCTTCTGCTCGCCAATGCCGTTGATCACATCCTGGCCAAGCCGTTCACCGTGCGTGAACCGATAAGTCTGTCGCGACACGCCCGCGAGGGTTTCGCCGCGATCTGCTCTGGGTGGGGGCGTCGCGCTCTACCGATCCGGTTGGTGATGCGGGAGCAACTCGCTGCCGGTCCGCTCTCGCTGCCAGCGCTTGAGGCGCACCACGTCTGAAGGAGCCTCGTGTTCAGTAAGGTGGCTTCGAGGAGAGAGGGCGGCCCTTGACGAGTGTGCAGCTGCAGTTATGCAGCTTCGTTGCAGCAGATCGTGACGCTACCGCGGGCGCTCTCTGCCAGCAAGGCATGATGTGACGGAGCAGCAAGTCTCGCGACTGAATGACTATCAGGCGAAGTACTACGCGCACGAACTGCAGCGCAGCTACGCAAATGACCACGTCGGCAAGCTCGCTGGCCTGCTGTTCGATGCTCAGGTTGAGCCGAAGCCGCACCAGATCGACGCGGCACTCTTCGCGCTGCAGACGCCCTTTCTTCCAGGTGTGATTCTTGCCGACGAAGTCGGCCTCGGTAAGACGATCGAAGCGGGCATCGTCATCTCCCAATACTGGGCAGAGCGGCGGCGCAACGTCCTCATCATCACCCCATCGAGTCTTCGCCAGCAGTGGCAGCAAGAGTTGCATGAGAAGTTCTTGATCCCTTCGTCGATCCTCGATCCAAAGACAAAGGATGCTTTGCTGGCGCAGTCTGGCTCGCACCGATCGCAGGTGTTGATCTGCTCGTATGAGTTCGCGTTGCGGCACGAGCAGTCGTTGCTGAGGGCGTGGGATCTCGTTGTCGCCGATGAGGCCCACCGACTGCGGAACTATTGGACGGGTAAAGGCAAGGCAGCCGAGGCCGTCGCCCACATCGTTCGCAGCGCTCACAAGACGGTGCTGCTGACGGCCACTCCGCTGCAGAACAAGCTGGAAGAGCTGTTTGGGCTGGTGTCTGTGTTTGACCCTAGCTACTTCTACTCGCTTGATGCCTTCCGCGAGCGTTACGTCAAGAATCGTGGACTGAGTCGTGACGACGACCTCGCCGAGCGGGTCGCGACGATTTCGAAGCGCACGCTCCGCAGGGATGCGGACAAGTACATCCACTTCACTAAGCGGCTTCCGCTGACGGTAGAGTTCTTGCCGTCGCGGGACGAAGTGGAGCTCTACGATCTGGTCAATGATTACCTGCAGCGCGATGAACTGTTCGCCTTCGCAGGTTCCCAGCGGCACTTGTCGGCGCTTATTATTCGCAAGCGTTTGGGGTCATCCACCTACGCTGTGGCGAGCACGCTCGAGAACATAGCGAACCGTCTGGCGAGCGAAGTCGCGGCCGGCCAGCGTCGCGATGGTCGTGGTGGTCTGGTCGCTGCGGACTTCGTTGTCGATGATGAACTCACCGGCGAAGAGCTAGAGGAGGCCGAGGAGATCGACGCCAGCATCAAGACCGTGTCTAGCTTCGGCCCTGCTTTCACGAATGGTGCGCTGGACGAGGAGTTGACGCGGGCGATGCAGGCTGAGGTCGCGGAGCTACGTCAGTACGCGGCACTTGCCCGGTCGATCACCGTCAATCAGAAAGCGGTCAAGCTTGGCGAGGCGCTCGACCTCGGGTTTGAGCGACTCCGAGAGCTGGGGGCACCGGAGAAGGCGATCATCTTCACCGACTCCACCAAGACGCAGGAATACATTGCCCGCACTCTTAAGGAGTCCGGCCGTGGCGAGGGGGTCGTGTTGTTCAACGGCTCCAACAATTTGCCTGAGCAGACAGCGATCTACCAGGCATGGCTCAAGGCGAACAAAGACGGCGACCTGATCACTGGCATCGCCTCCGCCGATCGACGCAAGGCGTTAGTGGACTACTTCCGCGCGGAAGGCACGATCATGATCGCAACTGAGGCCGCCGCCGAGGGCATCAACCTGCAGTTCTGCTCGATGCTGGTCAACTACGACCTGCCGTGGAACCCTCAGCGAGTTGAGCAGCGCATCGGGCGTGTGCACCGCTTCGGGCAGAAGCACAACGTCGTGGTGGTCAATTTCTCCAATAAGGGCAACATTGCCGAACAGCGTATTCTCGAACTACTCGCGAACAAGTTCCACCTCTTCGAGAGCGTCTTCGGCGCCAGTGACGAGGTTCTTGGCGCAATCGAGGACGGTCTCGACTTCGAGAAGATGATCAGCGAAATCTTGAACCGTTGTCGGACAGCCGATGAACTCGACGCCGCATTCAAGGAGCTCGAGGGGCGGTACGCCACCGAGATCTCCCACGAGATGGCAACCGCCAAGGCCAAGGTGTTTGACAATCTTGATCCCCACGTTCAAGACCGTCTCAAGGCATATGACACGCAGTCGGGCGAGGTGCTCAATAAGTTCGAGCGCCTACTGCTTGCTGTTACCAAGTACGGGCTGCAATCTCTCGCGACGTTCGAGGGCGACGGTCGAAACTTCGTGCTGCAAAAGTCACCGGTCAACGACGCACCCACCGGCAGATACTTCTTCAAGTCGCAGCCGTTAGAGAACGCACACCAGTACCGATACTCGAGCGCGCTGGCCCAGCATGTCGTTGGGACGTCGAAGGCCCACGACACCCCGCCTCGGGAGCTGACGTTCTCGCTGAGCAAGTCCGAGCGTGCGAGCAGCGCTGTCAGGGCTCTGGAAGGTGTCAGCGGCGAGTTGACGGTCAGCCTCGTCACTTTCACGATGAAGGCTCGCGACGAAGATGTTTCCGAGTCGTACATGCTGGCTGGTGCGTTGACTGACGATGGCAAGTGGCTGGACGAGGAGTATGCGGCCGACATTCTCGACCTCACATGCACCAACGTCGGCGACCACGCGGTGGAGATCGACGAGGCCCGCTTCATCCCCCAACTCACCGCCCGGCGAAGCGAGTTGGAGAAGGAAGTTCAAGGGCGCAACTCGCGGTACTACGACCAACAAGAGGAACTGATCTACCGAAATCAGCAGGACCGCAAGGCTGAGCATGAGGGCGCGATTCGGGACCACCGGGCCAAGGAGAAAGAGGCGCGCAAGCTCGCCCGCCAGACCGATGAGCCGATGGAGCAGCTTCGTTTGAAGAAGGAAGCCCGCAAATGGGATCAGCGCGCAGAGGTCGCGGACGAGGACTTTCGAGAGACTCGCCAGAAACTCCGCGCGGAGGCAGACAAATACCTGGATCTCATCGAGCAGTCACTTCAGGGCACCCAGACCACTGAGCACTTGTTTACGATCCGTTGGAGGATTGCAGCATGAACGACGAGATTCACGAAACACCATCCACTACCCCGAACTTCCAGACCGAGCTGGCGGCGCAGCTTGCCGATCTGATTCCCGAGGCCATCGCCGACGGCAAGGTGGATATCGTCAAGCTTCAGGAGCTGCTCGGCGCGGACACTGCCGACGCCAGTGAACGCTTCGGCTTGTTCTGGCCGGGGAAGAAGCGCGCCCTTCGCGCAGCTCAGGAGCCCACGACCGCGACGTTGCGGCCCGACTTAGAGAACAGCAAGGACTGGGACACCACCCAGAACGTCTTCATCGAGGGCGACAACCTCGAGGTGCTCAAGATCCTACAGAAGCACTATCACGCCAAGATCAAGCTGATCTACATCGATCCGCCGTACAACACCGGCAAGGACTTCGTCTATCCGGATAACTTCAAGGAGGGCCTCGACACCTATCTCGAGTGGACACGGCAGGTCAATGAGGAGGGCAAGAAAGTCTCGACTAACGCCGAGACCGAGGGGCGTTATCACTCCAACTGGCTCAACATGATGTACCCGCGCCTTAAGCTTGCGCGGAACTTACTTACTGATGATGGCGTCATCTTGGTGTCGATTGACGACAACGAGGCAGCGAACTTGAAGCGACTGCTCGACGAGGTATTTGGAGAGTCCAACTTTGTTGGACAGTTCGTTTGGATCACGAAGAACGCAGCGCGCGGCGTACCGCCGCGGTCGATGCTGATGTCGAATCACGAATATGTCCTGGCTTACGGGCGCACGGGTGACAGCGTCCGATTTAGAGGCCTTGACCGTGACGAAGAGGACTTTGCCAACGCAGACGGTGACCCCCGTGGCCTGTGGCGTTCCGAAAGTATGAAGGCGACTGGATCGCAGAACAACTATTTCACGATCACGGATCCCAAGAGTGAACGCGGCTTTCACGCTAATTGGGCTTTTTCCGAAGCAAGCGCGAAGCGCATGATCGAGGAGGGTCTCGTCCTCTTCCCAGCTGACGCTAGTGGCACACCCAGGCAGAAGAAATTCATTAATAGCTATCTGAATGACCGAAAGGCGTTCGTCACGAGCCTTGGTTGGTACTCGACGGAGAACGCTACAAAGGCGCTCATGTCTATGTTCGGTGCTAAAAAGGTATTTGACTTTCCAAAGCCGGTGGATCTGCTTGCGTTCTTTATCGAACAGACGACCACAGACGATATCGTGCTGGACTTCTTTGCGGGATCCGGTTCGAGCGCTCATGCCGTGCTGGCCGCCAACCATCGCGACGGAGGTGATCGCCATTTCATTCAAGTTCAGCTCCCAGAGCCGATCGAAGATGGGTCGGACGCATCCGAACTCGGATTCGACACGATTGCCGATCTTGCGCGCAACCGAATTTCTCGCGCCGCCGAAGCGCTGCGCAGTGATCTCGGCAGTCGCCTTGACTCGGGCGAGGGTGTGGTCGATGACGGGTTCCGTGCGTACAAGCTCAATGACACAAACTTCTCGAAGTGGCGCATCCCCAGTAATGTCCCTCGAGACGCGCTTGAACAGCGTCTCTTGGGACTCCGTGACAGCAGCAGCGACGACGATGCGACGCCTGACAGCCTTCTCACCGAGATTCTGCTGAAACAGGGCTATTCCTTGACGGAGAAGATCGTTTCCACCCAGATCGCCGACCTTGACGTCCACATCGTCGGCGACAACCTCGTGTTTGCTTACTTGGACGAGCATGTCAAGCCGACCCTCGACCAGCTCCGTGCCCTCGTCGATGGCGATCCGGCTCGCATCATTATGTTGGAGGACGCCTTCCAGAGTGACGACGAACTCAAGACCAACGTGGCCCAGCTCTGCAGGAGCAAGGGCATCGAACTCTGGACGGCCTAATGAGTACGCAACTAACAGCCGCGCTAGTAGCGGCGCTCGTGGGCGGGGTTGTCGGATCGGCGATCACGGCTTGGTCTAGTTTTGCTATTGCCAGGTCGCAGCGCCGTGAAGAGGCGGCGACGGCGCTCTGGAATTACCACTACTCGCTGACGGCGCTGGCAGCGGAGATTGGCGCCAGATTTGGAGATCTAGAGGCTGTCAGCCTGCTGGGGGGAGATTGGGATGAAGCCCGTTCAGCGCTGAAGAGCTCCTATCCGTATGCCGGATATCTTTCGACCGCCTCACGCAAGTCTTTGTTCACCTCAGCTTGGATTGCTCAGAATACGGATCCGTGGGCTGAGTGGCCTGAGAACGAGCAGATCACCTATAACGAAGTGAGTGGTCTCGCGAGTCGTTTGGAGAACGAGCTGGACTGGGCATTTCCGCGAAGGTTCCTGGACCCGGCACGTTCTGCGGGTCGCCGTCTAGCCCGCTGGATGCGCGCGATCCGACAAGGCGACTACAAGTTGAAGAGTCTGGGGTAGATATGAGCGCTTCCGGATTTCAGTTTGACGCCTCCCAGCAGTTTCAACTTGATGCAATCAACGCGGTTGTCGGGCTATTCGACGGTCAGCCTAAGGATGCTGAAAAGCTCCTAACTACGCTCCGCGGCTCCGCGGTACTCGATGACGACGACCAGTCGACCCTTGATATCGACCTCACTCAGGAAGTCGGCGCGATCGGAAATAATCTCGTGCTTGACCGCGAACTCATTCTCGCCAACATGCAAAACGTGCAAGACCAGAACGGTCTCGAAGTGTCTGAGAAACTCTTCGACTCGGCGCTCGACTTCGACGTCGAGATGGAGACTGGTACTGGCAAGACCTACGTGTATCTCCGCTCGATCTTCGAGCTGGCGGACAAGTACAACTTCAGGAAGTTCGTCATCCTCGTGCCGTCCGTCGCTATTCGCGAGGGCGTCAACACCAGCATCCGCCTGATGCGTGAGCACTTCCGCGGACTCTACCCGAGCTATCCCTTCGACGCCTCGGTCTACTCCGGCAAGAACGCACAAGAGGTGCAGTCCTTCGCGACCTCGACCAACGTGCAAATTCTGGTCATGACCATTGACTCGATCCGCGGTGATTCAAACACGCGAATCATCCACCAGGCGAGAAATCAACTTGGCGGGTTCCGGCCCATCGACTACCTCAAGGCCACGCGTCCGGTGGTCATCATGGACGAGCCGCAGAACATGGAGTCGCAGCTCTCCCAGTCGGCGGTCGGTGAACTCGACCCGGTGTTCACGCTGCGCTACAGCGCGACCCATAAGAAGCAGCGCAACGTCATCTACCGTCTCGACCCGGTCGACGCTCATGACCTCGGCCTGGTTAAGCAGATTGTTGTCGCTGAGGTACTGCAGCAGGGAGCCGATGCTGCGCCGTACATCAAGCTAATTTCAGTCAAGCGTGACCCGCAGTGGACCGCTCGTCTGGAGTTGTCGGTGCGCGCCGCCAGCGGCCTGCCAGAGCGCCGGGAGGTCAATGTTCGGCAGAACCAGGAGCTCTCTGGTGAGCGCGTCACTGGCAACCCGGCCTATGAAGGCATCTGGGTAACCGAGATGAACCTCGGCATGGGCGGCGAGCCTGCCTCGGCAGAGCTCAACCTGCACGGCCTGCTGTCCGAGGGTGAGACGATCGGCGCTTCCTCCGGTGCGATCTACAAGGAAATGATTCGCGAGACCATCCGGGAGCACTTCCGCAAGGAGTCGATGCTTCGCACACGTGGCATCAAAGTGCTCAGCCTCTTCTTCGTCGACAAGGTTGCCAGCTACCTAGGCGACGGCACGACTAACGACAGTGCCGATGGTGACTTCGTGAAATGGTTTGACGAGGTTTTCATCGAGGAGCGCGCCAAATCTCCCCGCTGGGCCGAGCTGTTGCCGCAAGCGCCGAGCGAACTGCGCCGGGCCTATTTCTCGCAGATCAAGCGCGGCAGGACTTTTGAAGCCAAGGACACGAACGGCTCGACGAAAGTTGATGACGACGCGTACGAGTTGATCATGAAGGACAAAGAGCGACTGCTTGACGAGGCGACGCCAGTGCGGTTTATTTTCAGCCACTCGGCCCTGCGCGAAGGCTGGGACAACCCGAACGTCTTCCAGATCTGCACCCTACGCGAGATGGGCGCTGAGGTTGAGCGCCGCCAGACCATTGGGCGAGGCTTGCGTCTGCCGGTAACCAAGACCGACAAGGGCTATGAGCGCGTCGCCGATCGAGGCATCGCGACCCTGACCGTCGTTGCCAACGAGTCGTACACCGCCTTCGCGAAGAGCCTGCAGAACGAGTACAAGGCTGCCGGTGTCGAGATCGGCCAGGTGCGCTTCAACGAGTTCGCCAAGATTGCCGCCCGCGACCTGGAGGGCAACATGACTGACGATGCGCTTGGCTACGCGAAGTCCAAGGAGATCTACGACCACCTCACCCAGAACGGCTATCTCACCGACGGCAAGGTGACCTCGAAGTTCCTGCCTAACACGTTCGGATTCTCGCTGAACCTACCTGAGTACCTCAATGACTACGAGCCAGAGATCATCGAAGCCGTCGGCAAGGCGAGCCTCGAGAAGTACGTCAAGCCGAAGAGCAATCGTCAGGAGCGCACTCTCAACAAGGCCCTGTACCTGACACCGGAGTTTGAGGAGTTTTGGTACGCCATCAGCCGCAAGACCACCTACCGCGTGAGCCTCGCACGAGAGGAGCTGATTGACTCGTCTGTCAAAGCCGTCAAGGACGCACCACGGATCGACCCGCTCCGCATCCAGATCACCCGCGCTGGAGTCAAGGTGCTCCGCGGCGGTGCCAAAGGCCAAGAGCTGGGCACTCGCTCGGCGGAACTCAAAGGTAGCTACGACCTGCCGGACATCATCAGCGAGATGCAGGAAGCGACATCGCTCACCCGCAAGACAATCGTCGACATCCTGATCGCCAGTGAACGCCTCGACGAGTTCATCGGCAACCCGAACGACTTCATCGCGATGGTCAAACGCGCCCTCCAGGGCGAGCTCGCGAAGATCGTCGTCGAGGGCATCCAGTACGAGAAGATCGCAGGCTCGATCTACGAGCTGCGTGAACTTCAAAAAGACGGTGCGGAGGAGAAAGAGCGCTTCCTCGACCAGATGTACAAGGTCCAGAACGACAAGAAAACCGACTTCGATTACGTGGTCTACGACTCTGACGTTGAGCGCCAGTTCGCCGAGCTGCTCGACTCCCGCGAGGACATCAAGCTCTTCATCAAGCTTCCTGCAAAGTTCAAGATCCCGACCCCAGTTGGCGACTACAACCCGGACTGGGCGATTCTTAAGCATGAGGACGGTGCGGACCGGGTCTACATGATCCGTGAGACCAAATCGACCGTCGACGACTCGAAGCTTCGACCGAGTGAGCTAAGGAAGATCAAATCTGCCAAGGAGCATTTTGAGGCCATTGGGCTTTCTGACTACGGGCGGTCTGTGCCGGGAGGCTGGAATCTGTGATGGCTCAGTCACGCATTCGCCGGATCAAGAAAATTGGGGATTACCGCCTCTTCAAAAATTGGACAGATGGAGGGCTTCCAAACGAGTTCCAGCGCGTGAATCTTGTTTATGGGACGAACGGCAGTGGGAAGAGCACACTGGCGAGCCTCATTAGGGAAGCGGCGATTGGAGCGACCTTCACTCCCGCTGCGCAACTTGAGCTCGAGGTCGAAACGGGCGGGTCGCGATTGGCTGTAACCGAAACAGATGCCACTTTCTGGCCCCGTGTGCACGTCTTCAATGCAGATTACATCCGCGAGAACTTGAGATTCGATGATGCCTCCGGGCCGAGGCCCGACAGCTTGCTGACCCTCGGGAAACCGAACGTAGACGCAGAGAAGGATCTCGAGGAGGCGCAAGCGAGAGTTGTCCTGATGGCACCGACCCTCCAGCCCGCAAAGACTGCAGCAGATGCCGCGGATAGTCAGCTCCAGCGTCGCCTGTCAGCGGTAGCCAGCGATGTCGTTGACGATTTGAGGCAGTCTCCAGTCGCGGCGTATAGGGCGACGAATTCCTACACGAAAGCGAACGTTCGCGCTCTTCTCGAGGGCGACCATTCAGCGTTCGACGGGGCGTCCGCAAGTATCTCGGAGGACAGAGCCACCGCTACATCAAGGGCAATGGACGTCGTCAAGCTGAGCCCGCGTGGGACTTTGGCAGACGCCGGGACGGTCGCGCGCGTGGGGGCACTTCTGAACCGTGATATCACTGTGACGGTAATCGAAGAACTTCGTGGCCACGAGGAGCGCGCTGCTTGGGTACAGGAAGGCATTTCGCTGCACGACCACCTAGATGCTTGTCTCTTTTGCGGTCAACCACTAACTGAACACCGTCGCGTAGAACTCGCAGCGCACTTCTCTGATGCGGTCACGGCACTGCAGATCGACATAGACGCACTCATCGTGACCCTTGACTCGTCGATCACGAACTCAAACGCGTATCAGGATCAAACCCCCCGCGACGTCGAACTTTACCCAGACCTCTCGGACGGGCTCAGAGAAGCCCGCTTGGCCTACAACGAGAAGCACGACGGCTACGTCCAGAGTGTCGGTCAACTAGTTGCTGCTCTTCGATCCAAGCGGAACAACCCGTTCGATGCGCCGGTGCTCGATCCAGCTCCGAGCCTCGAAGTACCCGACGTTTCAGGTTTCGAGACGGTTCTCGCGCAACACAAAGCACGAAGTGAGTCACACTCTGACGAGGCCACGAAGGCTGCGCGACGGGTCGAGCTAGCGCGGGTTTCTGAGTTCCTCGGCGAGTACACGACGTTGAAGAGGGATGCAGCTGACAAGAAGATTGCGCACGATGGAATCGTTGCGGAGCTTCGGATACTGAGCGCCCGGATCGTTGCGCTGCAGAACGTCAGTGCTGACCCGGTTCCCAAGGCCGATGAGCTGACGAGGAGTGTCGAGCGCTTGCTCGGTCGGAGCGAGTTGAAATTCGCCACATCGTCGGACGGTAAGCACTACGTCATCGAACGCGGCAATGCTCCGGCTACTCATCTCAGTGAGGGTGAGCGAACAGCCGTGGCACTGCTCCACTTTCTTGCCAGCATCCAAGATGACGTCGTGCCGGGAGATGGGCCAGTGGTTCTCATCGACGACCCAGTCTCGAGCATGGACGACAGCATTCTTTTCGGCGCCTCCTCGTATCTCTGGACCCAACTTGTAGTAAAGACTTTCGCAAGCCAGGTTTTTCTTCTAACCCACAATTTCGAGCTCTTTCGCCAGTGGCTCGTGCAACTCGAAAGCGCGGGTAGCAGAGTTGCCGACGGCTTCACGATCCATGAGCTGCGGATGCGGTACTCAACCGAGGCAAGTGGCTCAGTGAAGCGATTGCCTCAGTTTGATCCTTGGACGAGCGACCGGAAACAAAGCCAACGACTGCGATCGCTCTATCACTTCCTGTTCGCACGCGTTGCCCGAGCTGTCATCGAGGCAACGCCAGAAATTGGCCTTGCTGAGCGGATGGATCTGCTTGCACTCGCCCCGAACGCCGCGCGCAAGATGATGGAATCTTTCTTGAGCTTCCGATTCCCCGACAAAATTGGCAACTTCCACGGCGGTATGGAAGCGGCACTCGCGATCGTCCAAGACCCCGCGACCCGTAACCAGGTGGAGCGCTATCTCCACGCCTACTCCCATAACGAAGAAGGCAACATCTCTGCAGTCGTTGACCCGAGCGAAGCAACCGTCGTCTTGCGTTCCCTGTTTGGGATGATGCGAGCGGTCGATGAGGATCACATCACGGCTATGTGCAAAGCGCTTTCTATTGATGAGGCCCAATTGCTTCAGTTGCCTGCGACGACCGTTGCGGCTGCAACACCCTCATCAACATGACCCCGAAAGAAAGTAAACGCCATGCATGAAATTACCTGCCCGCACTGCGGCAAGGCGTTCAAGATCGACGAGGCTGGCTACGCCGACATCCTCAAGCAGGTGCGAGACCGCGAGTTTGAGAGTGCGCTGCACGAGCGGCTCGAGGCGGCCGAGAAGGCCAAGCGCACCGAGATTGAGCTTGCCGAGGCGCGGGTGTCCGCCAAGCTCGAAACGCAATTGGCGGCGAAGGCCGGTGAGATCGAGTTGCTGAAGGCGAGCATCCAGAACACGCAGCAGGTCAGTGAGCAGGCGAAGCAGCTGGCCGTCAAGGATGCCGTCGGCGCTGTCGAGCGCGAGCGTGATGAGTTGAAGAGTGGGCTCGAGCGGTCGCAGTTGGAGAAGAAGCTTGCCGAGCAGTCGCTGAAAGACAAGTACGAGACGCAGATCAAAGACCGCGACGACGCCATCGAGCGGCTGCGCGACATGAAGGCTCGACTGTCGACCAAGATGGTCGGCGAAACCCTCGAGCAGCACTGCGAGACCGAGTTCAATCGCATTCGGGCCACGGCTTTTCCGCGGGCGTACTTCGAGAAAGACAATGACGCGCGGTTGGGGAGTAAGGGTGACTTTGTGTTTCGGGACTTCGACGGTGGTGGCTCTGGCTCTGGCGGCGGTGACAGCGAGGCTAGCACCGAGATCGTGTCGATCATGTTCGAGATGAAGAACGAGAACGACGAGACGGCGACCAAGAAGAAGAACGAAGACTTTCTTCGCGAGCTCGATAAAGACCGCACCGAAAAGGGATGCGAGTACGCCGTGCTGGTCTCGCTGCTCGAACCCGAGAGTGAGCTCTACAACACCGGCATCGTCGACATGTCGCACCGGTATGCGAAGACGTACGTCGTGCGTCCGCAATTCTTCTTGCCGATCATCTCGGTGCTGCGCAACGCCGCGCTCGGGTCGCTGCAGTACAAGCAGGAGCTTGCGCTGGTGAAGGCGCAGAACGTCGACATCACCAGTTTCGAGAACGACCTCGACACGTTCAAGACTGGCTTTGCGCGCAACTACGACCTCGCGTCGCGCCGCTTTCAGGAGGCCATCGACGAGATCGACAAGTCGATCGACCGGCTCACCAAGGTGAAAGATGCCCTACTCGGGTCAGAGCGCAATCTGCGCATCGCCAACGACAAGGCGCAAGATGTGACCATCAAGAAGCTGACGCGAGGGAATCCGACGATGGCGGAGAAGTTTGCAGAGTTGGGTGAGGCGGCTTCTGAGTGAAGCGCTGCCGGCTGGCCTGCCGAACCGACTCTGTTGGCCGTGCGCTTCTCTTCAGCCGCGTGCAATGCGGCGCAAAGCCTCGGCCGCGCGCAGCATCAGGTCGTCGCGCCCCTCGGGGATTGCGAGGGACTCGACGCCGAGAACGTCGATCGTGAGGTCAGCGATCTCGTCGGCCGTAGTGAGTTCAAGAGACGTGACGAGCGAGCTGATGTCTGCATAGTCTTTGCGGGCGTAACGCGCCATCTTCATGGCGAGCAGTGCGCGCGGCGAGGCCACTTTGATGGTGTGAGATCGGATTGACACTTCGATGAAGTGGCGCTCGTCTGCGATGTCGAAGACGATGAATGGACGGGCGTTCTCGTTGATCCAGGTCGGGCTCAGGCCGTGTTCGTCTGCCATTTCGCGTCCGATGCGCACGACCGCATCGAAGGGCCTGAAGAGTCCGTCGACGTCGGGCGTCAGTTGCTCTCGGCGGCGCTGAGTTGCCGATAGCCCTCGTTCACGCGATCGCCCAGTCAGCAGCACGCGAGAGCAGGTTTTTGGCGAGGAACAGTGGGGGAGTCTGCGCGCGTAGCCACGCTCGAAACTCCGGGCTCGGGTCGTCGCCCATGGCGGTCTCGTGCGGCAAAGCCGGCGCCTCGAGCATCCACGTTGGAGTGGGCTGCTGAGCGCACTCGAGTGCGTACGCAAAGGCGGTGGCCAGGTAGGTGAACCATGCCGGGTTGAGTGCGTGTGAATTCGGCTCGCTCGTGACCCACTCGGGCACGGGTGCGTCACTGGCTTCGCCAAAGCGGATGAGGCGGCCCACGGCCTCGGTCAAGTCGCGGATCGCCGCATCCTCATCGCCACGACGCAAGCTCGCGGTCATCGCACGTGCTGTCGTCGAGGCAGAGATGAGGTCAGCAGCCTCGGTGCGTGTCGGCTCGGCCGCCCACCCTGCCGCCAGCAGTAGCGACTGCATTGTCGACCACGTCGGGTCGAGATCTCCGCTCTCGACGCGGCTGACCGTCGACTGCGCGACACCTGCGCGCCGCGCGAGCGCGGACTGAGAGATGCGCGAACGCGTTCTCGCAGTGTGGATGGTGTCGGCGGCGGTCAGCATGAGATCTCCTTGCTATGCGTATACGCATAACAGAGTAGACGATGGGGTGGTCTTCGACGTCGATTCGCTCGCGAAGCGCGGCCGGGGTCGCCCGGGGCGCGGTGCTGAGCCCTCGCAGGTTGTGGCACTTCGCCTCACGCTGGATGAACTCGCCGAGCTCGATGCTCGGGCCGAGCGTGAAGGCAAGACGCGTTCTGAGGTCATCCGCGAGGCGTTGACCAACTCGGCCGCGTGAGGGTTCACGGCTCCGCACTTGAGCCGGTCGTGCTGGTGTTCAACATCAGCGACGAGTCGATCATCCACGCCATAAAGGCACGACCGCAGGTGCTCGACTAGTTGCCTGAGTCGGGTTGTCCGAACCGGGCGAGAGCGTCATCAGTGCGCTGTTCGGCGCTCTGCCAGAAACTTCTCAGCCCTGGCAGAGCGCACGAAATCAGCGGGCACCACGCGGCGCTCAAGGCGAGCCGAGTCGACGGTAGAGCCCGTGACTGCGCACTTGACGGCTTCGGTGTCGACGGGGCGACGTTTCAAGTTCTCCACCTCCTGAAGGTCGTGCGCGCTGTTCAAGGTACCGCTGACTGGGCTATCAGCTGCTGGACACGGGGGCGAGGGGACCACTGACCACACGAATGAGTGTGAACTACGGTTGACAGCATGACCGTTGAATCTTTCAGTCGCTTCGACGCGGCCGACTACCTCGCCGATATAGACGCGGCGGCGGCGTACCTCGAAGCGGCGATCGACGAAAGCGGTGATGACTCCACAGTCATCGCGGCCGCGCTCGGGGCGATCGCTAGATCAGGCAACCTCAGCGAGTTGGCTCGCCGCACCGGGATGAGTCGCGAAGGCCTCTACAAGGCGTTGTCCGCCGACGGTAACCCCAGCTTCGCCACCATTGTGAAGGTCGCGCGGGCGCTCGGGTTGACGATCTCGTTTCACGCCATCGCCTGACGTTGCATCCGTGCGATGGCGCAGTGCAGAGCATCCGATCGATACAACGCCCGCTCATGCTTCCTACCTCCTAACGACCCGAGGGACATGATCGATGAGATCACCACCGCAGACCGCGAGCACTCATGATTCTTGATGCGCGAAGGTAACCTTGAGGAATGGCATCAGTCGCCGCGAAGAAGGTTCGAATCCAGGACGTCAAGCCGTATGACGCGCCCTCGAGCCTTGACGAATTGTGCGGACCAGGCACCGGCGCCGTTAGCCTTCCCCCGTGGGTGTATTGGGGGCCGGATTCGACCTTCGACCTCAAGTCGCCGGGAAACACAGTGGCTGCCTACCAAGCAGTGATTCAAGAGGGCCGCGTCGTCGATCAGGTGCAGATACTGAACCGCGACATCTTGATCGCGATGTGGCCGAAACTGACGATGCCTGCTCGCGTGCGTCACTTGTGGGAAGGCCGCTTTCCGGAACTGGTGCCCGAACAGTGACGTCGGAGAAGGATCTCCAGCGTGCCGTTACTCAAACGGCGCTCCGAGCGCTCATGGGCACGCCGTTCGCGCTGGCCGGCTCGGGGGCAATTCGCGAGCACGGCATCATCGATCGACCGACCCAAGACATTGACCTGTTCACTTCGGATCCGGACGCCTCTCGTTTCGGGTCCGCTGTGTCTGCTGTCGTCGCCGAGCTCAGGTCTGTCGGCCACTCGGTCGACGAAATACGCCGTGTCGAGCAGTTCGCTCGGTTACACCTCACGACAGCACAGGGGCGGTTCGTCGAAATCGACATGGGCGTTGACTCGCGCGAAGCAGAGGCAGTGACGCTGTCACTCGGGCCTGTCTTGAGCCTTGGAGACGCGGTGGGCAACAAAGTCGGTGCTCTATTTAGCCGGGCCGAAGCCCGCGACTACATCGATGTGGACGCCATTCGCACTTCAGGAAAATTCACCGACTCCGAGCTGATTGACGCTGCACACAGCCGCGACCGGGGGTTCGAGGTGGGGATGTTCGCGAAGCAGATTGACGGGGCTCAAAAGCTCAGGCTGGAGCAGGTCGAGAGATATCGGGTGTCGCAATCGCAGCTCGACGCGATAAAGGTGCGCTTCGGCGAGTGGGCTTTCGTTCTTCGCGCGCTCGACTAGAAGTGGCGACCCGCAGGTGCCGGGAGTATCGACGCGATGGTTGTGTGCACTTGCGGAATCGCCGCGCGCTAAGACATCGACGGAAAGTGGCGAGCTGATGGCGACATCGAGCATCCAGGTCCAAATTGTCGCTACAGCTAAGGGGAGATGCCATGGTGACGCGAAAGAGTTTGTGTTACGCCGAGAACGGCACCGGGCCGCCCACCTTGACGGCATGATCTGCGTCGGCGGTGTCCTGCGAACCGGCTGGTACGGCGTCTGACCGCGCGAACCCGAGCACCGGGCACCGCGAGTGTCGTAGCGTGAAACCCATGCTGTTGCGCTTTCAACTCGTCGACTCCGCCCCGACAGTTGCCCGCGAGGTCGTACTCGAAGGCTCCACCACGCTCGACGTCGTGCACCTGGTTGTGCAGCGGCTGTACGGCTGGCAGAACGTGCATATGCACCGCTTCGACTCGGCAGACCCGTACCAGCGCCAGCGCACAGACGCACCCGAACCCCGGTCGTGGCTGCTGCCATCGCTGCTCGACGAGTTCGATGGGGAGCCCGACAGCGACACCACAGTGGGTGAGGCACTCGAGGTCTCAGGCGGCACCCTCTGGTACGAGTACGACTTCGGCGATGGCTGGCAGGTCACCATCACCGTGCTAGACGCCACCGACAGTGCCGACTCCACAGCGGCAGTGACCGACGCCACCGGACATGGCCCGGGCGATGACCTCGGGGGTGTTCACACGTTCAACGAGCTGCGCACAGTGGTCCCTATCGGTGGCATAGCCCCCGTCGACCGCGAGAAACTCGACGCCGACCTGAAGATATTGCTCGCCGCCACCCGCGCTCTTGCGCACCTGCGACCCCTACTTGCGCGCGTCACCACCGACGTTAGCGCGCAGTGGTGCGAGCGGGTCGCAAGTGCGGTGGCGAATCCACCGGTCATTGACGACGTAGCGATCGCGGCCAGCGTCAGACCTTTTCAATGGATGCTGCGCCGCATCGGCCCCGACGGCATCGCCCTGACGGGCGCGGGTTGGCTGCCGCCGGCCCTCGTGCGCGACGCGATGCACGAGCTCGGCTGGGAACATCGCGCTATCGGAATGATGAACCGCGAAGACCGCACGCCCGCCATCGCCGAGCTGCGCGCCACGATGCGGCATCTCGGGCTGTTGCGGGTTGCCAAAGGGCGCATCGCGGTGACGGCGATGGCGCGTCGGCTCGTCGACGACCCGATCGCGCTCTGGCGATACGTGGCCGAGCAGGTCGTTGCACGAGCGCCCAGCGATGCCGATCGCGACTTGCAACTGCTGCTCGCCGTGCACCTCGTCGCGTACCGTGCCGTTGACCGCGGCGTTGACCACCACGTTGACCACGCCTCGGGGCGTGACGTTGACCCCGCCGCGGGGCGTGACGTTGACCCCGCCGCGGGGCGTGCGCTCAACAGCGGGCGGCTCGCCGCATCGATCGCTGAAGGGCTCACCACCCTCGGCTGGCACGACCGTGGCGGCCCTGATGCCGGCTTCGCCGACCCGCGAGGCGCTGGAATCACGCTCGCAACCGCCGAATCGATGTTGCGGGATGCTCTGCAGCCCCTCGGCGACCTCGGCGCCTTCACCGTCGGCGTGTACCGGTGGTATCGCGGTGACAAAGTGACCGAGGTGGGGCGGGCGCTCGGCT
>Ga0163151_10004849_pt1 | contig 17669 bp, 14 predicted proteins | sample OliLakLV19MP5IB2_FD_145596 | JGI IMG/M metagenome (GOLD analysis project Ga0163151, IMG submission 145596) | Freshwater microbial mat bacterial communities from Lake Vanda, McMurdo Dry Valleys, Antarctica - Oligotrophic Lake LV.19.MP5.IB-2 | ecosystem: Environmental > Aquatic > Freshwater >...
GGCGGCGATCGGCCCAGAAATTGGCCTCGGCCGAATGGGCCATCGCCGCCTGGGTCATGAAGACCAAGGCCGCGAGGGTCGCAGCAACCGTTTTTTTGAAAAGGAGAGGACTTCTCAAACGCACGCCCCAAACCGAAGACTTTCGAAGGCCCTAAGAGTTATGAGGAATCCATTTTAGGCGGGAGGCGCTTAAGAAGGGCTTAAGAGACTGTAACTTTGTTGTGACATCCCAACCGGCCGGACGGGCTTGACGCACCCACAGGTAGTAACTACAATGCCGCACAACAACTACAGGTTGTAGCGCACGTTCTCCGAGGATCCCCAAATGAAGTGTCCGCATTGCAGCCATCCGGAAGATCACGTCATTGATTCGCGTCCCGTGGAAAGCGGCAGCGTCATCCGCCGCCGACGGGAATGCCTCTCCTGCGCCCGCCGGTTCACCACCTATGAACGGCTGGAAGTCATCCCGCTCGTCGTCCTCAAATCCGACAACCGCCGCGAGCCCTTCGACCGCAGCAAACTTCGCGAGGGCGTCCTCCGCGCCTGCAAGAAACGCGACATTACCGTCGAGCAGGTGGAGCGCCTCGTCACCGACGTGGAGACGTCTCTCCAGGAAGATTTCGTGATGGAAGTGCCGAGCCGGGCCATCGGGGACCTCGTTCTCGCGCGCCTCAAGGAACTCGATCCCGTCGCCTACATCCGGTTCGCCTCCGTTTACCGCCAGTTTTCCGACATGGACACTTTCCTCAACGAAGTCCGGGGCCTCAAGCAGGAGCAGAAGCTCAAGGCCAAGAAAGTGAAGTACGCCGATCTGCTTTCCACTTACCTCAACGGGTCCGCCCTCAAGAACTGACCTCCCCTTCGCTGAAGCTTCGGGGAGCGAGTACGAATGAAAAAGACTGAAGCGACCATCACCCCGAGCGAAAGCGCCTTCCGCAACTCCAGTGCCGGCGGATCCATCCGGCTGACCGAAAATCAGCGCCGCGTCATTGAAGACAAGTACCTCAAGAGCGCCCCTTCCATCGATGCATGGCTGGCCGGCGTCGCCCACAACATCGCGCTGGCCGAACTCCTTCACCATCCCTCCGCCCATCAATGGGGCCTGTTCGACGGCGTGCGCGTCACCAAGAAGGAAACGCCCGCCCCAGCCGACGGCCTTCCCGCCGAGTCACCACGCCTGCTTCGTTCCTGGATTTTTCACGCTGGACTTCAGACCGCGAATGAGCGCGACAACAACTTTCAGCGTTTCATCAAGAATTGCTCGATAGCCGTTGATAAGCATGCAGAAGCCAAAGAGACGGTATCGCTTTGGGCCAACCGATTTTTCGATCTGATGAGTTCGTGGCGCTTCCTCCCGAATTCCCCAACGCTGATGAACGCCGGCCGCGAGCTCCAGCAGTTATCGGCATGCTACGTGCTTCCGGTGGAAGACTCGATGGAAGGCATCACCGGCGCCCTTCAGGCCCAGGCGCTCATTCATAAATCAGGCGGGGGAACCGGTTTTTCGTTCGGCCGCTTGCGCCCTTCCGGGGACGCGGTGAAGAGCACGGAAGGCGTGGCCTCGGGCGTGATTTCGTTCATGGGAGTCTTCGACAAGATGACCGCCGTCGTCAAGCAAGGGGGCAACCGCCGCGGCGCCAACATGGGCGTTCTGCCTTACTGGCACCCGGAGATCCGCGACTTCGTTCGGATGAAACGCAAACCCGGGACGATGGAGAATTTCAACATCTCGGTGATGGTCGACGAATCTTTCCTTGAGTCCGTTAAAAACGACTGGGAATACAAGCTGCTGAGCCCGCGCACAAAAGAACCGGTCGGCACCGCGCGCGCCCGCGAAGTCTTCGACGCTATCGTTGAAAATGCTTGGACGACAGGCGATCCCGGGATCATCTTCTCAGATCGAATTAACCAGTCCACGTCCAACCCCACGCCCGCGCTGGGCGAGATTGAGGCCACCAACCCGTGCGGAGAACAGCCCTTGCTGCCCAACGAGCCGTGCAACCTCGGCTCGCTGAACCTCGCCGCCTTCATCACGGGCTCGTCGTTCGATTGGGACGCCCTCGCGGTCGCGGTGGACGTTGCCATCCGGTTCCTCGATGACGTCATCGACGTGAACAATTATCCGCTTCCGGAAATCGAAGCGCTGGCCAAGGGCAACCGCCGCATCGGGCTCGGCGTGATGGGCTGGGCCGAGGCGCTCGTGATGATGGGCGTTCCCTACGATTCGCCCGAAGCGCTCACCCGCGCCGGCGAGGTGATGGATTTCATCAGCAAGCGCAGCACGCGCGCCTCCGAGGCTTTGGCGCTCGAGCGTGGCGTGTTCCCCAACTGGCGCGGCAGCATCTACGATCCCGCCGGCCCTCACCACCGGGGCGAATCGCGCGCCGTGCGCCATTGCGCGCGAACGACGATCGCTCCCACCGGCACGATCGGGATCGCCGCCGGACTTCAGGGCGCGGGCATCGAACCTTTTTACGCCCTCGCCTATACCCGCTACAACGCGAAGGCGCTCGAGGCGGTGAAGGCCGGGAAGGCGCCGGAGCCGCGCGACGTCTACTTTGAAGTGAATCCGCTTTTCCGCCGGGCGGCGGAGCAGCACGGCTTTTTCGGGCTGGGGGAGAACGAGCTCTGGGAAAAGATTGAGCGAAACCGGAAATCGATCCGCGGAATTCCGGAGATTCCCGCCGACATCCAGGCCCTCTTCGCCACATGCTACGACGTGAACCCGGATTACCACGTCCGCATGCAGGCCGCGTTTCAGGCGCACACCGACAATGCCGTCTCGAAGACCGTCAACCTTCCGGCCGGCGCCACGACGGCCGACGTCCGCCGGGTGTTCCTTCTCGCCCACGAGCTCGGTTGCAAAGGGATCACCGTTTACCGCGACGGCTCGAAACAGCAGCAGGTGCTCAACCTGCTTCCCGCCGGCGCTCGCCAGCGCCGCTCGCCCGACCTCACGCAAGGCGTCCAGTCAGAGTATTACGAGATCAAAACGGGCCACGGCCCTCTCCACGTCCATATCGACTACGACGCCGACGGGCCCTACCGCGTGTTCGCGAGCCTGCCGCCCGTGGGGACCGAAATTTCCGGGCTCACGTCCATCGTGGGCGTCCTCGTATCGAAATACCTCGAGCAGGGCGGAGACCCGATCAAGATTTTGAAGCACCTCCAGTCCGTGAAGGGGGACCGGCCGCTGGGGCTCGGCGAGCATAAAGTGAACTCCATCTCGCACGCGGTGGCCATTGCCCTGCGCAACCATTTGAAGAAGCACGGTCACCTCGAAGGAAATGAAGACGAGGTGACGGAGGCGACGGTGCAGCCCGGCATCGCCAAAAGCCCCGCCGAAGACCCGGCCCTTCTCGAACTTTGGAACCTCTCGCATGTCGCCGACCAGTGCCCGAACTGCTACAGCTCGAACGTGACGTTCGGCGCCGGCTGTTCGGGCCCCGTCTGCCGCGACTGCGGACATTCGGAGTGCAGCTAATGCCCGTCAAATCAGACTCGTGGATCGTGAAGAAATGTGAGAAGGACGCCATGATCGCGCCCTTTGAGCGCGCGCAGGTAAAGCTGGTGGAGCGGGGGGACGCCCGGGCCGAGAAGGTCCTCTCCTTCGGACCGTCGAGCTACGGCTACGACATGCGCCTCGGCACGCAGTTCCGCCGCCTGTCGCCTCAGGAAGGCCGCGCCATCGACCCGAAAAAGATCGACGACGCCCTGCTCGTGCCCTTCGAGACGGATCAGCCCTTCGAAATCGCGCCTCACGGTCTCGTCCTGGCGCAGACCCTGGAGTATTTCAAGATCCCCCGCGACATCCTCACCATCTGCTTCGGCAAGAGCACCTACGCGCGCTGCGGCGTGTTCGTGAACGTAACGCCGTTCGAGCCCGAGTGGGAGGGGTTCGCGACCATCGCGGTGAGCAACCTGACGGCCTCGCCGGTGAAACTTTACCCGAAGGAAGGAATCGCCCAGCTCATCTTCCTCCAGGCCGACGACGTGTGCGCCGTTTCGTACAAGGACAAAGATGGGAAGTACCAGGCCCAGAAGGGTATCACCACGGCCCGCGTGTAGTTTTGAAGCGGCTTCATTTTTTGATTAACTTCACGCTCTTCCGCCCCAGAAACCAAGAACATGATGAGCACATCGTCATTCCCGCGTAGGCGGGAATCCAGTCTGCTCTCTCCCGAATCCGAGATGGATTCCCGATAGAGGCATTCGGGAATGACGAACGATTAATTTTCTTCAATAACCTTTCAACCACCCAAGGAGATCACCCTACATGGCATTTTTCATCGGACGCGGACGCGAAGCCCGCAGAGCTTACGGATTTGACGAAATCGCCCTGGTCCCCGGCGGCCTGACCATCAACCCCGCCGAAGTCGATATCCGCGTTAAAATCGGAACCGACACCCTCAATCTCCCCTTCATCGCCAGCGCCATGGACGGCGTCGTCGACGTCAAATTCGCGATCGCCATGGGCAAGATGGGCGGCCTCGCTGTCCTCAACCTTGACGGCGTCCAGACCCGCTACGAAGACCCGACGGAAATCCTTTCCGAAATCCAGCGCGCCGACCCCGAGACGGCCACCGAGCTCGTGCAGAAGATGTACAAGGAGCCGATCAAGGAAAAGCTGATCGCCCGGCGCGTTGAGCAGATCAAGAAGGGCGGCGCGAAAGTCGCCGTCTCCTCCATTCCGCAGAACGCCGAAAAGTTCGGCTCGATCGCCCAGGAAGCGGGCGCCGACTTCTTCTTCGTCCAGGCCACGGTCATCACCGTCCGTCATCAGTCGACGCTGTACAAGACCGTCGACCTCCACAAGCTCTGCAAGAAAACGCTCAAGGACCTGAACGTGGTGCTCGGCAACACCGTGCAGTACGACGCGACCGTTGAGCTCATGGAAACGGGATGCGCCGCCCTCCTGGTCGGCGTCGGCCCGGGCTCGGCCTGCACCTCGCGCGGCGTGCTCGGCATCGGCGTTCCCCAGGTCACCGCGACGGTGGACTGCGCCGCCGCCCGCGACTTCCACTACAAGAAATACGGCAGGTACGTCCCGATCATCACCGACGGCGGCATGAGCACCGGCGGCGACATCTGCAAGGCGTTCGCCGCGGGCTCCGACGCGGTCATGGTCGGCTCCGCCTTCGCCCGCGCGAAGGAAGCGCCCGGCGGCGGCTTCCACTGGGGAATGGCCACGCCGCACCACAACCTTCCGCGCGGCACGCGCATTCGCGTCGGCACCACCGGCTCGCTCGAGGAAATCCTCAACGGTCCGGCGCGCACCGACGACGGCACGCAGAACCTGGTGGGCGCGCTCCGCACCTGCATGGGCTCGGTGGGCGCGCAGAACATCCGCAACCTCCAGCTCACCGAAATCGTGCTGGCGCCCGAGATCAAACACGAGGGCAAACTCTTCCAGAAAGCGCAGAAGATCGGAATGGGGAAATAATCGTTCCATGATCGTCATCCTCGACTTCGGATCGCAGTACACCCAGCTGATCGCGCGCAAGGTGCGTGAGAGCAACGTGTACTGCGAAATTCATCCGTTCAACACGAAGTGGGACACGATCTCCGCCCTGAAACCCAGCGGCGTCATCCTCTCCGGCGGGCCGTCGAGCGTTTATGAGAAAGGCGCGCCCAAGCCCGACAAGAAGATGTTCGCCTCGGGCGTGCCGCTGCTCGGCATCTGCTACGGACTTCAGTGCATCGTGGAGCATTTTGGCGGCAAGGTTCAGCCCTCCAAGCACCGCGAGTACGGGCCTGCCAACGTGAGCGTGGTGCACCGCGACTCGCTCTTCGATACCCTGCCCGATTCCCTCCCGGTGTGGATGAGCCACGGCGACGCCGCCACGAAAATGCCCAAGGCCTTTCAGACCCTGGCGAAGACCGAGAACGCGCCGCACGCCGCGATCAAGCATGAAACGCTGCCCATCTTCGGCGTTCAGTTCCACCCCGAAGTGCACCACACGCCCGACGGCGTGGCCATCATCAAGAATTTCACGCACAACGTCTGCAAGGACGCCGCCAACTGGAGCATGAAGTCATTCCTCGATGAGGCGACCCGCGAGGTGCGCGCGACGGTGGGGAAAGATCGCGTGATCCTCGGCCTGTCGGGCGGCGTCGACTCGTCGGTGGTCGCGGCCCTGCTTCATCGCGCCATCGGCAAGCAGCTCACCGCCATTTTCGTCGACAACGGCGTGCTCCGCTCGGGCGAGAAAGAGCGCATGCGCCGGATTTTCGACGGCTCGCTCGGTTCCGAGCTGAAAGTCATCGACGCCGCCAAACTTTTCCTCTCCAAGCTCAAGGGCGTCACCGACCCCGAGAAGAAGCGCAAGATCATCGGTCGCACGTTCATCGAGGTCTTCGACAAGGAAGCCAAGAAAATCCGCGGCGTGAAATTCCTGGCGCAGGGCACGCTCTACCCGGACGTCATCGAAAGCGTGTCGGTGAAGGGCCCGTCGGCCGTCATCAAGTCGCACCACAACGTGGGCGGCCTGCCGAAGAATATGAAGCTCAAGCTCGTCGAGCCCGTGCGCTTTCTCTTCAAGGATGAAGTTCGCGCCCTCGGCCGCGAGCTCGACCTTCCCAAGGAACTCATCAACCGCCATCCGTTCCCCGGCCCAGGCCTCTCCATTCGCATCCTGGGCGAAGTGACGGCCGAGCGCGTGAAGCTTTTGCAGAAAGCCGACCTCATCGTTGAAAACGAAGTCCGCGCCGCGGGCCTTTACGACCAGCTCTGGCAGGCCTTTGCTGTCCTTCTTCCGGTGAAATCCGTGGGCGTGATGGGCGACCAGCGCACCTACGAGGCCACCTGCGCCATCCGCGCGGTGACGTCGCAGGACGCCATGACCGCCGACTGGGCCGACCTTCCCCGCCCCGTGCTCTCGCGCATCTCGAACCGCATCATCAACGAAGTGAAGGGCATCAACCGCGTCGTCCTCGATATCTCCTCCAAGCCGCCGGCGACGATCGAATGGGAGTGATGGCCACCGACATCCAGATTGATCTCCCGCTCTTCTGGCGGGGAAAAGTCCGCGACGTTTACGATCTCGGCGACCACCTTCTGTTCGTCACCTCCGACCGCATTTCCGCCTTCGACTTCGTCCTGAGCTCGCTCATTCCCGGAAAGGGGAAGGTGCTCAACCATATCTCCGCGTTCTGGTTCAAGAACCTCGAGGGCGTGATCGCGAACCATTTTATTTCCGTCGACGTTAAGGACTATCCCGAATCCGCCCGGAAGTTCGCCTCGCAGCTCGAGGGCCGCTCCATGCTCGTGCAGAAAACTCAGAAGCTGGCGGTGGAGTGCATCGTGCGCGGGTACCTCGCCGGCTCGGGGTGGAAGGAATACCAGAAGTCGCAGTCCATCTGCGGCATCAAGCTTCCCGCGGGCCTGCGCGAATCCGAGAAACTGCCGGAGCCGATTTTCACCCCCACGACAAAGGCTGAGGGCGGAGCCCACGACGAGAACATGACGTTCGACGAGATGTCAGCGCTCATCGGCAAGCCGCTCGCCGAAACGCTGCGCGCCAAGAGCCTCGAAATTTATGAGAAGGGCCGCGCCTGGGCCGACGCCCGCGGCATCATCATCGCCGACACGAAGCTCGAGTTCGGTGTGATCGGCGGCCAGCCGATGTTGATCGACGAAGTGATGACGCCCGACTCATCGCGCTTCTGGGACAAGGCCAGCTACGCCGCGGGGCGCTCGCAGGACTCATTCGACAAGCAGGTCATCCGCGACTACCTCGAGAAAGATCTGAAGTGGGACAAAAAGCCGCCCGTGCCGTCGCTGCCGCCGCCGATCATCGAGAAGACGCTCGAACGCTACCGTCAGGTCGTCGACCGGCTCACCGCGTCCATTTAATGGCCACGTACATCATTGAAATCCATCCGAAGAAGGCCGAGTTCGACCCGCTCGGCCGCCAGGTGAAGAACGCGCTCATCGACGCGGGCGAGCCGGCCAAATCGGCTTCCGTCGAGACGAGCCGCCTGTTCCGCATCGGCGGAAACCTGACGCCCGAGCAAATTCAGAACGTGGCCAGCACGCTCCTCCTCGACCCCGTGGTCGAGACGGCCACCGTACAGGACACCGCCCCCGTGAAGGGGAAGAAGCCCGCGAAGGCGCGCGGCGGCTTCGTTCTCGACATCTGGCCGAAGCCCGGCGTTACCGACCCGGTCGGCGAAACGGTGGAGAAGGGCCTGCGCGACCTCGGCATTTCCGGCGAGATCAGCGCGGCGTCGGCCCAGCGATATTTTTTCCCGAAAGTCTCGAGTGAAAGCCTCATCAAAAATCTGGCCCGGCGTTCGCTCGCCAACGAGCTCATTCATGTTATCGACATCCGAAAAGGCTAACGCCAAAGTCGTCCCGATCCTGAGCGCCGGCGACGGTGAGCTCGAGAGCATCAGCAAGACCGGCATGCTGTCACTCACGCTCGAGGAAATGAAGACCATCCAGGCCTACTTCAAGGCCGCCGGCCGCGACCCGCTCGACGCCGAGCTTGAAACGATCGCGCAAACGTGGAGCGAACATTGCTTCCACAAGACCTTCCGCGGCGCCTATGAGTATTCCGAGGTCGCGCTCGACGGCGAAGAAGCCCTCGCCAAAACGCCGCGCACCTACGAAAATCTGCTGAAGGAAACCGTTTTTCGCGCCACCACCGAAATCAACGCCCCGTGGTGCCTCTCCGTGTTCAAGGACAACGCCGGCGTCATCGCTTTTGACGACGAAGACGCCATCTGCTTCAAGGTGGAGACGCACAACCATCCATCGGCGCTCGAGCCCTACGGCGGCGCGGGCACCGGCCTGGGCGGCGTCATCCGCGACGTTCTCGGCTGCGGGCTCGGCGGCAAGCCCGTCATGAACACCGATGTGTTCTGCTTTGGCCCGCTCGACACCCCGGCCTCCGCCCTTCCCGAGGGCGCCCTGCACCCGAAGCGCATCGCCCGGGGCGTGGTGAGCGGCGTGCGCGACTACGGCAACCGCATGGGCATTCCGACATCGAACGGCGCCATCTATTTCGATCCCGGTTACGTCGGCAACCCGCTCGTGTTCTGCGGCACCGTCGGCGTGATCCCCAATTCCATGATCGAGAAAAGCGTGAAGCCGGGCGACCTCGTGGTCGCTGTCGGCGGCCGCACCGGGCGCGACGGCGTGCACGGCGCCACGTTCTCTTCGGCCCCGCTCGAGAAAGGCATCACGTCGAGCGTGGTGCAGATCGGCCACGCCATCATGGAGAAGAAGACCATGGATGCGCTCCTCCAGGCGCGCAACAAGCGGCTCTACCGCGGCGTGACGGACTGCGGCGCGGGCGGGTTCTCCTCGGCCATCGGCGAGCTCGGAAAAGACACCGGCGTGCGCGTGGACCTCGAGAAGGCGCCGCTCAAATACCAGGGCCTCGCTCCGTGGGAGATCTGGGTCTCGGAATCGCAGGAGCGCATGGTCCTCGCGGTGCCGCCGGAGAACTGGAACACCCTTCGCACCCTTTTCGCCAACGAGAACGTCGAGGCCGTGGCGCTCGGCACCTTCACCGATGACAAGCGCCTCACCGTCGCCTACCACGGCGAGGTGGTGGTCAGCCTCGACATGGAATTCCTGCACGACGGCGCGCCCAAGCTCCGCCTGAAAGCCGAATGGGACACCAACATTCACCGCAAGCGCTACCGGGAAGAGAACCTCCCCGTGGCCGCCGGCGGAGCGACGCGCGACGACATCGGCGGCACGCTCAGGGCGCTTCTCGCTCACCCCGTGATCGCCAGCAAGGAATCGGTGGTTCGCCAGTACGACCACGAAGTCCAAGGCGGCAGTATCGTGAAGCCGTTCATGGGCGCTGAGAAAGACGGCCCGACCGACGCCGCCGTGTTCCGCCCGAAGCTCTCCACCTGGCGCGGCGTGGCCGTGTCGAACGGAATGAACATTGAGCTCGGCAAATGGGACCCGTACCTGATGGCCAAAGCCGCCGTCGACGAGGCTTACCGCAACCTGATCGCGGTGGGCGGGGGACTGAAAGAGGCGGCCATCCTCGACAATTTCTGCTGGGGCGACCAGAAGAATGCGCACGACCTCGCGGCGCTCGTGCGCGCCTCCGAGGGCGCCAAGGAAGCGGCCCTGGCCTACGGCCTGCCGTTCATCTCCGGCAAGGACAGCTTCCACAACACCTGGCGCGCGCCCGACGGGCAACTCCATTCCATTCCGCCGACGCTCCTCATCTCCGCCATCGGCGTGATCGACGACGTCCGCCAGTGCCTCACGTCCGGCCTGCGGGGCGCCGAGAACCTTCTTTACGTGGTCGGCGAAACGCGCGGCGAAACGCGCGGCTCCATCGCGGCGGCGCTCTGGCAAGACCAGTCGGGCAAGCTTCCCATCGTCAAGCTTTCGGAATCCCGGAGCCTTTACAGAAAGCTTCAGGCCGGGATGAAGCACAAGTTCGTTCTCTCGTGCCACGATTTGTCGGACGGCGGCCTGGCCGTCGCGGCCGCGGAGATGGCCTTCGGCTCCGCCCTCGGCGTCGAGATCGAGCCTCCGAAAAAAGGCTTCGACCTTTCTTCGGTTCTCTTCAACGAAACGCCCGGCCGATTCCTGGTGGAAGTTGCGCCGGCCAACAAGGAGGCCTTCGAGCAAACCATCGGCCTCCTGTTCGCCGAGCGGGTGGGCAAGACCGTGAAGAAGCCGTCCGTCGCCATCCGCGTCGACGGAAATATCCTTTTTGAAGAAACCACGCGCGCTTTGAAGGACCTGTGGAAGCGCTCCTTGGCGGGCCTATGATCGGAACGAAGAACAACAACGGACAGAAGGAAACGGTGAGCGCGCTCGTGGTGCGGGCGGCCGGGACCAACTGCGACCAGGAAACCGTTCACGCGCTAACCCTGGCGGGCGCCACCTGCGACGTGAAGCACGTCAACGAAATCCTCACCGGCCGCATTCGCCTTCATCCCTACCAGATCGTCGTGTTCCCGGGCGGCTTCTCGTACGGCGACGACATCGCCGCGGGCAAGGTGCTCGCCAACGAGCTCCGCCTGCGCCTGCGCGACCAGCTCCAGCGCTTCGTGGAATCGGGCAAGCTCGTCATCGGAATCTGCAACGGCTTTCAGGTTCTCATCAAGTCGGGCCTTCTGCCGGGCTTCGACACCATCGACAGCGAACAACTCGCCACACTCACGCTCAACGATTCCGCGCGCTTCCAGTGCGAATGGGTGGGAATGGCCACCGAGAAGTCCGCCGCGTCATGGCTCGACGGCATGCCGTCCACGCTCGAGCTTCCGATCGCGCATGGAGAGGGGAAGTTCATCACCGCCTCCCCGAAGGTCCTGACCCTGCTGAAAAAAAACCGCCAGGTCATCCTGCGTTACGCGCCGATGAACCCAAACGGTTCCGAGGCCGCCATCGCCGGTATCTGCAACGCGCGCGGAAACGTGGTGGCCATGATGCCGCACCCCGAACGCTTCGTGACCCGCTTCCAGCATCCGAACTGGCCGTCAATTCCAGCGCGGCCCAATGACGTCGGCGACGGTTTCTTTTTCTGGGAGAAAGCCGTGGCCCATGCAAAAACACTTTCTCAGGGAGTTGCCCGATGAGCTGCGGAAACTGCGACCACGCGCCCAAGCGCGACCACCACCCGCTCGAATCCGTCAGCGGCAACCAGATCCATGCGATCGCGGCGCAGCTTCGCGCCGGCCAAGACCCCGGCATGGCTTACGCGCGCAAAACGCCTTTCGACTCGATGCATGAGGAATGCGGCATTGCCGCCGTCTACGGCCACACCGACGCGTCGCGCCTCGTTTATCTTTCGCTCTACGCCCTTCAGCACCGCGGCCAGGAAGCGGCCGGTATCGTGTCCTCGAACGGCTCGGGCCTTCACACCAAGCTCGCCGTCGGCCTGGTCGCCGATATCTTCAACCAGCCGGTGCTCGACGAGCTGTCGGGCGCCCACGCCATCGGCCACGTACGTTATTCGACGGCGGGGGACTCCAGCGCCAAGAACTGCCAGCCCATCGGCGTGAACACGGCCAACGGCAACATCGCCGTCGCGCACAACGGCAACCTGACGAACGCGATCGAGCTGCGCCGGAAGCTGGAGTCGCAGGGCGCCATTTTCCAGACGAACTCCGACACCGAGGTCGTCCTCCACCTTTTCGCGAAGTCGAAGGAGAAAGGCTTCGTGAAGGCCCTCCTCGACGCGCTGCGCAAGCTGCGCGGCGCCTACTGCTTCGTCTTCATCACGAAGAAGGGCATCATCGCCGCCCGCGACCCGCACGGCGTGCGCCCGCTGGCCCTCGGCAAGATCGGCAAGACCTGGGTGGTCGCCTCCGAGACCAGCGCGTTCGACCTGATCGGCGCCACCTACGTTCGCGACGTCCAGCCCGGCGAGCTCATCGACATCACCAAGGACGGCATCAAGTCGCACACCATCTCGAAGGCGGCCAACAAGGCCATGTGCGTGTTCGAGTACGTGTACTTCTCCCGGCCCGACAGCAAGATTTTCGGCAACACCGTTTACGAGATTCGCCGCGAGATGGGGCGGCAATTGGCCCGAGAAGCCCCGCCGCCGCCCGGCACCGACATGGTGATTCCGATTCCCGATTCCGCCACCGTCGCGGCGATGGGTTACGCGGAAGCCTCCGGCGTCCGCTACGACATGGGGCTCATTCGCAGCCATTACATCGGCCGCACGTTCATCGAGCCCAAGCAGGCCATCCGGGACTTCGGGGCGAAGATTAAATACAATGCCGTCGCTGACGCCCTTCGAGGGAAAAAGATCATCGTCATCGACGATTCGATCGTCCGGGGCACCACCAGCCGAAAACTCGTCCGCATGCTGCGGCATGTCGGCGTGAAGGAGGTGCACATGCGCATCAGTTCTCCTCCCATCATCAGCCCCTGCTTCTATGGCATCGACACGCCCACCACCAAGGAGCTGGTCGCCGCCCGTTTTCCTCTCGATAAAGTGCGCGAATACCTCGGCGTCGACAGCCTGGCCTACCTGAGCGAAGCCGGCATGCTCAAGTCCACGCGCATGAACGGAAAGGATTTCTGCACCGCCTGCTTCACGGGCCGTTACCCGATTCTGCTCGAGAAGGGCATCCGCTCCGACAACACCGTTCCCCAATAGCATGAAGAACGCCGTCCTCCTCATCGGTTCCGGCGGCCGCGAACACGCGATCGCCCTCGCGCTGCGCAGAAGCGCATCGGTGGGCGATTTGTTTTGCGCCCCCGGAAACGCGGGCATGGCCGACGTGGGGACCGTAACGGCGCTCGACGTGAGCGATCACGCCGCCGTCCTCCGCTTCGTCGAGCAGAAGAACATCGCCCTCACCGTCATCGGCCCCGAAGCGCCGCTCGTGGCCGGCCTCCCGGACGCGCTCCGCGCGAAGAACCACCTCGTGCTCGGCGCGTCGAAGGACGCCGCGATGCTCGAGGGCTCCAAGATCCAGGCCAAGACGTTCATGGCGAAGTACGGTATTCCCACGGCCGGCTTCAAGGTTTTCTCCAACCCCACGGAAGCCAAGGCCTTCGCCCGCTCACCCGAAGGCGCAGCCTTCCGGGTCATGAAGGCCGACGGCCTGGCCGCCGGCAAGGGCGTGGTCGTGGCCGAGACCGCCGAAGGCCTCGTGGAAGCGATCGACGACGCGATGGTCACCAAACGCTTCGGGGCCGCGGGCGACAAGATCATCCTGGAAGAAACGCTGACGGGGCCGGAAGTCAGCCTCATGGCGCTCACCGACGGCCGCACCGTCCTGCCGTTCCCCGCCTCGCAGGACCACAAGCGCGTTTTCGACAACGACGAAGGGCCGAACACCGGCGGCATGGGCGCCTACGCGCCGACGTCTTTCTACGACGATCTCACGCGCGTCGAGGTGGAGAAGAACATCATCCAGAACTTCGTTCGCGGCGTTCAGGCCGAGGGTTGGGATTTTCGCGGCATCATTTATTTCGGCCTCATGCTCACCAAGAAGGGCCCCAAGGTCCTCGAGTTCAACGTGCGTCTCGGCGACCCCGAGGCGGAAGTGATCATGCCGCTCATCGAGTCCGACGTCTTTGAGTTGTTCAAGGCCGTGGCGGAGGGGAACCTCTCCAATGTGTCACTCCAGCTCAAGCCGGGCTTCGCCTGCACGGTGGTCATGGCGTCGGGCGGATATCCGGGCTCGTTCGAGACTGGCCTTCCCATCACGGGCCTCGACGCCGCCGCCAAGACCGACCGGGTGTTCGTCTTCCATGCGGGCACGAAGGAGAAGGACGGCGCGTTCTCGACGAGTGGCGGCCGCGTTCTCTCGGTGACCGGCCTCGGCAAGACGCTCGACGCCGCCGTGGTTCGCGCCTACCAGGGCGTGAAGCGAATCTCGTTCTCCAAAGCCCACTTCCGCAACGACATCGCCGGCAAAGCGCTCAAAAACCGGCGCATCACCCAGCGCATCCGCCGGATGAAAGACCGCCGCGTGGCGACCCTCGGCAAGGCCTGACCCTCTTATGACCCGAGCGAAACCCCTCAACATCCGAGAAACTATCCCCGCCGAGAAAGTGAAAGCGGCCATCGAGCACCTCACGAGCTCGCTCATGGCGAAGTTCGACTTTCGCTCCGGCGACGTGGTCATCGTGGGCATCCACACGCAGGGCGCGGCCATCGCCGAACGCGTGGCCAACCAGATCCGGCAGAAGCTCGGCGTCGACGTTCAGCTCGGCGTGCTCGACATCACTTTCTATCGCGACGACTTCGGCAAGCGCGGCCTCAACCCCGTGATGGTGGAGACCAGGATCGATTTCGATATCGACGACAAGAAAGTCGTGCTGTTCGACGACGTTCTCTTCACGGGCCGCACCATCCGCGCGGCGCTCGACGAGCTCATGGACTATGGCCGGCCGAGCAGCGTGACGCTCGCCGTCCTCATCGATCGGGGCCACCGCGAGCTTCCCATCGCCGCCGACATCGCGGCGCTCAAGATTCAAACGAAACGCGACGAGTCGGTGGTCGTCCACCTCGAGGAAACCGACCGCCGCGACGAAATCATCATCGGTGAGGGCGCCGAATGAAACACACGAACGAGAACGTCAGCCATCTCCTGGGCCTTGAATACCTGACGCGGCTGCAGATCGAACAGATCATCGACCAGGCCCGGCCGATGAAGCAGCTTTTCACGCGCACCGTCAAGAAAGTGCCCCTGCTCCGCGGTCGTTCGGTGGCGCTGGTGTTCTTCGAGCCCTCCACGCGCACGCGGACTTCGTTCGAGCTGGCCGCGAAGCGCCTCTCGGCCGACACGCTCTCCGTCGCCGCCTCCACGAGCTCGGTGCAGAAGGGCGAGTCGCTTATCGACACGGCCAAGACGCTCGAGGCCATGAAGACCGATTTCATCGTTCTGCGTCACGCCGCGTCGGGCGCGCCGCACCTGATCGCGCGCGAGGTAAAGTGTCACGTGGTCAACGCGGGCGACGGTCAGCACGAGCACCCGACGCAGGGCCTGCTCGACACGTTCACGATCCTCGAGAAGAAAAAAAGAATCGAAGGCCTGAAAGTCGCCATCCTGGGCGACGTCGCGCACTCGCGCGTGGCCCGCTCCAACCTCTGGGCGCTCTCCAAGCTCGGCGCGCACGTCGCCGTGTGCGGCCCCGAGACGCTTCTCCCCAAGGGCCTTCCGGAAATTTTCGGCCCCAACGTCACGGTCACCAGCAAGATCGACGAGGCCATCAAGGACGCCGACGTCATCAACGTCCTGCGAATCCAGCTCGAGCGGCAGAAGGAGAACCTGATGCCCTCGGTGCGCGAGTACGCGGAAATTTTCGGACTCAACTCCCAGCGCCTGGCCACCGCCAAGCGGGACTGCATCGTCCTCCATCCAGGCCCCATGAACCGCGGCGTCGAGATCACCTCCGAAGTCGCTGATTCCCATCAAAGCGTCATTCTCGAGCAGGTGACCAACGGGATCGCGGTGCGGATGTCCGTGCTCTACTGGCTCACCGGAAGCCCGATGATGACTGTGCAGAAAGCCAAAACGCTCCCGAGCGAAAGCGAGCAACTCCTATGACCTCCCAGATTTTCAGGCCGCACACGGGCAAGATCCTTATCAAACGTGGCCGCGTCATCTGTCCGCGCCAGAACATCGACCGCATCGCCGACGTCCTGATCGAGAACGGCCGCATCAAGCAGATCGGCGACATCGCTTCGCAAAGCGGCGTCGAGGAAATCTCGGCTGAGGGGAAAGTGGTGGCGCCGGGCCTGGTCGACATTCACGTCCACCTGCGCGAACCCGGCGGCGAGGCGAAGGAAACCATCGCCACCGGAACGAAGGCCGCGGCCGCGGGCGGCATCACGAGCGTCGTGTCGATGCCCAACACGAATCCGCCGATGGACAACATCACCGACATTCAATTTGTTCTGGGACGCGCGGCGCAGGACGCGTCGGCCCGCGTTTATCCGACCGGCACCATCTCGAAGGGCCGCGAAGGCAACGAGATGAGCGAGATCGGCGCCATGGTGCGCGTCGGATGCGTCGCCATCACCGACGACGGCGCGGGCGTGCAGAGCTCGCAGCTCCTCCGCCGCGCGCTCGAATACACGAAGACGTTCGACATTCCGGTCATGGAGCACGCGGAAGACGCGTCGCTCTTCGCCGGCGGCGTGATGAACGAGGGCACGGTGGCCACGCGCCTGGGACTCAAAGGCATTCCGCGCCAGGCCGAGTACATCATGGCCGCGCGCGACATCGCGCTCGCCGAACTCACCGGGGGCCGCCTTCACCTCACGCACATGTCGACCAAGGAATCGGTAGAACTCATCCGCCGCGCCAAGGAAAAGGGGCTGAAAGTCACCGCCGACGTCACCCCGCACCACCTCGTTTTGACCGAAGACGCCGTGGCCGAATACATGGCCAACGCCAAGGTGAACCCGCCGCTGCGCACCGCCGACGACGTATCCGCCCTCCGCCAGGCGCTCAAGGAAGGCGTGTTCGACTGCATCGCCACCGACCACGCGCCGCACACACAGTCGGAGAAGGCGCAGGAATTCAGCGAGGCGCCGTTCGGACTCATTGGCCTTGAGACCGCTTTGCCGCTCATGGTGACCGAGCTGGTGCGCGCCGGCGTGCTGACGCTGCCCGAAATGATCCGGCGCATGTCCGACGTACCCGCGAAGATTTTCAAGCTTCCCGGCGGTTCGCTCGAGGCCGGCGCGAACGCCGACATCGTCATCTTTGACCCGGAAGCCAAGCAGACCTTCACGCGCTTCGTCAGCCGCAGCCAGAACTCCCCATTCCTCGGCTGGCAGCTTCACGGCGTGGTGGAGCGCACGATTGTCGGCGGCCACACCGTCTACCTGCGGGTCGCCGACCCGTCCGCCTCGGACAAGCCGTCGACCGTGCCGCACCGCTAACACTCCGAATTTCATGATCGGCTCCCTCTACCGCAAGGCCCTCAAGCCTTTCTTCTTCGCGCTCGACGCGGAGACCGCCCATGAGCTCGCCACCGGGCTCCTGGCGAAAGCGGCCCGGTTCGGCTTCGCGCAGGACGCGCTGGCCTCGCTCTTCGTGGTCGACGACCCGCGCCTCGAAGTCTCGGTGCGCTCGCTCACCTGCCCGAACCCCGTCGGCCTCGCCGCCGGTTTCGACAAGAACGCCGAGCTGCTCGACATCCTGCCGTCGCTCGGCTTCGGCTTCATTGAAGTGGGCAGCTTTACGCCGCTTCCGCAGGAGGGCCA
>Ga0163151_10004852_pt1 | contig 17660 bp, 19 predicted proteins | sample OliLakLV19MP5IB2_FD_145596 | JGI IMG/M metagenome (GOLD analysis project Ga0163151, IMG submission 145596) | Freshwater microbial mat bacterial communities from Lake Vanda, McMurdo Dry Valleys, Antarctica - Oligotrophic Lake LV.19.MP5.IB-2 | ecosystem: Environmental > Aquatic > Freshwater >...
ATTTTTCATATGATTTTTTAAATTAAATTAATAATTCGACCTTTAGTAGCAAAACTACAATTAAGGCATCAATACGGTGTCAATTACATGGATGACACCGTTACTGCATTCAATATCCGCCTTTACTACAGTGGCATCATTGATCTTCACGCCATTTGATGCGTCTATTGCAACACTTCCGCCTTGTATGGTAAGGGCAGAAGTCATATTGACCACATCTCCAGACATTACTTTACCAGAAACGACATGGTAAGTAAGAATTGCCGTGAGTTTTGTTTTGTCAGCCAAAACTGCATTTAGTGTGTCTTGGGGAATCTTGGCAAAAGCATCGTCTGTTGGTGCAAAGACAGTAAATGGCCCTGCTCCACTCAAAGTTTCTACCAATCCCGCCGCCTCCACTGCAGTAACCAACGTCTTAAAACTTCCCGCTTCTACTGCTGTTTCTACAATATTTTTCATATGATTTTTTAAATTAAATTAATAATTCGACCTTTAGTAGCAAAACTACAATTAAGGCATCAATACGGTGTCAATTACATGGATGACACCGTTACTGCATTCAATATCCGCCTTTACTACAGTGGCATCATTGATCTTCACGCCATTTGATGCGTCTATTGCAACACTTCCGCCTTGTATGGTAAGGGCAGAAGTCATATTGACCACATCTCCAGACATTACTTTACCAGAAACGACATGGTAAGTAAGAATTGCCGTGAGTTTTGTTTTGTCAGCCAAAACTGCATTTAGTGTGTCTTGGGGAATCTTGGCAAAAGCATCGTCTGTTGGTGCAAAGACAGTAAATGGCCCTGCTCCACTCAAAGTTTCTACCAATCCCGCCGCCTCCACTGCAGTAACCAACGTCTTAAAACTTCCCGCTTCTACTGCTGTTTCTACAATATTTTTCATATTATTTTAAGTTAATTAATAATAAATAAATTATAGCACATCTTTATTATATCTCGCAATTTTTAACGCTCGTGCCCACCATAGAAGCTGTGTGATGAGGCTTTGAGCATTTTTTTCATACGGCTCTAGTGCGCCAGACTTGAGCGACCCATCGGCTTCTAATAGATTCCAGTGTCCCAAAATATTGAACGAGCTTCGTATTGAGACCGTCTGTAACTCCACACCATATCGATAGCAAAGAATACTGGTAATGCGATTAAGTATATTTTTATAAACATTTATATATACATCATACCGACACCACGGGCATTTTCCTAATATAATTTTTATCTTCTATTAAGTCCACCAGTACTTGTGCGACTTTTTTTCTGCTGGTGTGTAGCTCTGCGGGCCCACCGGTAGTCAACCTATATTTTTGATTCATTTTTGGGCTATTGCTCAATTTAAGGACACGCACAATCGTCCAATCCAAGTCGGAGTCTTGTAAAACTTTTGCATGCGCTATACCATCTTTAATTCTTTCAGGGTCTATTATTTTTATGGTGAAATTTAAAATTCTATCTATAAAAGAAGGCGCATCTTCGGGAACTCTAACCCCTGTACCGGTAAGGCTGATTATTCTACGGGTATTATTTTCTTTCATCGCTCGGACGATGTTTGTTATACCTTTTGTCTGCATCCACGGATCAGAACCCTTTATGTGCCCCAAGGCACTCACCACCGCATCCACACCAGAGCAAGCTCGCAATACTTGCTCATAATCCAACACGTCACCTTTTATAATTTCGATGTCATCATTTGTAAATTTTAGGGAGTTTTCGTTATAGACAAAAGCGACTATTTCATAGCCTTTATTTCTTGCATATTGTAGAACCTCAACACCTGTTCTGCCGTCAGCGCCAAAAATACAAATTTTCATACTTTTTATATATTAACTAATAAAACCTATTTAATAAAATTAATTTACAACATCCACCAATACTTCGTTACGCATCATAAATGGTTGCGTCGATGGTGGATTTATTCATATTCTTATTCTAGCATTTTTGTACCTAAAAGTTAATGATTAAAGGCACCTGACCCCTATTTTCCCATGATAGTTCTAGGTGCCTGGTTTTTAGTATCAAATTAAATTCTGCTATTGACAAACGCAACTGGGTTGCGTTAAGATGTAGGTATGCAGAATGTTGAGTTGTTGATTAAAGATTTGAGTAGTAAAAAATTACGGATTACCAAACTCCGTAAGTTTTTGCTACAAATACTGCTAAAAAATAAAGAGCCTCTTTCAGTTGAAGATCTGATTTCTTCTCTTTCAAAACACAAAATTAATGTCCATAAAACCTCAGTATATAGACAGCTGGATGTTCTAAAAGAAGTTGAGATCATCAGAGAAATACAATTCGGAGAGAATAAAAAACGATATGAGATATTTTCCGATAATCACCATCACCACCTTGTTTGTAATGATTGTGGAAAAATTGAAGATATAGAATCCGATAAAGATTTGGGCATACTCGAAAGTAAGATTATTAAAGAAAAAAAATTTAAGGTTACAAGTCATTTATTAGAGTTTTTTGGTTTATGCGCCAAATGTAATTATTAATAATCATTAAGATTAATTATGAAAAAAATATTTATCCCAGTTGCAATAGTTATAATCGCGGTTATTGGATTGATTCTTTTTTCCAATCGAACTCCTGAATCAGTAGAAGGAAAAATTAAAGTTGTCGCGAGTTTTTATCCTTTGGCAGAATTCGCCAAGCAAGTTGGCGGTAATAATGTTGAGGTTGTTAACATGACTCCACCAGGTGCAGAGCCTCATGATTTTGAGCCATCGCCACAAGATATCGTTAATGCGTACTCGTCTAACCTCTTCATTTTTAATGGGAGTGGCTTTGATCCATGGGCAGAAAAGATAAGACCGGAATTGGAGAATAAGGGTGTGGCAGTTATCAATATGACAGAGTATTTTGACCTTCTCAAAGGGGTTGAGGAGCACGAAGAAGCCGAGGAAAAAGATCATGAGGCAGAAGAAACAGACCCGCATATCTGGCTTGACCCAGTTTTAGCAAAGAAAGAAGTGGAAATTATTCGTGATGCTTTGAAAAAAATTGATCCCATCAATAGCGAATTATACGAAAGCAACGCCACGCAGTATCTAACACAGCTTTCAGTATTGGATAAAAAATATAAAGACGGTCTGGCTTCATGCAATTTGCGAGACTTAGTAGCTTCGCATGGCGCTTTTGGGTACTTAGCAAAACGCTATGCGTTAAATGTTGTCTCAATAGCCGGTTTTTCTCCTGAAGAAGAACCGTCTCCAAAAAGAATGGCGGAGATTGCGGATTTGGCTCGCTCAAAAAAGATCAATTATATTTTCTTTGAAACATTAGTGAGTCCCAAACTTGCGGAAACTATCGCGCGGGAAATTGGAGCGAAAACTCTGGTTTTCAATCCAATAGAAGGATTGACGGAAGATGAATTAGAGAAAGGCGCGAATTATATCTCTGTAATGGAAGAAAATCTCAATAATTTACGGACAGCATTAATATGCCAATAGAAAAACTTAGCGAAAAATCTTTTTGTATTGATGTACAAAATTTAAATTTTAGCTATAACGGTAATCCAGTACTTGAAAATGTCAGCTTTTCTGTAAAAGACGGTGAGTATTTGGGGATTATCGGACCAAACGGTGGCGGTAAGACGACGCTTATTAAAATTATTCTAGGTTTGCTAAAGCCCGACACCGGATCCGTAAAGATTTTTGGGGAAGACATCAAAACGTTCAAAGAGCGAGCGTTGATCGGATATGTGCCACAAAGAATTTCTCAAAGTATTCCCCAATTCCCTGCGACAGTTGAAGAAATAGTAAGAAGTGGAAGAACCGCGAGGGTCGGATTGTTCAAAAGATTTAGCGAGCAAGACAAGATTGCTATTGAAAAGGCGATGGAAACAGCAGATGTGGTTAAACACAGAGCAAGACTTATAAATGAACTTTCCGGCGGTGAACGTCAGCGAGTTTTTATCGCTAGATCCTTGGCGGGCGAGCCAAAAATGTTAATTCTTGATGAACCAAGTGTCGGAGTTGATATTGCCGCACAAGAAAAATTTTATACGTTCATCGAGGACTTAAATCAAAATCATGGTCTTGCTATCATTTTTGTCTCGCATGATATTGATGTGGTCGCGCATGAAGTAAAGTGTTTGCTTTGTTTAAATAAAAGTTTAGTCTGCCACGGATTGCCAAGAGAGTTTATGAAAGAGGAATATTTAGAAAAACTTTACGGAAAGAAAGTAAAATTTATTCTTCATGGACATTAAGTATATGCTGGAAATTTTTCAATATGATTTTATGATAAGAGCTTTTGTCGCAGGTACTGCGATAGCAATTATCGCGCCACTTATTGGCACTTTTTTGGTTGTGCGACGATACTCACTTATGGCAGATACTCTCGCCCATGTTGCATTACTGGGCGTTGCCATTGGATTTATTTTAAAAATTCCTCCCCTATTTACAGCCGTAGTAACATCTGTCGTGGCGGCTTTTGGAATGGAAAAGTTACGCAAAAACAAAAGACTGTCGGGGGATTCCATTTTAGCGCTTTTCCTCTCCGGTAGCTTAGCAATAGCAGTAGTTTTAATAAGCACTGTGCGAGGATTCAATGTCAATCTCTTTGGATTTCTTTTTGGAAGTATTACCACAGTTTCGCTCCATGACATCTATTTTATTGGTGCCCTTTGCTTGCTTGTACTTTCTACTATTATTGTTTTTTACAAAGAATTTTTTCTGGTTTCACTTGATGAGGAAATAGCGGAAGCAAATGGAATTAAGGCAAACACATTCAATCTTGCGATAATCGTCTTAGCCGCTTTTAGTGTATCTTTATCAATAAAAATAGTTGGTGCGTTGCTTATAGGAGCATTGATGGTTATTCCTGTCATGACGGCTATGCAGTTTAGGCGTGGATTCGGCAAGACAATTGGGATAGCAATAATCATCTCGCTTTTTTCGGTGATAAGCGGACTTTTTATTTCGTATTATTTGGGTTGGGCAAGTGGAGGAACTATTGTCTTGATGACATTGGTTATTTTCGTATCGAGTTTATTCCTAACAAAAAATGACTAGAGCGATTTTAAAACCAATGTTCTGGAAGCGTTTTGCGGATTAATTTAGTATAATGTATTTATGCGCACTGTATTCGCCATTTTTATATTTTTGTTGTTGCCAGTCAGCATTGTTTCGGCGCAGGAGTTGCATAATGACTATCAGGGTACTTACCACGGGAAAGTTGTTGAGATCTTGGACGAGAAGATGCGTGAAATTCCAGGAACTGGCACCGAACACTTGTTTCAGGAAATTAAAGTCGAGGTTTTGGATGGCCCAAAGAAAGGAGAGTTTATCACTATTGAGAACGATTACCTAGAACTTGATAAGGGAGATAAATTCTATTTTAACTACAACATATACATTGATGGTAGAGAGAGTTACGGAATTACAAATATTGACCGCAAAGACTCTTTACTCCTTCTTGTTGCAATATTTGTAGGTATCATAATCGCTTTCGGAAGATGGCAAGGTGTTAGATCGCTCATGGCTCTGGCCGGTAGTTTTTTGGTAATCATGTTTGTGTTACTACCCGGCATACTTAATGGCTGGAATCCACTATTGGCTAGCTTTTTGGTTGCTGGATGTATTTTATTCTTGGCAATATTTTTTACCCATGGCTTTAATCGAGAGTCTCTGGTGGCATATAGCGGAACTATGATCGCGGTTCTTTTGGCGGGCATATTCGCGGTTTTTGCAGTACATATAACAGATTTATCTGGTTTTGCTTCCGACGAAACAACGTACCTAAACTTTAATACAGGTGGCGCACTAAACTTCACTGCTCTTTTGCTGGGCGCTTTTATTATTGGATTCTTGGGCGTGCTTGATGACATTGCTGTTACGCAATCTGCGGTGGTGTCTGAGTTATTTAATAGTAATCCAAACATGAGTCGTAAAGAAGTCTATAAACGAGCAATGCGAGTTGGTCGAGAACATGTCGGCGCTTTAGTAAATACACTTTTCCTTGCGTATACCGGCGCATCGCTTCCTTTGTTGCTTTATTTCAATCTAGGACCTTCGAGTTTTACAACAACTATTAACCTTGAAATATTCGCTACTGAAATTGTTAGAATTATTGTTGGTAGTGCAGGACTAATCTTAACTGTGCCAATTGTTACATTCTTGGCTGTTAAATATTTGAAAGGATATAAATCAAAACATAGTCATGTGCATGGACACAGTCATACTCACTAATCCACTCCGCCAAAATCCAAAACCAAATCCGCCGCGCAGGAAAATGGGGACAGCCAGCATTTTACTACTATTTCTTTGGTCTTCCGACTCCTCGCAATGTCTGCTCTAAACCGAATTAAATGGTGGCTGTCCCCATTTACTGCCCATTTACACCGACTCAAACGCTTTTTTGAAAGCTGGCTCTTGCATAGAAGCATGGCTTGCACCATACACAACGAAAACGCGCTTGTGGGTTTTGAACGCTTCAAGAATATCTCTAACAATTTTCTTGTCGCGGAAAAGTGATGATTGCTCGCCAATACGATTTAGGATAGTTTGCCCATCTTTCTTTTCTTCCCAAGGTATCGGGTCAATAAAATCCAATGCGTCTGACTCGTTTTCTACATCAATTGATCTACCTAAAATTTGCTCACCAAGTTTTATTGCACGCTCGTATGAATAATCAAATCCATCCCAATTTGTCGTTCGTTTGAATCGGTCAATGAATCCCGAAACATATTTCTCAAATCCTTCTCGTTTCATTTGTCGATTGTATTGTGGAAGAATATGAAAAAAATCCCACGCAAATATTTCATCTTTAGAAAATCCCTTGGCGAGCAGGTCATTGTACAAATCTTCGTCGGTTGGTTCAGGTGACTCCCAGTCAATCCCTTTTTCTACCCCTAATTTCAAGGTAAGGCCTGACTCGCCCATAAGTTCGATTGCTTCCTCGCGGGTAGCAGATTTTACGCTTTCATTAAATTTAGTTTTATCTCCGCTAACATTCATACCTTCCACAAAGACAATATTGGGATTTGCTTTATTGAAAGCGGCTTCAATTTCTGCAAAAAGAGGGTTATTTGGGTCGCTTATGTGAGGTGAGCCAAAATAATAAAGTTCTTTGTCTCCCGCTTTCAATTCAAAAATATACGGTGTTGCGTGTTCAATTTTGCTATATTCTTCTGCCGTCATTATGCTACTCAAAACGGATTCTATTGTTTCCGACTGTTTTTCTTCCCCATCAGGTAACATTTCACTTGGATTTGGAGCAAACGCATTTCTTGCACCCTTGATTTTTTCTGATTGTTTGAATTTTTCATTATTCATAATTTTATTCTACCATTTTCAGGTCTAAAAAATTAATGGCTTGAGGTGCTGTTTTCAGAATAAATTCTCAGTGGGAATTAAAGGTGACTGACCGCTTTAATGACCTTTCTATCTTACGGACTGATACAGCTCCCTCTGGAAATTGAAGAAGACTGATCGTATGGAATCGACCTCACCAAGTGAGCTCACTGCATTTGCAATGGCATGATACTTCAAGCTCAGTAACACGGGGAGCTTTTCTTCGTCGAGCTCTTCCACACCTTTTTCCTCGTACTTAGACAGTACGAAATCCAAGAATTCTTTCTGGTTTTCATTTAATCCATCAAACATCTTTTCCTTTGTTTGCTCCACACGCTCCACTCTAGACACGGTTGGTCGTAAGAACGAAATATAGTTCAAGACGTCAAACAGATCGCTTTGCTCCGCATCAATCATTTTCTGCAACATCTCAAGCTCATCTTTGCCATAACCAATTGCGGCAATCTTCTCAAGAAACGCCTTGCGAGTAATTGGATCTGACCATATCTTGCGAAGCTCCTCCTCACTCTTGAAAAACTCCGGCATCGCTCCAAACAGTTTATCCATGAACTCCCGCACTGATACCGGCTTGCCGTCTGCGCTCCAGAAAGAAGTGGATACCATATGCTGTATCTCACGCTCTTTGCCATCTCGAAGCTTAATTTTCAGTTTCTTTTTTGGTGGGTTTTCGCATATACATGGATATTGCTCACATACAGGACAAGTCTTGGGGGGTTTGTCACAGGCACATGGTGTTTGACCACAAATAGCACACTCCCGTGGTGGCTCTGGTGGAGTTTCTGTTGTCTCATCCACCGGTTCACCATCCCACTCTGGGTCGGCGAAGTGATGATATGCATCCACGAAGTCATAAATAGTAAAGTACTCCTTACCATCAAAAAGACGAGTTCCACGACCAATAATCTGCTTAAACTCGATCATAGAGTTCACTGGACGCATCAGCACGATATTACGCACATTCCTTGCGTCTACGCCTGTAGAGAGCTTTTGCGAGGTTGTAAGTATGGTTGGAATAGTCTTCTCGTTGTCCTGAAACTCTCGCAAGTACTGTTCTCCACGAGCTCCATCATTAGCCGTCACACGCTGGCAATAGTTTGGCTCTTTGCTTTTCTTCATCTGATTGACCAAATCACGCACAGCGAGCGCGTGATCTTGTGTGGCACAGAAGATAATCGTCTTCTCATCCTGATTAATCTCATCCATCACTACACGCACACGTTTTGCCTCACGCTCCTTAATGGTGATGATCTTATTAAAATCCGCTTCTTCATAGATTTTGCCTTCCTCCACTTCACCCTCAACGATCTGGTCGTCAGAGGTGTACATATAATCATCAAGAGTTGTCTTGATACGCTTCACCTTAAATGGCGTGAGGAATCCGTCATTCACACCCTCTTTGAGTGAGTAAACGTATACCGGTTCGCCAAAATACTTGTATGTGTCTACGTTATCCTTTCGCTTTGGTGTTGCCGTGAGTCCAAGCTGTACCGCAGGAGAGAAGTATTCCAAAATCCCACGCCAGTTGCCTTCATCATTTGCGCCACCACGATGACACTCGTCAATGATAATAAAATCAAAGAAGTCTGCTGGATATTCACCGAAGTAAGGCGTGCCCTCTAGACCACTCATAAACGTCTGAAATATCGTGAAGTAAATACTTCCACCCATTGGCACTCCACCTTTTTTTCGTATATCAAGGGGGTTTATACGCACCCTAGCATCACTAGGAAATATAGAAAAGTCATTGCCAAAAGCTTGGTCTGCAAGGATGTTCCTGTCTGCCAAAAAGAGTATGCGTGGTCTACGCTCTCCATCACGCTTGAGATTCCACCTCGCTTGAAATAGTTTCCACGCAATTTGCGCTGCCACAGCAGTTTTACCTGTACCTGTCGCCATTGTAAGTAGTATCCGAGTCTTTTCTTCCGCAATAGCATCGAGAGAGTTATTGATCGCTAGCTCTTGATAATATCGCTTGCCATGGTCTCCCTCTATGGCAACAGCATTAAACTTTGCCTTCCATTCATTCTGATCACTGAATGTCTTTTCCCATAGTTCGTCAGGCGTAGGGAATGTTTGTACTTCGCCCTCTTGCCCCGTCTTCATCGAAATCTGATAAATCTCTTTACCGTTTGTAGAGTAGGTGTAATCAATATGCAGTTTCTCTGCATACGACTTTGCTTGTGCCACGCCCTCTGTTGCTGATAGCTCTAACTGCTTTGCTTCAATGACCGCAATCTTGCGATTTTTATAAACCAAAATATAGTCAGCAATCTCTGGCTTGCTTCGCTGTCCACCAGTTTGAATCTTGCCGTCAGTAATACGAAACTCACGAAGGATTCGTGATTCATCCACCTCGCCCCAGCCACTCGCTTTGAGTAGTGGATCTATATATTCAGCTCGGGTTTCAGATTCGTTCATACATTATTTTTTCTTCCAATTTTACATTTATTCATATAATTTACTTACTTAGTATCGCTACTAATTTTTTATTAATAAAGAAATGATTTCTGCCGACCTTCATTGAATGTAAAATATCAGCTTCTGCAAGCTGAGAAAGATGCTTGCTAGCTGTTGTATAGTGAATCTTCATCTCGGAAGAAAGCTTCGTGGGTGTAATCACTGGGTATGAGAAAATTGCATCAAGAAGGTCTCCAGAGTAAATTTTAAAATGTTCCGTTTTGATTTTTTCTTTAAGCTCTTTATGAAGTATTGTAACCCTTTTTAGGGCATCTTTTGTTTCTTTTGCTTGCAAATAAAAACCCTGCAACATAAATACAATATAATCGTGCCAGTTATCAACTGCACTCACATCACGAAGTAATTTGTAATACTCAGTTCTATTTTTATTTATATACCCACTAATAAAAAGAATTGGAAGTTCAAGTACTTCATCTCGTACAAGCTGTAACACCATAAGAATTCTCCCTGTTCTACCATTTCCATCTTCAAATGGGTGAATTGACTCAAATTGCTGATGCGAAATTACAGCTCGAATCAATGGGTCTAGTTCTTTATTTTCATTCACATACTTTTCCCAATTACCAACAAGACCAGCGATCTGAGATTGCGCTGGCGGAGTAAACAATATTTCTCCGGTTTTAGAATTAACAATATGGTTTTGAATTGTTCTAAATTCTCCCCCTTTTTCTTTAAGAAGTTTTTTATGAATACCGAGTATCATACGATTAGAAAGAGAAAAATCGTTAAGATTCTTCATGCCCCAATACAATGCTTCTCTATACTGAAGCACTTCCTTGTCGGGTTTATTTTGTTCATTCTCAGGAAGTAATTGATTCTCCAGTACATTTGCTACAGTAGTATTTATGTTTTCAATTCCAGATGATTCAACAGATTCACGAATGAGAAGAGGTGCCGTCAATAAAAAAGGGTTTGGTATTTGACCAGAAGCACCTTTAAGTTCCGCAAGTTCAACTCTGGCTTTTAATAACAACTCTGAAAAATCCTCATTTTTTATCGGTTTTTGAGGTGGCAGTAAGTCTAATTGAATTGGGTATGCTGGATCAAATGACATAATAGTATTAATATATCAGTTTTTTATAAGAAATGCAATATATCTGTGCATAAGCATCATTTTAAACTATATATCACAACTCCCCCGCAAACGCCTTCCTCAGCACCGACTTCTTAAGCTCCTCCAGATCTGCTAGCTTCTGCTCGTATATTTTCTCTAGCTTTTTTGTTTCTGTTGAAAGCGCATCAAGTTTTTTGACGATGGCTTTTTGTTGAACGATTGAAGGAGACGGTATTTTTAATCCTTTAATAAAGGGAAGGGTTACGCCATGAACTGTTGCACCCCTACCATTATCAATAATTGTTTGAGAAATACTTTTAAGCCACCAAAACAAAAACATAACAGATAACTTTTCAGAATTAACGGGAACGACACCCCTTAAATCCTGATTGATGGCAGTATCTCGAGTAATAAAACAAATCTTCCCCAATCCAACACGCGTAGCAATTACCACATTATTTTTTGGAATAATGTTTGTTGAGCTATTTTTCACAGCCTCTTTTGTTATCTTATGTTCAGTATTTTGAATGATGTCATTTCTCATGTCTCGGACAGTTGCCCATGGAATATCACCATTATAAAATCGTGAGAAGCTTTTTCCGTCTTTTGACGGGGTTCCACCGCCAATTATTTTACAAACATCGCCAAGCAAATTGTAATCTAATTTAGGATTCGCAAAAACACTCTGCAAATACGACTCAAAAAGATCTTTTGAGTTTTGTAAATTCTTTTCTGCATTCTCCTTCGCCTTCGCCAGTTTCTCAAATACATCATCAAGAGTCTTCACAATCCGCTTTTGTTCTGATAATGGCGGTAGTGGAATTCCAAGAGATTTGATAAACGGTAATTTCACGCCTTGCACCGTTGCTCCTGTCCCTTCTTTTATAATCGAGTCTGAAATATTCTTAAACCACCAAAATAAATAGTGTGTCGAGAGTTCGCTTGATTTTTTTGGTATTACACCGCGTAAATCTTGATTGATTGCAGTGTCTTTTTCTAGAAAACAGACTTTACCTAAACCGACTCTAGTGGCAATAACAACGTTATTTTTAGGAATGATATTCGTCGAGGAATTCTTGACTGCTGTTTCAGAGATCATAAACTCCGTACTTTTAATTGACACATTTTTCATATCTCTTACAGTTGCCCACGGGATATCACCAGCGTAAAACGATGCATTTGCCTTTGATGGGGTACCTCCACCAATTACATCACAGACCTCGCCAAGTTTTTTTGTTTGCCAATTAGTTTTCATATCATTTGTTCAAATACTGTCGCCTAGCATTGCTGTACTCCAAAACTACTATGTCATAAAACTTTTTGAAATCTTTGTCTTGAATGGCAGAATCAAAATTACTATTCATGAGCTTCTGAAATCTTTCGTTTGTGTCACTACCATATGCCCATTGTAAAAATTCAATGCACGCTTCGTGAAGTTGATCATTTGCTAAATATATATTTTCTTCAATAATTTTCTGGATAGGAGATAACATTCTAGTTGGCAAATCAGAAAGTGACTCAGCATAATCTCCATCATCTGATCTTAACCAAGCATCGGTCGCAATCTCTTTTAGATGTAAGGTCACATATAAAGGAAGTAGAAGATTTGTAAGCCTTTGCTTTAATAAATCTTTAGATGTTTTCTTTTTTGTCTGATACTCAAAATATGCAATGTTTCCTAAAACACTAAAAATAGCAACTAAAATTATCGATTCAAGGTTAGACATATATATTTTTTATTTGCCAAGTTATCATATGCGTCGGTTTAATAAGTTTTCTTGATGCGTTTTTATCATTTGTTCTGAATAGTCTTTCCAATTAAAATCATCGAATATCCTCTTGATAAGATTTCGGCTAATTTCTAGCGGATCTGCAGCGATTTTTTCTTTACTAAAACTTTCGTTTAAAGGAACTTGCCCCATTCGACAGATATAGCCTGCATGGAATGAGAAAATGTTCTGACTAAAGATCGCCTCAAGTTCTCTGTCTCTTGTTTTGTTTATTTCAATAGTAAGACTCCCCCCCTCAATATCAGTATTTTCAATTAGGTTGTTTATAAATAAGACAATTTCAGTAATTTTGTAGATGGTACTCAAAAAATCCAGGTACTTCCCTGATTCCAGTTTTTTTCCATTCAATTCACCTATCGTGTCCTCGTACAAAGCAAACTTTGCAAGGAATTGACCACTCTGATAAAGGCGAAATATTTCAATAAATTTTTCCCAGTATGTATAAAATTCTATACCATTACCTATTGAGTAAGGTCTTTTTGATCCATCATTGTCTTGTTTTGGTACGTGGGGAAAACTCCATCCACGCAAACTCACAACAGATTTCTCTAGTATCTCCTGGAGATTTCTTTTTTGGATACGGTTTTCATTGTACGTAGATGGTTCAAAGACAACCTTTATGTTGCCTATTGCATCCACTTTCTTTTTTATTTCTTCTATATTCATATGTGTATTAAAAATTTCCTCTTTCCTTTTCGAAAGATGATTTATTACCTTTTAGATTCTCAGTATCATGCTTCCATCCTCTCTTATGTAGGTTTGATATTTGTTTATCGACAGATCTCTCAAGAAAATCTTGGATGTCGGTTGGGTTTGTTAATTTAATAGAGGATGGTTTATCTTTTAGGGTTCGGATGTAGATGGCGCCTTCCTCAAGAATTCGATCTTGATGTTCGCCATTTCTTCGACATATCAAAGGGTTTAAGGTGAATTCAGTAACACTAATTACAATAAAAAAATTTCCTTTGTATTTACCGAGACCAATTTCATAATTCACGGGCGAACTGGAAAAAGATTCTACTTTGGATTTTAAATCTTCTAATTTATTTTTAAAGACCGATATGTGGTCGTCTTTTAGCCCCACAAAACTAGGGATATGATTTTGATCTTCTGTTATCCCTATAACAATATATCCACCGTTTCTTGTGTTAGACATTGCAAATATCGCTCTTATTAGTTTTTCTCTTGCCCAAACCTCTTGCACGAAATCAAAAGTTGGCTTAAATTCAAGATTTCGATTCTCAGAATTACCCTTTAGAATCTGATCGATTGAATTTTCAGTTAATTCTTTCATAAAAGTTTTTGAATACTCATTACACTACTCTTGATTTCTGCATCAAGCTTTTGCATTTCAGCAATGATTTCTTTTGGCTCACGCAACACCGCCTCATCCTTTTTGTTAGGATTCTTTACCGACAAATCAAATGTGTCTTGATCAATCCCAGTGACATCAACACTCCATGAATTTGCACTATCAGCTTTTGCGTGCCCGTCTTTGATTAGGGTCTTCTGCAATTTCACGAATTCTGCCAAGTCTGCTTCATTCAATGGATTGCCTTTGCCCAGATTGCGACCCAGATTGAGCTGGTAGTACCACACTTTCTTTGTCGGTTTTCCTTTTTCAAAGAAAAGCACTACTGTCTTTACTCCTGCTCCAGCAAATACACCACCGGGCAAATCGAGCACTGTATGAAGGTTGCAACTCTCAAGAAGAAGTTTACGCAGACTGACAGAGGCATTATCGGTGTTTGAGAGAAACGTATTCTTGATAACAATGCCAGCTCGTCCTCCTGCCTTGAGTATCTTCATAAAGTGTTGGAGAAAGAGAAATGCAGTCTCGCCAGTCTTAATAGGAAAGTTTTGTTGAATCTCTCGCCCTATGCCTGCCCCAAAAGGGGGATTTGCCAGAATTACGTTGTAGCGATCTTTCTCTTGAATATCATTAATATTCTTCGCAAGAGTATCTGTGTGTTTTATATTTGGCGCTTCAATACCATGCAGAATCATGTTCATGATTCCTATGATGTATGCCAGTGACTTTATCTCTTTGCCATAGAACGTCTTGTTCTGCAGTGTTGCCATCTGTGCCGATGAGAGCTTGGCCTGATTCTGAGTGAGGTAATTAAATGATTCCACCAAGAATCCGGCTGATCCGCAGGCTCCATCATAAATAGTCTCTCCAATTGTTGGGGCTACGACTTCGACAATAGTTTTGATCAAAGGTCGTGGGGTATAGTACTCTCCTCCATTCCTGCCAGCATTTCCCATGTTCTTGATCTTGCCTTCATAGAGATGTGAGAGCTCGTGTTTCTCCTCGTGCAGTCTAAAATGCATACCATCCACAACATTCAAAATGTCACGCAGTTTGTAACCACTGACGATTTTGTTCTTTAGTTCGGAAAATATCTCACCAATCTTGTATTCAATCGTGTTTGCATCTGCATCAGGACTTTTAAACTTCTTGAGATAAGGAAAGAGCTTCTGATTCACAAAGTCATTCAGGTCATCACCAGTCATTGCCTTGTGATGGTCTATTTCTCCACTAGCAGTTTTTGGACACGCCCAAGAGTCCCATCGATACTGTGATTCAAGAATGTAGCTGTATTTTTTACCTGCCAGCGCCGCCTCTGTCTTTTTTATCTCATCCAAATCATCTAGGTATTTCAAAAAAAGTATCCATGAAGTCTGCTCCACATAGTCGAGCTCAGTCGCTGACCCTGAATCAGTGTGGAGAATGTTGTCTATATTTTTAAATGATTGTTCAAACATAAATTTATTCTTTATACATCAAGAAAAATGGTAATTGATCCATTCCAATGTAATTAAACATTTTATAATTTGCTCTACGTGCTGTTTCAGAAAGCTGGTATTTCCGAAGATTCTTTTTTGGAACAAAAGGATAAAACCTGATTTCTTGTTTGTTGCTTCCTTTTTCCTCCCATTTAAAATTTAAAAACAATGGCGGCGTAATAAATCCTGACTTTAAAACTTTTTCCATAATATCCCAACCAGCTCCGAAAACTACCGCTTTAGGTTTTGAAGAATTTGTTTTTACCTGTGCACGAAATGAACAACCTGAACACTGCACATCATATAGTGGATAACCGGGTGGCAATAACATTAACTTCTTGCCACAATTCGGACAAGGAATTAAATCCACAATTTCTTTTTCTCCAATATCGCCTGATTGTTTATTGTTTTTCATAGATTTTATCTATTCATCCAAGTTATAGTCAGCTGTAACACCGTCGCGATACAGACCCAGAGGAGATAGGGGATGTTGGCGTAGATAATCCAAGCGAGGCTGGGGGAGCCGGTTTCTATGTGGTTGGTGAGGGAGAATTGGTAGAGAGCAAAGAGTGCCCAAATGAGGGTGGCGAGGACGAGGAGGATGTCGATGGAGGCGAGGAGGTTGTTCTTGAGGCCAAATTGGAAGTAGGTAAAGGAGAAATTGAAAATGAGGTTCAGCGCGAATGGGAGCGCGACCATGAGGGGCAACTGGCCTGTGTAGGCCTTGTAAAACACGGTTCCATACGTCACCGCAATAATGGTGTATAGAACGCTCCAGACAGGCCCAAAGACCCACGAGGGTGGCGCCCATGTGGGTTTGATTAAAGTGCTATACCAGTTGTATGTGTTGGGATTAGACATAAATTTATTTTTCGTTACTATGCATCACTTTTAATATGAAGATGGTGTCAGCTTTCAATTTTACTCGAGCAGAGTCTTTTTGCGAGTCAGTAAGTAATTCACCAAGTCCATCCAAAATATGCTTGTTATCCATTGACTCCAATTGAGATACTGCTTTTTCCAAAGTTTCTTTAAAAGAAAGACCTGATCTTTCCTCTACAATCTTCTTATTGATAGGCCAGTTATTTTTAGCAAAATATTGCACGTCAAAGATGTCACGACTAGTTTTTCCTACTCGTTCAAGCATTGCCATCAATTTGTGAGCAAACATATCTTCTTGGACCATGACAAGCATAGAAATGCCAAGCAAGGTTTTTATTTCATACTTTGAGCCAAATTGTCGACGATTTACTTCTACTTTTATATTCTGAGCTTTTGGATTATACGAGATAACATTTCTCAAATTAAACTTCTGCATGTATGAGTCAGTAATCTTGCCATAGTTACTTATGATTTTATTTATTGTTTCAAATACTTCTTTCTCCTTGGTCTCGTCAAGCAAATCAAAATCCAAGTCCACAGAGTTTCGTGGCAAGTCATAGAACATCAAAGCAGCAGTGCCGCCTTTGAATCCTAAGTAGGGAGCTATAGATGTATCAGAATAAATGTCTTTCAAAACCTGCAACAAGATATTCTTATGTTTTGAGTAATCTAATGTCATATTATTTATTTATCTGATTATCCTTGTGGCTTTTAAAGTATTCTTTGATTTTTTTATCCAATCGCTTGTTGTGATAAATGGGTAAAATCTCAAACACCTTATCCCAATTCAAATTAGCCAAATTATCAAAGTGGTAGTCCTTGCTCACATACACACGATCCAAAAATGCCCGCTCTCGAGTGGCAATAGCGTACCCTTCTTTGTGTTCAATGCCAGCCGTATTACTCAAAACATAATTTTTCATGCGGACAAAAGTTATTTTTTGCTCACCAACACTGATTTCTCTGTTGATATACGATGCCACAAAAATGTTTCCGTAATATTGAAAATTTACACCTTCACGAGTCAAGACTGTTTCAAAACTGATATATGAAGGTGTATAGATACGAGTAGCTAATTCAAAGCGATCATAATTTTTATCTTTTACATACAAGCCCCGTCGGACACGAATCAACTTTCCAGCCTTAACATATTTGTTTAATCTGATACTGATCGTTATCTCATTTTCTTCACCCCACATCAAAGAGACATCTTGTATAGAAAAGATGGTTTTAGGAGACCTCAATAAAGTCTCTAAATATTCGCCTTTTGTTGGTTTTTTATCCATTTGTAGACTGGAGTTATCCTTAAAGGTATACTCCAGTCACAATA
>Ga0163151_10004855_pt1 | contig 17657 bp, 15 predicted proteins | sample OliLakLV19MP5IB2_FD_145596 | JGI IMG/M metagenome (GOLD analysis project Ga0163151, IMG submission 145596) | Freshwater microbial mat bacterial communities from Lake Vanda, McMurdo Dry Valleys, Antarctica - Oligotrophic Lake LV.19.MP5.IB-2 | ecosystem: Environmental > Aquatic > Freshwater >...
GTCTAATATATAATAGTCCAAAAGAAAGGGACTAATCCCGAATGCTTTCGGGATGTAGTTCGGCATTACCATTCTACAAACCAAATCCGCCACAGGCGGAGAACTATTTTAGTTTAAGAATTGGAAAATATAAAGCACACCCTCCCTTTGTTTGTGCACCATCAAGAGATTTAAATTACCCTAAATATTCGGCTGATATATAGTTGAACCATATATACTCGTTTGTGGTTGGTGAATCCCGAATAAGGTTCGGCACATAACCACAGGCAACTAGGGTTTGATTATGACTCAACTATATTTCTGCCAAATGCTCTTCAATCCTTAACGGTTAAATTTATTTACTATTATATAAAGATGTTTTTAAAGACATGTTGGCAAGGTGAATATTCACCTTGCCCATTTGCCATATAAATTGTAGGTTTGCACCTATAATCATCAAACCCTATTATGGCATTAGAAATAAAAGTACCCGCAGTGGGCGAATCAATCAGTGAAGTGACCATTAGCCGTTGGCTTAAACATACTGGTGACTATGTGCAAATGGATGAAGTATTGTGCGAATTGGAAAGCGACAAAGCTACTTTTGAATTAAACGCTGAAGCTGCTGGCGTGCTTACTACTAATGGACAAGAAGGTGATACTATTAAAGTAGGCAGTGTTATATGCAGTATTGATACTACCGCCAAAGCTCCTGCTATAGCTAAAGAAGCAGTTGGCAGCACAACACCAAAGGCCGAAACACAAAAATCAGAATCGGTAGGTACGCAAAATTATGCTACCGGCCACCCAAGCCCCGCTGCCCAAAAAATATTAAGTGAAAAAGGAATTGCCCCAGCCGCTATAACAGGAACAGGCAAAGATGGACGGATTACCAAAGAAGATGCTGAACAAGCAAAAGCTTCACAAAAAGTTGAAGCCTCCAAAACTATTATAACACCTGCACCAGTTGCAGGTAGTAGAGAAGAAAAACATGAGAAGATGAGCAACCTCCGTAAGACTATTAGTCGTAGGTTAGTTGCTGTAAAAAATGAAACTGCTATGCTCACCACTTTCAATGAGGTGGATATGAAAAGTTTGATGGATTTGAGAACTACATACAAAGAAAAGTTCAAAGAAAAACATGCAATTGGTTTGGGGTTTATGTCGTTTTTCACCAAAGCCGTTTGTGAAGCACTTAAAGATTTTCCTTCAGTTAATGCCTCGATTGATGGGGAGGAAATTATATATCATCAATATTGTGATATTTCTATAGCGGTATCAGCCCCAAAAGGATTGGTGGTACCCGTAGTTCGTAATGCCGAAAGTATGACGTTGGCTGATATTGAACGCAGCATCGCCGACCTTGCTGGGAAAGCTAGAGAAAATCGTTTAAGCTTGGAAGAAATGACGGGCGGCACATTCACTATTACAAATGGTGGTGTATTCGGCAGCTTGATGTCGACACCCATTATTAATGCTCCGCAAAGTGCAATATTGGGCATGCACAATATTATAGAAAGACCTGTTGCCATTAGCGGCCAAGTAGTAATCAGACCCATGATGTATGTGGCTTTGAGTTACGACCACCGCATTATTGACGGGCGTGAATCTGTTGGTTTTTTGGTTCGCGTAAAACAATTATTAGAAGATCCTGCAAGAATGTTATTGGGAGTATAATAGTACATGAGAAAAATACTATTATATATATTTATATTCCTATCCCATTATATAAGTGCACAAGTTACAATATACTATGGAGCTACTATCCATGTGGGCAATGGGCAGCTGATTTCAAAAGGGGTGATGGTTGTGAAAGGCCAGCAAGTGGTTGATATAGCAAGAGATTTAACACAAATGGAAATTAAATGGGCTGCAGATAAGCCTGTAAAAGTAAGCTTGCAAAGTACCCAAGAAATATATCCAGGTTTTATTGCCCCAAATTGCTATCCCGGCCTTAACGAAATTGACGCTGCACGAGCTACGAAAGATTTTATTGAAGTTGGGAGCTACAATCCAAATATTAGGACGCTCACAGCCTTTAATACTGATAGCAAAATACTTCCCACACTTGCTTTCAATGGCGTGCTTGCAGTGCAGGCATCTCCTTTTGGAGGAACAATTTGCGGCACTTCCTCAATTATGGCTACAAGTGCTGATAATTGGGAGGATGCAGCATTATATAGTGACGATGGAATATATATAAACTGGCAAGAAATTTCACAGCCTGCAAACGAAGACCAAAATAAATACCATATAGCATTTTTGGAAGGTTTGGGCAAGTTTTTCGAGGAAGCAAAAGCATATAATAATTTATCGGAGATTACTGAAAAAAACCTCAAATATGAAAGTACACGTGGATTGTGGCAAGCTGAAAAAAGATTATATATACGTGTGAATTCTGCCTATGGAATTTTGGAAGCTATAGATTTTGCCAAACAGAAAAATATAAAAAATCTTGTCATTGTGGGTGGTACGGAATCATATAAAGTTTGTGCCTCTTTAAAACAAAACCAGGTACCTATTATATTAATGAACCTTCACCGACTTCCAACTAGAACAGATGAAGATGTATTATTGCCCTTCAAACTCCCAAAAATGTTGCTCGACTCAGGGATAGATTTTTGTGTGGGAGTTGGGGGTTCGTGGGAAGTACGGAACCTGGCGTTCCAAGCTGGAACGGCTGCCGCATATGGACTTACAAAAGAACAAGCACTTTCAGCAATTACTTATAATACAGCAAAAATTTTGGGTTGTGATAGTCAATTGGGAAGTTTGGAAATTGGCAAACAAGCCACTTTCTTTATCAGTAACGGAGATGCACTTGATATGAAAGGCAATGTATTATATAAAGCTTTTATAAAAGGTATTGAAATTAATTTGCAAGGACAGCAACAAGATTTATATAAAAAGTATAATAAGAAATATTTCGGAGAGTAAGGGTGTTAATAGTAAGAGGGAAGTAGTTGGGGAATATTTTTTGCATCACAAAAGTTAAAAAGCTGTACACAGTATGTTTATTCCACAACCAATTCTACTGCACCCTTTCTACAATCTGTGAAATTACTTTTATATAGCAGAGCTTCTTTTTTCCACCTATCAATATAATAATTCGAATTGCTGAGGTCTGCTATATAATGCCGGGCTTTCACCTTGCCAGCCAAGTCTTCCCAATGTTTCATAGGTTTGTGGCTTATGATTGCAATATCTACTGAATCCTTAAATGCTGTAGTTGGGGTTTGGTCAATAATTAAAATCTTTTTGCCATTAAAAATATATAGGTTCTTATAATTTTGTAAGCGATTAGTTGTATGTTTTTGTGTGTCATTCAACGCATACAAGTTCTTTTCGGTGGCACCCATATCAACCCAGTGTTTTTGAAATTTAAACTTGAGAGTGGCTTTATTATATAATATATTGGTATCGCCCACTGCGGTTAAATTGTGTGAATCGAAGAAACCCACGACAGTCTTGCCCTGTATGGCATAAACAAATATTTTCTTTTGTTGTTGCCATTGGTAGTTTTCTATCATTTTTGTGCACAGAAAAACAACCATAAAAAGGGATGCGGTATAAAAAGTATACTTATTTTTATGGGTAAAAAATTGGGTAACGAAAAAGAAAATTATCAATAATAAAAGTGTTTGCCAAAAACCGATACTCACCCCTTCGAAAGTAGCATAGGGAATTTGACCAATAAATTTAACTGTATCATCTGTCCATTTGATTAAATAGTCCAAAGCAATGCCCATACTGCTTGCCAGCAAGGGAATGAAAGAAAACGCTACCAATAATAATCCGATATAAGTTATAATAGTTGAAAGCGGAATAATGAGCAAATTGGAGATGAGAAAATAATTAGGAAATTGTCCGAAATAGTAAAAACCTAGAGGTGAGGTGGCCAATTGTGCAGCAATAGATACCGCGGTAATATTCCATACTTGGTTCGTAAACCAATTATTAAAAGTAAACCAGCTATAGATACGTGGATGTAAAAATACAATACCCAATACCGCCAAGTATGAAAGCTGGAAACCCACGTCGTACAATGAGTAGGGATTGATGAGCAATAATATAAAAGCTGAGGCTGCAATAGAATTATATATGTTCGTATTGCGGTGGAATGTCTCCGCTATGATAATAATCGTAAACATCAATGCTGCCCTATTTACTGATGGAGATAGACCCGTAATTAAAGCATAAAACCATAGCGTAACTACTATAATACAAAACCTCAAAATACGCAATGATTTCTTGCGGGTGAGAAAACCCAATAAAGCTTTTAATACAAAGTACAATATGCCTACATGCAAGCCCGAAACTGCCAATACGTGCAGGGTGCCCGTATCTGCATACGCCTCCACCAAATCCTGCGACAGGTCTTCTCGATAACCAAAAATTAATGCAGCGGCCACACCCTTTTGTTCATCGCCTGGAATATAGTTTTTATAGAGTCCTACTATATACTTTTTGATGGAATAGAATAAATTATCTAATACATGTGATGAATCTTTTCCCACCATTTCCCATTCCCCATCTCGAGCAAAAACTTGATAACTATAACTATTTATTTTCATATACCTGTTATAGTCAAACTCGCCCGGGTTCAATGGTTTGGGGATTTCAATCGGTTTGCCACTAAGCAATAAAATAGAGCCATGCTCAAGCTGTATAGCATCACTATCTTTGGGCAAGTATAATAATATATTACCACTGGCATAGGTGTAATTACTATCATTTAATACTGCCAAAACTTTCGCTTTTGCCCGCACTGATTTTTCTCGTGGTACTGCATTTTCTACCAGCTCAACTTTTATATATTTTTCATCCTTTTGAAGTCTAACAAAATGATCATTTTTATAACTATCAGCTTGTGTAATGGGCAATAATAACCCCAAAATAATGAATGCTAAATTTAAGCAAACAGTATATATTACTTTTAGCTTTCTTACGAATTTGCTTTGATAAAAAACTAATATAAACAATATACAAACCAAGCCTACAAATACATATTGTAAATAATCGAAAGCCCAAGTAAAGTAAGTAGATAAGGCAATTCCCAATACCAAGGGCAGCACCATACGCACAAAAGGCACTTGATGCCAAGGGTTTATATGTTGCGTTTGTATAATACGTTCTTTATTATACTGACGAACTCTAAAAAATTGTTGTATAAAGTTAATGAGCCACTTCATTTAGTGGCCAAAAGTAAATGAGAAAAATCATAATCCGTCATTCTGAGTCTCGTCACACAATAATCTTGATAATAATCATGAGTTTTTAAGTCGAGGCGAAGAATCTGTTCAACGTATGTAGGTACTACAATTGTCCTCCCATCCCAAAAGATTCTTCGCGGGAAGCCCGCTCAGAATGACGTTAGGGCTTCTACAAATGAATACATTCTCCATACGCATCGGCAGTAGCTTCCATAATAGCCTCGCTCATAGTAGGATGTGGATGTATCGATTTTAAAATTTCGTGTCCTGTGGTTTCAAGACGGCGAGCGACAACGGCTTCGGCAATCATTTCGGTAACGTTTGCACCCACCATGTGGCAACCTAACCATTCACCATATTTGGCATCGAATATTACTTTTACCATACCATCTTTTGCTCCCGAAGCACTTGCTTTTCCGCTTGCACTAAATGGGAAACGACCTACTTTAATATCATAACCCAATTCACGGGCTTTCTTTTCAGTAAGACCCACACTGGCTACTTCAGGCCAGCAATAAGTGCATCCTGGTATATTTTCATAATTGAGTGGTTCTGGATTGTGACCCGCAATTTTTTCTACACATATAATACCTTCTGCACTGGCTACGTGGGCAAGGGCTGGACCTTTCACTATATCACCAATAGCATATATACCATCAATATTTGTTTTATAAAAATCATCAACCAATACTTTTCCCTTATCGGTTTTTATACCTAATGTTTCCAGTCCAATATTTTCTAAATTTGTTTGTATTCCTACTGCTGATAAAACAATATCACATTCTACAACTTCTTCTCCTGTTTTGGTTTTTATTTTTACTTTACAACCTGTACCACTTGTATCAACTGAAAGCACCTCCGATTCGGTCATAATGCTTATTCCTGATTTTTTATAAGTGCGTGCAAGTGCTTTTGATATTTCTTCATCTTCCAGCGGTAATATACTTGGTAGAAATTCTACAATGGTAACTTTGGTTCCTATACTATTATAGAAATACGCAAACTCAGCACCTATTGCTCCTGAGCCTACTACTACCATACTTTTGGGTTGGACAGGCAGTACCATTGCATCAGTATAACCTACTACTTTTTTGCCATCCATCTTTATATTTGGTAATTCTCGACTACGAGCACCTGTGGCAAGTATAATACTTTTTGCTTCGTAGTTTGTTTTTTTACCATCGGCTCCAGTTACCTCAAGTTTGCCTGTGCCAACTAGTTTTCCATAGCCTACGATTACTTCAATTTTATTTTTCTTCATCAAAAAAGAAATGCCTTTGCTCATTCCATTTGCCACATCGCGGCTACGTTTTATAATATTGGCAAATTCTGGTTTCGATTCGCCGACTGTGATTCCATAGTCGGCAGCATGTTTTATATATTCAAATACCTGTGCCGATTTAAGCAAAGCTTTGGTAGGAATACAGCCCCAATTGAGGCACACACCGCCCAATTCAGATTTTTCGACGATGCCTACTTTCAAACCTAGTTGGCTAGCTCTAATGGCTGCTACATAACCGCCCGGGCCACTGCCCACTACTAAAATATCAAAATTCATACTGCTTGTTTATTAATTAATTTGGGCTGCAAATTTAACTCAAATCACGCTATAGAAAACCTATCGCATCTAACTATTTCATTTTCTATAACTTATATTTGTTTCTGAGGTATTTATGCCGAGAAAAAAAATATCCCAAAATAATATTATGGTGCTTTAATTTTCCTTTTTTCTTTAATATAAGTACGAATCACGGTACCCATAGCCACCACTATCATACCTAAGGTGATAAGCCCAATATGGTCGCCCACCCACGGGAATTTTTTGGCCAGCCAATATCCGCTGCCCACCATGGTAATAGTCCACATCAAACTTCCTACAATATTATATAATAGAAATTTGCGTGGATTTATTTTGGCTACGCCCGCAATAATGGGTGCAAAGGTGCGAATAATGGGTAAAAAGCGGCCTAGTATTAATGCCAATCCGCCATGTTTATCATAAAAGCTTTTGGAAAGAGCCACATAACTTTTTTTGAATATCAAAGAATTTTCACGGACAAAAAGCTTTTCTCCTACCCGTTTACCAAATTCATAGCCTACTGTATTTCCCAATATGGCTGCTCCATTAATAGATAATAAAACTGTCCAAAAACTATAATCCAATTTGCCGTTGGCACAAAGCAGTCCTGCCGCAAAAAGCAAGGCATCGCCTGGCAAAAAGAAGCCGATAAGTAAACCAGTTTCGGCAAATACAATCAATAGCAATACCCAAAACCCGCCATAGGTAATCAACTGCTGTGGGTCGAATACATTGGGTACTTCTTCAGATATTACTTGTAGTAGTTCCATGCGGAATTTGTTGCCACAATTTTAGGTGAAGGCAAGCAATAAAACGAGTGAAATATTTGAAACGTGGAAAACTGGGTTTGAAATCTATATGCAATTTATATTTTCTGTATAGGTGCTTTGTCGGTACACAATATTAATAATATTTGTAATTCTGAAGCACGAGGCAGGCCGACGGCGGGCACTATGGCTGGTCTTGTTACTATGTGTGCTAAGCAGCAGATGTCTCAGCCGCGAGTTGCAGGACGACATAACAAACCTGTTTATGTTCTGACCACATATAACCAATTTTTTCTATTCTCTATTCTTGCTATCTATTATAATAGTAACGGGCCCATCATTAATTAAACTCACTTTCATATCGGCACCAAACTGCCCTTTGGCTATGGGCTTGCCCAATTCTGCATTTAATAATTCTATAAACTTTTCATATAAGGGAATCGCAGTTTCGGGCCTCGCTGCGTCTATGAAACTAGGTCTGTTCCCTTTCTTTGTGGAGGCATGTAATGTAAACTGACTCACCAATAAAATATCGCCGTGTATATCTTTTACGCTCAAATTCATAAGACCCGCAACGTCAGAAAATATACGCAAATTGCCCACTTTATTTGCAAGCCATTGTATATCTTCTATATCATCTTCCACACAAATTCCTACTAGTACCATCAGCCCTTGTGCAATTTTACCAACTTCATTTCCTTGAATGGAAACTTGTGCCTCAGAAACCCTTTGTATTACTAAACGCAAACCTACAATTTAGTTAAGTGCCTTATTGATATAATACAGAAAGAAATCTTTCTCATATTCGAGCATATTTTTCATTGCTTTATTCCAATCAAGCCATCCCAGTCCCACTTGCTGCTTTCCACAACATATAGTAGGCAAAAACGAATGTATAACAGGGTACTTATTTGTAATAAATTTATGATAATACAATATCATATATGTATCACTATTACAGTTTTTTTGGGTATTGTAAAACCACATACATTCACCGCTGTCATAGCGGAGGTTCACAGTTTCCGACGTATTACCTATCTCTAGCAGAGAATCTGAATACACATCAACCAAATCATTAAATATATAATTTCGGAATTTAATGTTGGTAGACAATATCAAATTGTATGAAAAATCAAAAAAATCTTCTCCCTTCAAAGTCATAGGTGATGCTTTAATATCTTTGTCGCTTATTACATGATAATTAATACAAGCAGAAATCACTTCTTTTTCATCATCATTCAACATGGGCAAAAACAAATTAGCTGGCAATTCTATCAGATCAACCACTGAGTCACCCTCCAGTTCGGGTTCATTAAAGCGATACAAGATTTTTATGCGGGTTATTTGGGTTAAGGATTTACTAATATGCTGGTCCCAAAAATTAAATTTAATTCCTGCTATATTATTCTTAGTAAGCAGGAACTCACTGTTTCGCTTAGCAGCTTTCAACAGATATCTGCCTATATATACTCCTGCAATTCCACCTACTTTTTCACTTTCATAGGTGTTAAATTGATCAGAAAAACATTTGAAAGTGGGCGAATTGATGGAATCGAAAAGTTTGTCGATATATTTATTGTACACATGCTGCGTATAGCTTCCCATAGTATTTGCCGATAAAATTTTGTGCTGCCCACACAGATGGGTACAAAAAAATATATTGATTGTACAAAAAAATAAATACTTTCGCATCTTATTAAAAAATTAACGCAAACATACATCAAAAAGTTGCATACCCTTCAAACTCCCATAAGTGCTGTTATAATAGCCAACAATGCGTCCCGCTCCATCGGTCATACCATTGCCGCCATGCTGTGGTGTAACGAGGTATTGGTAGTAGACTCAGGCTCAACCGACAATACTGTCGAGATATGCAAAGCTTTAGGTTGCACCGTGATGCATCACAACTTTGAAAGTTATGGGAAACAAAAACATTTTGCCGTGTCGCAGGCTAAAAACGATTGGGTCTGGGTAATTGATGCTGACGAAATTGCCACGCCTGAAATTGTAGCAGAAGCATGCAAAAAAATAGATTCGGGAGAATATGTGGGTTATATGGTTCCCATTTCACTGGTCTTTATGGGGAAATTATTGCGATTTGGGAATGAATATAAAAAACCACATTTACGATTGTTCAACAAAAAGCATGGAAACTATAATGAAAGTTTGGTACACGAAGATGTGTTATTAACAGGAAAAATCGGGAAGTTGCAACACCATGTTTTGCATGATAGTTATTATAATATAGATGACTATTTTAAAAAGTTCAATAATTATACAACCCGTGCCGCCGAGCAATTGCATGCACAGAACAAAAATATAAATATCCTTTCACCTATTATAAAACTACCTTTCCACTTTATTATATTATATATATTTAAGGGTTTGATTTTTGATGGTATAGCTGGATTATTGTGGGCCACATTTTCGAGCTGGTATTCTTTTGTAAAATATATAAAACTATGGGAAATGAATAAACTAAAATCCACCAAACTTCAATGAGAGTAATGGCTTTCGATATTGGACTGAAGAGAATTGGCGTAGCTGTTACAGATCCACTGCAAATTATTGCTACCTCGGTAGGAACTTATTCACCCAATGATATCGCAAATTATTTGAATGAATATATAAAAACCGAACCCTTGGAACTTTTTGTATTGGGTAAACCTTTGCAAATGGATGGCAGCAATTCGGAATCTTATCATTTGGTTGAACAATTTTCGGCATGGCTGCAAACTACTTTCCCTGATATTCCGCAAAAATGGATTGATGAAAGACTCACGTCCAAAATGGCTTCACAGGCTTTGTTCGATAGTGGACTGAAAAAAAAACAGCGACAAGATAAAAAGTTATTGGACGCAGTATCGGCTACCTTAATTTTGCAAACTTATTTACAGTCCAAATAATGATTCTTCCTATATATGCATACGGTGAGCCCGCCCTTCGCAGCGAGACTATTGAAATACAGCGTTCATTTCCACACCTCGAAGATATTATAAAAAATATGTGGGATACCATGTACCATACCAATGGCGTGGGTCTTGCCGCCCCGCAGGTTGGTATTTCCATTCGTTTATTTGTTGTTGACTCCACAGAGATGTACAAAGAGGAGGACGAAGACCCCAGCAAAGGAATCAAAAAAGTATTTATCAATCCCAGTATCATAAATGAATCGGGGCAGGAATGGGAGTATGAAGAAGGCTGTTTAAGTATACCTGGCATCCGAGAATTTGTAAGCCGCAAATCCAATATCAAAATTAGATATTATGATGAGCACTTTGATACCCATACCGATGAATATGATGGCTTAACTGCCCGCGTTATTCAACACGAATTTGACCATCTAGAAGCTATATTGTTTGTAGACAAAATATCATCCCTCAAACGCCAATTGAACCGTAATAAACTTTTGCAAATAAGCCGTGGTTTTGTGGATGTGAAATATAGGATGAAATTTGCGAGAAGGTAGTTCTTGTCATCCTGTCCGCCGCGGCAGATATCGAAGGATAAGCATTTTTCGACAAAAAAAAATGTACAAAAAAAATTATATTAAATCCCTAATTGAAACCCTATAGTAGGCGACCCCAATCCTGGACCCATGCTAATATGTTCTACATCTGCGGCAGTCAAAGTTTTCACCATTTCGGGAGTTCGATCCTCTGCTTTCATTGCAGCCAATCGTAAGTTCTGCTGTTTTACTGCATCATCCATTAGTTTCCTTACCGCACGTGCATTGCCAAAGAATTTATCGCGTTGTGTCCACAAGTTTTCTAATAGTTTTTCTAGCATCGTTTTCGCATCTGCATCGGGCGTGATGCCACGTTCGGTTAGCATTTTGGAAGCTATTAATTTCAATTGTTCCAAATCGTAATCTTCAAAAACCATCATACGGTCGAAACGAGATTTAAGTCCAGGGTTGGATTCTATAAATCGTGTCATCGGTTCTGTATAACCTGCAACAATTACAATAAATTCGCCGCGGTTATCTTCCATCCGTTTTAATATAGTTTCTACGGCTTCTTTTCCAAAATCATTATCGCTGCCATGCAGTGCATAAGCTTCGTCAATAAACAAAACTCCGCCCATTGCTTTGTCAATCATTTCTTTAGTTTTCAAAGCTGTTGAACCTATATGGTTTCCTACCAATGCTTGTCTATCACACTCCACCAAATGTCCGCGTTCCAATATTCCCAAAGCTTTATATATTTGTGCGAGGATACGTGCCACCGTGGTTTTCCCTGTACCAGGATTGCCTGTAAATACAGCATGTAGGTTGAGCAAACTGCGTAAATCTTTTCCTGTTTCTCTATAATACCTAACGAGTTTTACAAGTTCATCAATTTCTGTTTTTGTTTTGTTAAGGCCTACCATATTACTAAGTTGTAATAATGAATCACGCAACAAGTCTTCATCAACAGGTATGCTTGCAATCTCACGATTTTTCTTTTCGAAGATGGGCACCAAATCGGCCACTTCAAGAGCCATCAAATTTTCTTTCGATAATTCTTCGGGGTTGGGCATTTGCATAATACGCAATCCCAAATTCATTTTTGCCTCATCCAATATATTATTGACTAGTCGTGCATTTCCAAAATTTTGGTTACGGGCACGGTAAGCCTCTACCAATTTTTTATACATAAAAACTTGTGCATCGGGACTAAACTCCACCATGCGTTTTTGAGCAGCATATAAAGCTATTTTTTCAAGCTCGTCGGGTTTATAATCGGGGTATTCAAAAGTCATTTGAAAACGCGATTTGAGACCCGGGTTCGAGTCTAAAAAATTATTCATTTGTTCAGGATAACCCGCCACCACAATAGCTAAATCGCCTTCGCCATCACTCATTTCACGAACCAATACTTCTATTGCTTCTTTACCAAAATCTTTGCTGTCGTCGTCTTTTCGTGAAAGACTATAGGCTTCGTCAATAAATAAAATGCCACCTCTGGCTTTTTTAATAGCTTCTTTAGTTTTAGGTGCTGTTTGCCCAATAAATTCCGCCACCAATTCACTACGGTCGGCTTCATATACATGGCCTTTACTCAACAAGCCTAAGTTATGATATATTTTGCCGAGCATGCGTGCCACAGTTGTTTTTCCTGTTCCTGGATTTCCTGTAAATACTGCATGTAAATTAATTTTATCGGTATCCGTAAATCCTTTTTTGCGGCGAAGTTTTATAAAGTTAAGATAGCTTGTATAGTCGTGTACTTTCTTTTTGATACCGTTTAAACCAATGAGTCCGTTCATCTCACTCATCAATTCCTCGAACGATCGTCCGCCACTTACTGCAGGCAAAGATTTATCTTGTAATTTATTCCTGCTAGGTGTAAAATATATTTGTTCGTCGTCAATTATTTCTACTTCTTCAATTCCAATCTCAAAAGGAATTACTGCCACAATTTGATTCATAAAAACCAATTCCACAGTATAGATATCGGTGCTCCAACTTCCCTTAATATCACTTCCCCAACCGACAGTGCAGTTTATTTCCTCATCGCCGGGGTATATAAATAATAGTTTATCGACCGAGCCTTTAAGTTGGCCACTCACTGTTTTGAAATTGAATATCATTTCACAAGCCCAGTAATCGTGCTCTTTCAATAAGTTTTTGGCATTGAGCTCTACCCATACATAACGGGTATCAACACTATTAAAAGTTTTAAGATACGTGCGTTCATGCTCGGGCACATTGGCATCGGGGCCTTCATATATCTTAATCTCATTGATATCGAAATAAGGATTAACATGGGCATTGGCAAGGCCATTATGCTCTACATAAAAACTACGCTCGGCAGCCATTTTATTTTCTATCCATGCCTCCCAACGGTAGGAGCCACGTTTCCAATAATTGCCTTTGTTTTTAACGCCCCAGCCTTCTCTCACAAATACCACACTGTCTTCCTTTTTCACGGTACGGTCGCAGTTCAAACTACAAATTTCTGCACCATCGGGACCAAAACATTTGAGACGAATATGCACGTCCCAATCTTGTTCGTCGAACAATTTATTAAAGAACGAAAATTCACAATATATATAGGACAACTCGCTCTCATCATATACCAAACGGTAGTTCTTCTCATTATTTGCCAACCACTCGGTGCTGGCAAAAATCCGCAAATCCTTAAACTTGTGTTTCATATCCATAAGAACAAAATTAAGGATAAATGGTTGCTTATTCCCAACTTTTGCAAAGTTTTTTAACTTTACGAAAGTTGGGCGTACTTTTGCGGCAAATTTTAAAACATGAATATTAATAATATTACCGAGCTTCTTGGCAATCAGGCCAATAGCCTACTTGGTCATAAGGCCATCATTAGCAAAGACCTCTTGCACCAGCCAGGTCCCGATTTTGTGGATCGTGTTTTTGCTCAAACCAACCGTAATACTCAGGTATTGCGTAGTATCCAAAGCATTTACGACCATGGCCGTTTGGGCCGTACAGGTTATGTGTCAATCCTTCCTGTAGATCAAGGAATAGAACATTCAGGTGGTGCTTCATTTGCACCCAACCCCATTTATTTCGACCCTGAAAATATTATTAAACTTGCTATCGAAGGCGGTTGCAATGCTGTTGCTTCTACCTACGGAGTATTGGCTGCATGCTCACGTAAGTATGCTCATAAAATCCCTTTCATCGTAAAAATCAACCACAACGAAATTCTCACTTACCCCAATAAATTTGACCAGGTAATGTATGGCTCTGTTGAAGAAGCTTGGAATCTTGGAGCTGCTGCGGTAGGTGCTACTATATATTTCGGTAGCGAAGAATCGACCAGGCAAATACAGGAAGTGGCGGCGGCTTTTGAGCGTGCCCACGAGCTTGGAATGGCTACGGTGTTGTGGTGCTATTTACGTAATAATGGTTTCAAAAAAGAGGGTGTCGATTACTCTGCCGCTGCCGATTTAACAGGACAAGCCAACCATTTGGGTGTAACTATTCAAGCAGATATTATCAAACAAAAATTACCTACAAACAATGGTGGTTATAATGCCATTAACTTTGGCAAAACACATCCAAAAGTATATAGTGAACTATGTACCGATAATCCGATTGACTTATGCCGTTATCAAGTAGCAAACTGTTATATGGGCCGTATGGGTTTAATAAACAGCGGCGGCGAAAGCAAAGGTGCTAGCGATATGGCTGAAGCAGTAATGACAGCGGTGGTTAACAAACGTGCGGGTGGTTGTGGTTTGATATCGGGTCGCAAAGCTTTCCAAAAACCCATGACTGAAGGTGTTACTTTATTGAACGCTATTCAGGATGTGTATTTGGAGAAGGGGATTACTTTGGCGTAAGGATAATTAAGAAAATTATATGGATAAAAGCCGTTTCTCTGAGACGGCTTTTTTACTAAAAAAGCATCATTGATATTAGGTTTTTTCGACGGGCATCTTTATGTTTTTGTAGCAACTTCAAACTTATAAAAAATATTGTTGTATAATTATTTCGCTACTTTAACATTAATTTATAATATACTAAATGTGCGAAAACAAACTAATTGACATATCTAGTTGGCAAAGTGGTAGTAATGATTTCGTTCCAATAGGTAAACGTATAAAGCGAGTTGTATTTGAACCTGAGACAGAAAAATTATACTATTTTAAGGTACCTAAAGATAAATATCCTTGGGAGTTTTGGACAGAAGTTATATCATACCAAATTGGACAAAGCTTAGGTTTTAATACCAATTCTTAAACTATAATAGTTCTCCGCCTGTGGCGGATTAGTTTGTAGAATGGTAATACCGAACTACAATACATTTAGTCCCTTTCTTTTGGACTATTATATATTGAGTTTCGGTATAATGTATTGAAATATGAGCCTGCAATTTCTAAAGATTCTGTCGGGTGTTTATCTCCTTCTATGGTAGGAGAGCATGAAGAATTAATACACGGGCAGCAGTTCCTTACACAAATATTGCCAACTTTTGAAACTAAAAAAGGGATAGATCATAACTTTCAGTTGATAGAATCTTTCTTTAGAGATAGTGAACATGAAGTTTCTTTCGAAGAATTTATACACATGTTAGTCTTTGATGCGATAATAGGTAACAGGGATAGGCATCAACAGAATTGGGCTATGATAAGAGGGGTTGAAATAGATGTGAAAAATCTAAAGTTAAATGCAAAAATATTTAGTCAAGATGCATCAGTATTAAAGATAATATGGCGATTAATAGGATTGGGGCTGTCGAGAAAAACGAATAAGTCAATTGCAAATATGGAAATAGAAATAAACGAACATTACAGATTTTCTCCCTTTTTTGACAATGGAAATTGTTTGGCATATAATATCATTGAATCCAAAATTGGTGATATGGTTAAAAACGAAAAGCAGCTTGAAAATTATCTTTTCGGCAATAAAGCAGTAAGTCATGTTAAGTGGGATGGTGCATCAATTCCACATATTGATTTACTTAAAAATGTTTCTCGCCATCATAGGGAAGCTGTTTTGACTGGCATTGAAAAGGTTAATCGAAACTTAAATGCTATATCATTTGAAGATATAGTAACAAACATTGATAATGGATTGGATGTTGTACAAAAGGATTACGTTCTATCTTTGCAGCGGAAAGAATTAATCTGCAAATTATTGAATGCAAGAGTAGCTAGGCTTTTAAGCAGTTTTTAAATGGTATTAAACAATATATATATTAGTTGGCGGAAAGGTAAGGGTGGGAACCGTTATCTTATAGGTTTGCTCGAGAGGCTAACTAGTGGATTTGCCTTTTCTTATATAAAAGAAGAAGTTATTAAGGCGAGAAATGATGGGTTCAAAAATTATCCCGATTTTTCTACTGTGAATTTTGACCATAAATATACCGGTGATTTAGAAAGAGTTTTTTCACTTAGACTAATGCCCGAGGGGCGACCCGATCGTGAACAGTATCTTTCTTTTTGGGATGCAAATAATCCAAAATATGATTGGTTTGACGAATTGGGATTTACCCAAGGGAGATTAGCCACTGATAATTTTGAATTTCTTGCTAAGCTTCCATATTATGATAATAATCTAGGGTTCGTAACCGATATAGCCTCACTAACTCATAATCCACTACCTATTGACAAGGTAAAGCAAGGAGACAAGTTAAGATTTGAACTGGACACAAACCATCTTACAGACCCTAGTGCTGTTAAGGTATATAAAGACTCCGAATTTATTGGTTACATTAAAAGAGGGCATTCATTTTTCTTTAAAGATGCAAACAGAAACAGATTGAGATTAACGGTTAAGCACATTGAAAAAAATGGAATGGTTAATCAATTATATATTTCTGTAATAAAGGAATAAGAAATATTATAGGACTAGATTATATAGCCGAAATAACTTTTTATATCAAGGCTTCTCAAACTCACCATAACCATCTGTCAAAATATCAGGTATGGTGTCGGTAATCAAAATTGTATGCTCAAATTGAGCAGATAATTTTCCGTCAATGGTGCGGGCGGTCCAACCATCTTTGCGGTCTACTTTACTGCGGGCCTTACCTGCATTTATCATGGGCTCGATGGTGAAAATCATTCCTGGTTGTAATACAGGGCCTTTATTGCGTTCATGCTCAGCATGATTCACTTCAGGGTCTTCGTGGTATTTTACGCCTACCCCATGTCCGCAAAATTCATATACTACCGAGCAACCCTGTGAAGTGGCATAACGGTTTATTTCAAATCCAATATTGCTAAGTCGGTTGCCGGGCTTGCATTGCATAATGCCAATGCTCAAACATTCTTTGGCAACTGCTATTAGTCTTTTTGCATAATCGCTACAGGGTCCTACTTCATACATGCGGCATGAATCACCATAATATCCTTCAACAATTAAGGCCACATCAATATTTAATATATCTCCGTCTCTTAATTGGTAAGGACCCGGAACGCCGTGACAAATCACATCATTAACTGAAGTGCAGCATGATGCTGGAAAACCACGGTAGCCTAGGGATGCAGATTTTGCTCCATGGTCATTCACATACTCACGGCATTTTTTATCGATATCGGCTGTGGTAGTTCCGGGCTGTGCGTACTGCCCCAAATATTTAATGGTTTCGTAAGTAAGAATGCTGGCCTTGCGGATGCCTTCTATTTGTTCAGGAGTTTTGATGAGGATTGCCA
>Ga0163151_10004856_pt1 | contig 17655 bp, 15 predicted proteins | sample OliLakLV19MP5IB2_FD_145596 | JGI IMG/M metagenome (GOLD analysis project Ga0163151, IMG submission 145596) | Freshwater microbial mat bacterial communities from Lake Vanda, McMurdo Dry Valleys, Antarctica - Oligotrophic Lake LV.19.MP5.IB-2 | ecosystem: Environmental > Aquatic > Freshwater >...
CAAGTAATAATAAGTTGGTGATACAAACTCATGAAATCAATCAGATCAACTCGGTACTTGACCTCGACAATTGGAAATTAAAGAACCGGATAAAAGAGGTATTGGAAGAACGGTTGATGGAAAAATCGATGGATTACGAAGAGTTTAAAACTCTTTACCCAGATACCATGGCATGTTATAGGTTTTTAGAGACGATAAAGTGGAAGAAGGACTTTCATTGCCGGAAGTGTTCAAATACTAAATATTTTGATGGAGTTCAGAAATTCTCAAAAAGATGCACCCGTTGTGGCTACAATGAATCAATTACTGCCTACACAATTTTTCACAACGTAAAATTTCCTATCGAAAAGGCATTTTTTGTTACCTACTTATCAGTGACAGACCGAAAGAGCTACACGCTAGAAGCTTTGTCTAATATGTTATCTATCAGAATTAACACGATTTGGGGGTTCAAGAATAAGGTGAAAGCCCAAATTGCTGAATTAGAAAAGAAGGGTCGAATTCCAAACACATCTAAATGGCATGAGATAATTCTTACAGATGAAAATGGTAAAGTTAAATCCTTAAAGCAAAGAGCGGATTTGTTACAAAAACCGTAGTTGTTTGATCAGTTTAAAAAGGTATGTTTCCTAAATGGAATTTTGCCTTCTCAATTCTCCTGAATTATAGCCGAAATCGGTTGTAATCTATGTTTATAAAGCGTAAAACATTCCCGATCCATTCATGACATTTCTCTGCTTTCTTTAGCTCAAAAGTTGATAAAACTCTGATTACCTTGGTTGGATGATATAAATTCATAATGCAATCGTTATCATAAACCAAGCACCAAGATCGATTGTTGTAATTTCAAACATTTGTAAACCAATAAGTTACATGATAAAAAGGTTACTTTTTGTAGTGTTGTTGACTGCACCTTCGTTCCTTTTTGCTCAAATAAGGACTATTTCAGGGGTTGTTAAAGATCCGGGTGATGGTTCAGGGATTCCTGGAGTTAATGTAGTTATTGATGGCACCGCAAGGGGCACCTCAACGGATGTGCAAGGAAATTTTAAAGTGCAGCTAGAGGCTACCGAAGATGTTTTAGTTTTTTCATTTATCGGATACAAAACTCAACGAGTTGTTGTTGGATCAAAAACTGAGCTACAAGTTACAATGGAATCGGAAGCTACTCAGCTAGACGAAATTGTTGTAGTGGGATACGGTGAACAGAAAAAAAGTGACATCACAGGCTCCACGGCCAATGTAAAAGGCGATGAATTACTCAAACAACCTGTTTTAACAGCCACTCAGGCTATTCAAGGAAAGGTTGCCGGAGTGCAAATAATTACAAGCGGTCAACCAGGTAGCTCGCCCCAAATTCGGGTGCGCGGGGTAGGCACTGCATTAGGAGGTACAACATCACTATTTGTGGTGGATGGTGTGCTCACTGATGATATCTCAAATGTAAACACTGCTGATATCGTGGAAATGAACATTCTTAAAGATGCGTCTTCGGCAGCAATATACGGTTCGCGTGGTGCCAATGGTGTAATTATAATAACCACCAAAAAGGGGAGTAGTGGGAAATTAAAAATCAATTACAATAATAATGTCGGCTTCCGCCAGGCAGCTAATCTGGTGAAGATGGCTAACAGCACCGAATATAGCAATTACGCTCAGGCAGCTACTGGCAATGCGCCCCCAGCCTCTTCTTTTAATACAGACTGGTATGGCACAATTTTAAGAACAGCAATTCAGCAAAGCCATAATTTGTCATTATCGGGCGGAACCGATAAAAGTACTTACCTTTTTAATGTAGGGTACTTGGTAGATGAGGGGATTGTAATTAATAATGATTTTAAACGATTAACAGTTCGATTTAATAGTGACTATCAATTAAGCGAAAAACTCAAATTTGGATATCAGACATCCTTTGGTAATAGTACTAACCAAAATGCATTTGGCAACATAAACATTGACGCGTTTGGAAATATTGGTGCTGTGTATAATAATGCTTACCGGGCTTCTCCAACAATTGCGAGCCGTGTCGATGGTCGGTATGGTAATACTTCAACCTATCAAAATGTAGGAAACCCCTTACTCGATATCAACAATAACAGCATTCGGGTTAATGAAAACCGCTTGCAAGGTTCCACATTCTTATCCTATAAACCTGTGGAGTGGCTCACACTGCGTTCATCGTTGGGTGCAGATTGGAGAAGTTCGCTCAACCGTGGTTATTATTATCAGTTTAATGCAGACGAAAACACATTTTTAATTTCTGGTGGGAATCAGCTTCGGGCTCAAAGTTCATTAGTGAGCAATGGCTATGGAAAAAATGGTTCCATCGTTAAGAACAACACGTATTTTAGTTACAAACTTCCCTTAGAGTCTCCAAGTCCATTATTCTGGGTTCACTATTCGTATTTGGGTTTGGATCCACATTTTACTGATGATTATGCAAACTATTGGGAGCAGAATGTAAATGCTTCTTTGATAAATTATGCCTACTGCGTAGCCAATCCAAAAAAATTTATTGGTTACAGCGATCAGAATTGGGGACTTACTTCCAGTGATAATCAATCTGGTTATTCAGCCCATTCACCAACTAATGATCTGGGAGTGATAACACCCACCGCTGCACTTTCCTCCTTTCCTTATACTCCGGACAAATCGATGAAGGCATTGAAGTTCTTTTACTATACGTTGGGTGATAAACTTTGGGGGCCTTATGGATTTTATGACGCGTTTAATATTACATCCGGGTGGACAGCAAGTTCATATCTCGCAATTGATCAGGGGCCAATAGTGGTTATGATCGAAAATTATCGTACTGGTTTGTTGTGGAATTTATTTATGTCGGCTCCAGAGGTGCAGCAAGGCATGGACAAATTGGATTTTGTTAAAAATTAGAACAGTTAGCATATGAAAACATTTCCACTTGTCATCGTTGTCATATTGTTGGCATCCTGTGCTAAACAATCAGAAAATAAAACATCGTCTATCGAGCATCGCGTTGATTCAGTTTTGAGCTTGATGACGCTTGAAGAGAAAATCGGACAACTTAATCTTCCCTCGGCAGGTGCGTTTGTTACTGGTTCGGCTGAAAGCTCAGACATTGCAAAAAAGATTGAAGAGGGAAAAGTGGGTGGGCTCTTTAATATAAAGACAGTTGCCAACATTAAAGAAATGCAAAAGATTGCCGTTGAAAAGAGCAGACTAAAAATTCCATTGATCTTTGGAATGGATGTTATTCATGGGTATGAATCAGTTTTTCCAATTCCGTTGGGACTAAGTTGTAGCTGGGATATGGATTTGATTGAACGCAGCGCACGTATTGCTGCGCAAGAAGCAAGTGCCGATGGCATCAATTGGACATTTTCTCCTATGGTCGACATTTCGCGCGACCCGCGCTGGGGTCGAGTTTCTGAGGGAAGCGGGGAAGATCCATTTCTGGGTTCTGAAATTGCTAAAGCAATGGTGCGTGGCTTTCAGGGTAACGATCTTTCGGCCAACAATACAATTATGTCGTGTGTGAAGCACTATGCGCTCTATGGAGCATCAGAAGCAGGTCGTGATTACAATACCGTTGATATGAGTCATCAAAGAATGTATAACGAATACTTTCCACCGTACAAAGCAGCTGTTGATGCTGGTGTAGGAAGTGTGATGGCTTCATTTAATGAGATTGATGGTGTTCCGGCAACAGCCAACAAATGGTTGCTAACCGATGTGCTTCGAAACCAATGGGGATTCAAAGGATTTATCGTTTCGGATTATACAGGTGTTAGTGAAATGATTAACCATGGCATTGGCGATTTGCAAACTGTTTCAGCGCGTGCACTGGACGCAGGCCTTGATATGGACATGGTGAGTGAGGGTTTATTAACCACTCTTGGTAATTCTGTTAAGGAAGGAAAAATTTCAGAACAGCAGATTACAGAAGCTTGCAGAAGAATCTTAGAGGCAAAATTCAAGTTGGGGTTGTTTGATAACCCTTATAAGTATTGTGATGAAGGACGTGCCAAAAGCGAAGTGTTTACCGCTGCCAATAGGGCAGAGGCACGAAGTACCGCTGCGCAAAGTTTTGTGCTTTTGAAAAATAAAGACAATCTTTTACCAATAAAGAAAACCGGCACAATTGCATTAGTAGGTCCACTAGCGGATGCAAAAGAAAATATGACAGGTACATGGAGTGTTGCAGCTAGGTTCTCAGAATCGATTTCTGTGCTTGAAGGCTTAAAGAAAGCGGTTGGCGCGAATGCAAAGGTTTTATACGCGAAAGGAGCGAACCTAACAGACGATGAAGTACTGGAAGCTAACTCAACGTTGTTTGGCAAATCGCTTCATCGCGATAAGCGAACTGCTACTGCGTTGATTGCAGAAGCTGTACGCATTGCTAAAAATTCAGATGTAATTGTTGCCGCTGTTGGTGAAGCCGCTGAAATGAGTGGTGAGGCTGCAAGCAGAGCAAACATTGATATTCCTGAAACACAACGAGATTTATTGAAAGCATTGTTAAAGACCGGTAAACCAGTTGTGTTGGTATTATTTACAGGAAGGCCTTTGGCATTAGTATGGGAGCAAGAAAATGTGCCTGCTATTCTTAATGTTTGGTTTGGTGGAAGTGAAGCTGGAGATGCAATAGCTGATGTATTGTTTGGAGACGTAAATCCCTCAGGCAAGTTGTCAGCTACATTCCCACAAAATGTTGGTCAGGTGCCGATTTACTATGCGCATAAAAATACGGGTCGGCCGTTGAGCGGGCCTTGGTTTCAAAAATTTCAATCTAATTATCTCGATGTTTCGAATGAGCCCTTGTATCCATTTGGCTTTGGATTGAGCTACACACAATTTAATTATAGTAATATAGTTCTTAGCGCGAACGAAATTTCATCGACAGATTCGTTGGTTGTGTCAGTGGGTGTTTCCAATCAAGGCTTGCGCGAAGGAAGTGAAGTGGTACAATTGTACATCCGCGATTTAGTTGGTTCCAGCACACGTCCGGTTAAAGAACTTAAGGCTTTCAAAAAGATTATGCTAAAAGCAGGTGAAACAAAAACCGTAGACTTTACACTAACCACAAAAGACTTATCCTACTATAAGTATGATTTAAGTTTTGGAGCTGAGCCCGGAGAATTTCAGGTGTTTGTTGGCGGCAATTCCAGAGATGTGAAGCAGGCTAGTTTTGTGTTGAAGTAAAACTCAGAATACTTAATTTTTCTTCTTCTTTCCTTTTGACTTAGACATACCACCATGCACTGCGCTAGTAGAGGTGCGCGGCTTTGGCGATGATTTCAAGGCAGGAGAGGTAGATTGCTTAGGCTTGAAAGATTGTTTTATCTGAATGATGCGAGCAATTCCAAAGGAAACAGAAAGATAAATTTCTCTTCGCTGACCGTAAAGATCTGGCGCACCAGAATTGCCAAAAAAATCATCAGCGCCAGCAGGGTTTTTTAGCTCGTCAACATAACTCGACTTTCGGGGGTCAAAGATTCCAAAGTTCGCACGCCCGTCAAAGTTTATACTCCAGTCATCATTTAAGTCAAAATCTGAACGAAGGCCCAAGGCCGCAAAAAGTTGAAACGCATTAAACTTGTCTTTCGACACATATACTTCTTTGTTCATTTGAGGAACAAATACGCCATCATACACTTGTTCATAACCTGGCGCAGTAGGTACGCTTACTCCAGCCGGGTAGCGTAATTTGGTGGTGAGATCCGGTGATTTTATTGTATAGGTATCTTGGCCTTTAATTAGAAAACTTGGAGAAATTGCTGCTACCAAACTAAGTCTAAAGAAAGACATGTCGTTGATGTGCAACTTGAGTGCAACGGGCAAACTTAAGTAATTCATATTCACATCTCGTGTTCCAATCTCGCCTCCAGTTGTGTTTCTTATTATAAATTTCTGACCGGCCTGAGTAAAGTTTGGAGTAAATAGAATTCCATGCCCAATACGGTCATATCCATAAGCGAAACCAATAGGTGTGCCTCTAATCGTAAACTTGCCAACAAAACGTGGATCTTTAGCTAAGCCCTGATCAACAGTAAAAGGAAAATTGAACCCTCCAAATACGCCAAACGCCTCAATGTTTTGGGCAGAGGCTTGTGTAAGAACTAATAATAATAAGCTGGCAAAAACTGCCCTCATTTCGGGTAGTAGGTTGGGTTATAAAGTTCCTAAACTAATCCAAAAATCAGTTTTCTATTCTTGGAGCAATTACAAAACTAAGATAATTAAGGGAATTAGCACGGCCTTTTTTGCGTCATCTGGCGTACTTTTGGGCACTTTTAGCGGGTATCCCAAAAGTAAAAATGAAACTCCCCAGCAACTTAGTGGGTCACGTGCGTTGGAAAGGTAATGTTTATAGCCCTTTGCTAGTAAGTCTGCTGATGATCATGAGCTTATACTCACTCATTCGAATTGCTTCTATTTATATCATGCAGATTTTTTCACGGGAAGAACCCTGGCCGGCTTGCAACGAGATCAATTAGCACCCACTAAAGTTTTTAACGCCAGCGCGGTAAAACCAATTTGAATGATTACCATCGAGGTGTTTGCGCGGGCAGTTTCAAAGGATACGTTTCCGTTCGCATCAACAGCCACTGAATTTCGCACCACATATTTTACCTCATCGCCCCATAAGTATAATAATCGCAATTGAAATCCGGCAGTATTTGTTTTTTGTGGATTAGTATAAAAACCAATGCCTAGTCCATAATTTAGTCCGATGTCTCTCACATTGTTAATAACCTCATTCTGGTTGTCATTAAAGATAATGTTTGCTAAATCTTTGTCGATCTTAGTTTTAGAATTGAAAAGTTTTAAGCCCATCAACCCATCAAAAAACGGAGTTACTTTACCCTGGTGGAGAAGTGGTTTCAATCTTGCCGCTGCATTCCATGTAAATACATTGTGAGTGGTTTTCAGCGAAGGCATATTGCCAGAACCTTTTTGTTTTTCATTGCCATAAGTGAAGAAGCCAAAGTCAATACCCAGTAAAATAGGTGAGGGCTTGTTCTTGCCCAATGGACTCATCAAAAGTCCAGTATATAGTCCGTATCCTAAATTACCCGTTGAGTTGTTAATTACATTACGAAATTCAGCGCTGGGTACCGCCACTTGGCCACCTGCATAGAAATTTACGGTAGTAAACTTTAAAGAATCTTCCGGCTGCCCCATACAACTGATAACAGAAAAAATTACCAGACAGGATGAGGTCAGTGGCTTAATCATCTAGGCTAAGTTATGGTAAACAGTTTGCACGTCATCATCTTCTTCCAAAGCACTTACACACTCCATCACTTCATCCTGTTCAGCCTCACTCAGTTCTTTGGTATTGGTAGGAATGTGTTGAAGTTCAGAACTTTTTGGTTCTAATGCTTTTGATTCTAGAAATTTTTGCATGTGGCCAAATTCGGTGAACTTGGTGTAAACAATAATTTCTTCATCATCAGTTTGAATTTCTTCAGCTCCGGCATCAATCAAGTCAAGCTCAAGTTCGTCAAGATTTAAAATTGCCGGATCAAATTTAAAAACACCTCTGCGCTCAAATAAAAACATAACGGAAGCAGAGTTGCCCATGGCGCCCCCATTTTTTGAAAACAGAAGCCTTATATTGGCAACTGTGCGCGTTGGGTTATCGGTGGCACACTCCACAACAACTGGTACTCCATGAGGTGCATAGCCTTCATAAATTACTTCTTGAAAGTCTTTCTCTTCTTTACTTGATGCGCGTTTGATGGCCGCTTCCACCCGATCTTTCGGCATGTTTATCCCCTTTGCATTTTGAATAGCCATGCGCAAGCGCGGGTTGTTATCCGGATTGGGGCCGCCTTGCTTTACTGCAATGGCAATGTCCTTTCCAATTCGTGAAAAACCCTTGGCCATGCGATCAAAGCGTGCAAACATTTTATGTTTTCTCTTTTCAAAAACCCGTCCCATAGTTCAATTAAAAATTCAATAGGTAAAAGTAGGAAAATGAAAGCAGATAGCCATTGTTAAATTTAAGCATTGACTATCTGAATTTGAATCTCTAATTTGGTAGTATGGGAAAACGAGATAAACGCATAGACACATACATCCTTAAGTCGGCAGATTTTGCTGTTCCTATTTTAACTCACCTTCGTGAACTTGTGCATCTCGCTTGCCCCAATGTGGAGGAGGTAATGAAATGGAGTTTTCCAAACTTTGAATACAAGGGTTTGATGTGCCACATGGCTGGGTTCAAGAACCATTGTTCTTTTGGATTCTGGAAAGGCGCATTAATGAAAGATAAATCCTTGGTTAAAAATGCAGCGAGTGAATCGGCAATGGGGCATTTAGGTCCGATAAAATCACTTAAAGATTTGCCTTCCGATAAAGTTATGATTCAATACATAAAGGAAGCTGCTAAACTGAATGATGCAGGTATTAAGGTTGAGAAAAAGAAACCGATTAAGAAAGCATTGATAATACCACCCTACTTTATTAAGGCGTTGAAAACCAACAAAGCGGCTCAAAAAACTTTTGATGCCTTCAGTTATTCCAACCAAAAAGAATATGTGACCTGGATTGCCGAGGCGAAAACAGAAGCCACGCGAACAAGCAGAATGGCGACAGCCCTCGTGTGGATGGCCGATGGTAAAATAAGGAACTGGAAGTATCTTAAGAAAGGTTAACTTTCAAAATCAATAATATTCAAAATTCATGTGACATCCTGCGTGGATACTAATCTGTTTGCTGGCGTTATGATTCAGACGCTTGCGCCAGTGTGGGGGGAGTGCCCGAGGCAGGAGAATCTCTGCGGAGAAATAATCAGGCGCAAGCGTCTCGCTTGTGCCGCTACCATTCTTTCCAGCTAATTGATAATTTAGCGGCCAAAGGAAATTAGACTTAATTTTCGGTATGAGCAGGAAATAAGTTTGGAGATTATAGTGAATTATATTTTATCAGTTTTGCTGTAATCATCAGGTTCGATTTGTGGATAACAAAAGTGTTCCAGATGGCAACAGTGAATCTTTTTGGAAAGAAGGATTTGGTCGCGATGAGTTATACAATTTGATAGAAGCGGCACGGCACAAGCGAGACTCTTGCGCCAGTGGGGGGCTGCCTCAGAGTCCCCGAGGCGGGAGACTCTGCGGATAAATAAGAAATGAAAATTAAACAACGAAACCGCTTAACGGTAGTTTTTTCAATAATGCCCTTTTAGAGAAAACACAATAAGAGTTTCATCTTCAACACGGTACACATATCGATGTTCTTGGTTTATTCTGCGAGACCATTTTCCAGCAAGCTCGTATTTTAGGGCTTCGGGTTTACCAATTCCTTCAAAGGGATTTTCAATAATGGCATCGGTCAATTTATTAATCTTTTGTAAAATGGCTTTGTTGCCCGTTTTACGCCAAAAAAATAAATGATCTTGTGCATCATCGGTTAGTACTATTTGCATAAATCTTTAAAATCTGCTACCGATATTTTTATTCCTTTACCAGCTGCAATCTGTTTGTCGCCTTTTTTAATCATTGCTACAAAATCGGGGTTGTAAGTAACCTCTTTGGTTACCTCAAACTTTATTTTTAAGGCTTTCATAAAAGCTTTCAAAGCCTCTATTTGCGAACTGTCTGATGTAAATGCTTTAATATTTATTGCTTCCATAATTACATATTTATTGCTAATGCGTTTGATAATGTTTGTTTTAACTTGGTGTTGTAAATAGCCATATCAATAATTGAGAAAATAGATTTTTTTTGGTTTTCATCTAATTGCTCTATCAATTGTACTTTTTCTAAAACAGATTTATTCAATGAATTTACATCTACAATTTTATCAGAGTTAAAAAAATCTGCCATCTCTATACCCAAAGCCTTTGCAATCCTTTCAATAGAGGAGAATTGAGGGTCAACCTTTCCGTTCTCAATTTTTGAATATTGGCTAGGGTTCATACTCAAAGCAATTGCTACTTCTTTTTGTTATAAGCCTTTGGCTTCTCGTATTTTCTTTATTTTATCTCCTACATTCATTATTTTATGTATTCATAACGATACAAAATTACAAAATAATAGAGCTATTTATACAAATATGTAAGATAGTTTAAAATTCAATTGTACTTATAGATACATTTTGAATTTTTGCGCAATAGATGTATAAATAAAAAAATATTTTTCAATGGAGATATCAGACATTAAAAAGCAACTTTAAATAACCCACCTGGTGCAAGCGTCTCGCTTGTGCCGCTACCATTCTTTCCAACTAATTGATAATTTAGCGGCCAAAGGAAATTAGACTTAATTTTCGGTATGAGCAGGAAATAAGTTTGGAGATTATAGTGAATTATATTTTATCAGTTTTGCTGTAATCATCAGGTTGGATTTGTGGATAACAAAAGTGTTCCAGATGGCAACAGTGAATCTTTTTGGAGAGAAGGATTTGGTCGCGATGAGTTATACAATTTGATAGAAGCGGCACGGCACAAGCGAGACTCTTGCGCCAGTGGGTGGGGAAAACCGATCTACATCAACAGCTTTTCACCGTTCGCTAACGAACATTTTTGTCCGGTTTGAAACTTTGATTTGTTGCTAAGCATCCTTTTAAGCCAAATCGACCTCATATTCAACTGGCATTGTGATTGCCTAAGGATTGCAAAACCAAACTCTCATGCTTTATAATTATCTGAAGATTGCCTTTCGTTCACTATTAAAATTTAAAGCTTATTCCAGCATAAATCTGGTGGGGCTTGCCTTAGGTCTAACAGCCGGAATCCTCATCATGATTTATGTGCTCGATGAACTATCGTTTGATAAATTTCATGTTAACGGTGATCGAATTTATAGGGTAAACACCGTAATCCTTGCTGCTGAATCAGGGAGTGAAGGAGCCAATGAAACCAACGGCTGGCCAATAGGTAAAATTCTTGAGAAAGATTTTCCAGAAGTAGAGCAGGTGTTATATACGCGAAGTGCTTCCTTCCTTTTAGTTAATAAGGAGGACAAACGCATTCGCGAGAAAATTCATTTTGCAAGCCAAGAATTCTTTACCATGTTTTCATTTCCCCTTATAAAGGGAAATGCTGCCAATGTCTTGAATGAACCCAACAGTATTGTCATCTCGCAAGAGATGGAAGAAAAATATTTTCCTGGCGAAGACGCATTGAACAAAACGTTAGTATTGGCAGATACCTTAAATATGCTTGTAACTGGTGTCATGCAGATTCCTGCAAACTCGCACATTCAAGCGGATATGATTGTTTCATTTTCAACCTACGAAAAGATCAATAGGGATTTCAGTTTTGAAAGTGGATGGGGTAATATAAACATGCGCAACTATGTTTTGGTACAGGAGGGCATTGATTTTAATTCATTCGCCAGCAAGGCTAAAGATATTTACATGAACCGGGCCGGGGAGATGATTAAAAACTGGGGCGTAACTGCTTACGTTAAGTTTGAGCCACTTGGGGAAATTTACCTGAACTCTAAAAGTGGTAATGGCATGGGGCCAATGGGAAGTATGGATCGCGTTTATCTTGTATCGGGGATTGCAATATTTGTAATCTTATTAGCGTGCATCAATTTTGTAAACCTGGCAACAGCACGATCTGTTTATCGTGCTAAAGAAGTTGGCCTGAGAAAAGTAGTTGGATCATCCCAAAAAGGATTAATAGCACAATTTTTAAGTGAGTCTTTCGTGCTCACGATGCTAGCTCTGCTCTTGGCGTTCGGGCTGTTAGGTTTCTGTTTACCATTTTTTAATCAATTGATTGGCAAGAATTATGAATTAGCATCGCTAACTAATTTCTCAATTGTTACCGGAATCATAACCTTAGTTATTGTCATTTCATTGTTAGCCGGTTATTATCCGGCATTAATTATGTCGGCATTAAAACCTGCCGAAGTTTTGAAAGGGAAAATGCAAACCAGTTATCGTGGAGTTCGGCTAAGAAGGATATTGGTTGTATTTCAATTTGTTATTTCAGTTGGCTTGGTAACAGGAACCTGGATCGTACTTGACCAACTCAGCTTCATGCAAAAACAAAATTTGGGTTTTGATAAAGATGAAATAATTGTAGTTAATGCCGCACCGGCAAATTCACCCAACCCAAATGGTTTTGAAATTTTTAAAGCGCAACTGTCCTCCGTGGCTATGATTGATGGTGTAACCTATACTAATTCAATTCCGGGGCATCCAGGTTGGATGGGGCAAGTGGCCTATCCGGAAGGCAAGACGGGCGATGATGCTGTAAGCGTGGAATATATGGCGGTTGATGAAATGTATCTTGATGTACTTGGTTTGGAATTGATTGCAGGTCGTGGTTTCGACTTGCAACGGGAAAATGATCTAGGTGAGGGTTTAATTCTTAATGAAGAAGCGGTAGCTGCATTTGGCTGGGCATCGCCAGCAGAAGCAATCGGTAAGAAGATTACCTCGCCTTCAAACTCACCTGCTGGTGAGGTGATTGGGGTGATAAAAAATTATCATCAGTTTGGGTTACAACAAAAGATTGGTCCGATGACGCTCGACTATGCCCCAGCCAACAGTTATCTCTATGCTATTAAATACAAGGCGGCCAATACAGAGCAATTAATTTCGTCAGTGCAGCAATTGTGGTCAAAAAATTTTCCGGGTTATGATTTTAATTATTTCTTTTTAGATCAGGATTTTGAACAGCAGTATCAATCAGAAACAAGACTTGCGAATGTCTTTGCCATCTTTGCTGGTGTTACCATAGTTATTGCTATGATTGGCTTATTGGGGTTAGTGTCTTTTATGGTTGTAGCCCGAACCAAAGAAATTGGTGTTCGTAAAATATTAGGCGCTGATGTATTCGGTATTACAAAGTTGTTGAGTAAAGAGTTTATTATGTTAGTGGTTATTGCAAACTTAATAGCCTTTCCACTTACTTGGTATGCTGCTAATGAATGGCTCACCACATTTGCCTTCCGCATGCAGGTTAATCCTTGGCTTTTTGTTGGCACGATGCTATTAGCACTTGGCTTTACACTTGTTGTTGTCAGCATTCAAACAATAAAGGCTGCGTTAACTGATCCGGTAAAATCTCTGCGCTACGAGTAAGTAAATTTCTTTTCCTATAGCTGCTGGTAGAGAAGAGAATCCACGGGCTGATATTAGTAATCCTAAGGTGGTAAATAGTATGATGATTCGCGGAAAGCGGTTATCAAAATCTGAGATTGATACCAGATTAAAGAAATTAGTTAAGTAATTTTAATCCCGCATCTTGCCACAAGCAACCAGACCCTAACCTAAACCGTGATTTCACTCTTCTCTTATTCTCTTTCTTACACAGAAGTATCTATTGTTTTGCTGGTAGCCTTATTTATAGGCATGGCCAAGACAGGCGTACATGGTACTGGTATTTTAGCGGTGCCATTGCTAGCCACCGTTTTTGGTGGCCAGCGCTCCAGTGGGATTTTACTACCCATCTTGATTTTAGGCGATATTGTGGGCGTTATTTACTATCACCGCCATGCATCGTGGAAACACTTAAAGTTACTTTTTCCATGGGCAGCTGTTGGGGTTATTTTAGGAACTATAGTTGGTAGTAATATTAACGATCATGTTTTCAAAATTATAATGGGCACTGTTATCTTAATCAGTGTGTTCATCATGATTTGGATTGAGCAGGGCGGGCATCAAGATAGAGTACCAACCAATAAATTGTTTGCCAACGGCATGGGCATAGTGGGAGGGTTCACGTCTATGGTAGGAAATCTTGCCGGTTCAGTAATGGGTATCTATTTGTTGTCGACACGCCTACCAAAGAATGCATACATTGGTACTGCAGCCTGGTTTTTTATAGTAGTAAATTGTTTTAAGTTTCCCTTCCATGTTTTTGTTTGGAAAACCATTTCAGTCAATACCGTGCTGTTTGATTTACTAACCTTGCCAGTCATTCTGCTTGGCGCCTACCTGGGTGTTGTGATCATTAGAAATTTCTCAGAGAAAAACTTTCGATGGTTCATCATTGTGATGACCTTGGTTGCCGCTATTGGCATGATTTTTTAAATTTGAATACAATGACATCGTTAAATATTATTGAAAAATTTAGTTTGTTTTCTGAAACCTGGACACCAAAAATTATTGGTGAGTTAAATGGTCAATATGTAAAACTGGCTAAAGTGAAAGACGAATTTGTATGGCACAGCCATCAGCATGAAGATGAGTTATTCATGATCTTCAAAGGCACTTTGTATATGGACTTTCGCGACAAAACCGAAGTTGTGAAAGAAGGTGAGATGATAATTGTACCCAAAGGTGTAGAACATAATCCCCGAACAAATGGGGAAGAAGTTTGGGTTTTATTATTTGAACCCAAGGAAACAGGTCATACGGGCAATATTGTGCACGAACGCACCGTTCACAACCTAAAATGGATCTAAACTTGCGAGGGTTCGGTGAATATTTTCTACAAAAAATTAATCCGTAAAAAGTTGTTTGAAAAGCATACGTGATAGTGTACTAAATACTGAAGCAGAATAGGATACACGGTTTTGGTCAAAGATTCTTATACACAATCAGGAACCATTTTTTTTATAGTTCGTTAGCTAACCTTGAACCAGACTCCAATTAATTAAAAGTATGACATTAGATATCCAAACTCCGATACCTGTCATCGATGGTGCTTCAATTACTCGCGAAGAATTTCAAAAGCAATACCTCGAGCCGCAGCAACCTGTTGTGTTGCGAGGATTGTGGAAAAAATTTCCAGCCTATGATAAGTGGAGCATGGATTTTTTTAAAAAATCCATGGGAAATATAGAAGTTGGATTGTTTGGAAATAGAAAAGAAGACATTTCAAAAACACTTGAGGTACCCAATGCAAAAATGAGATTCGATGAATATCTTAATCTAATTGAACGCGAACCGACTGACTTACGATTATTCTTGTTTCCAATATTTAAGCATAGACCGGAGTTATTAAAGGACTTTGGTTACCCGGCCATTACAGGTGGCTATATCAAAATTCCATTTATGTTTTTCGGTCCGCCTAAGTCGATCGTTCGCATGCATCAGGATATTGATATGAGCAATGTTTTTTTAACTCAATTCCATGGCCGCAAAAGAGTTGTTTTATTTGCTCCTGATCAATCTGATTTATTATATCGCCTGCCATACAATGTACACTCAACAGTTGATATTGATAATCCCGACTTTCAAACCTACCCGGGCTTGAAGTATGTGAAAGGTATGAACACGATTATGGAACATGGTGATACATTATTTATGCCTAGCGGCTATTGGCATCATATTGAATATTTAGATGGTGGGTTTGGTCTTTCTGTGCGCACCATTGCGCATGGATTAGGGATGAAGGTTCGGGGAGTATGGAATTTAGCAGTTAAGCGATTCGTTGACCGGATGATGAATAAGTTATTGAGTGAAAAATGGTTTGAGTATAAAAAGAATCTGGCTGTAAAGCGAGCCGAAAAGGCAATCAACAAATTGAATTCAGGTAATTTGGAAGGTCAGTTTCGTGGCGCAAGCACTGCAACTGTTTAGATTAGGGTGCATTTCAAATTGTCGCGATTCACCTATATGCCATCCCTACGGGATTTTATCAAAGGAATACTCCTTGCACTACCGATACATAACCCCCAACGCGGTTTTTCCACACTAATTAATTCCCGTTAGGGAAGTAATATCGGAAGCCAATTCATCCATTTTTTTCAAGTCCCGGTAGGGAAGACATATTTTGTTATTGCGACAATTTGAAAAGTACCCTAGATTAATCACAGTTATTCTTACCTTAAAAATCCTCATATTAGCTTCTTAAAATATCGGTATGAGGATTTTTGTTTTTCTTAGTTTTCTGATTTCAATTAGCAGCTCGCTTTTCGGGCAAGATCCGCTGCGATTCGAAAAGGAAGTTGCCAATTTAGTAGCAAGTGATAGCGCAGTTAGCAGCAGGAAATTAATTCTCTTTACCGGCTCTTCAAGTATCCGGATTTGGAAAAGTTTGAAATCAGATCTGCCGACATACAATACCTTGAACCGAGGGTTTGGTGGGTCGGAGATGACGGACCTGCTTCATTATGCGGATCAACTTATCATTCAATATAATCCAAAGGAAATTTTCATTTACGAAGGAGATAACGATCTGAATTCTGGTAAGGAAGTTTCTGATATTCTAAAAACGGCTGATCAACTTTTAATCATTATCCGAGAACGCCTTCCAAAAAACGTGAAAGTTTTTTTTATTTCGGCCAAGCCGAGCGTGGCACGCTGGGCGTTGAAAGAAAAGTATCTTAACTACAATAAGCAATTGGAAGCGTGGACTAAAACTGCAAAGAAAGTCTACTTCGTGGATGTATGGAAGCCGCTGTTAGATGCCCAAGGGGAAGTGTTGAAAGACATTTACATTGCGGATGGTCTGCATTTGAATGAACAGGGCTATAAAATTTGGGCGGGCGTGATTAAAAATTATCTGTAGGATGTATTAACTTATTTATTCGTTTGTTACGGACTTAGTCATGCATCTAAAACCTTTCATGCTTTTTCTTTTGCTCACTTGTCTATCAATCTTACCTTTGATTGCGCAAGATGATGTGGAGCGGCCGATGCCAGCCATGATCTCACATCTCACGCACGCACATCGTGATATTTTAAGAATCAAGAATGCACCGAAACACAATATTTTTCAAAAAATTTTATGTTTTCAGGTTAACTGCCGCAGGGAAGCAGGTTGGCAAAAATCGCAAAAGGATAGAAGGTTTAATGACTATAAGGATGTGCCTCAGGTTCGGCATGCTAAAAATGTAAAGAAGTCCGAGTCTAAAGCATTGGTGCACACAACCGAGCCACAGGCATTGAAACCGGATACCGTTGATATAAAAAAACTAATTGAGCCAATTATTCAAAAGGAAGCAGCCAAAGAAAGAAGGTTTACACTCAGTGAAGTATTGTTTGATGTAAACAGTCCGGCCATAAAAAAGGAGGTTAGTTCCCGCCTGGATACGCTAGTGGATATTTTAAGAAAAAGCCCCAACACAACTGTTACTATCATTGGCCATACCGATAACACAGGACGCGAAGCATATAACGTTCGGTTATCGACCAGCCGTGCCGAAGCGGTGGGTGATTATTTAATAGACCATGGTATTGCCTATGGGCGCGTTCATTTTGAAGGTCGCGGAAGTGCTGAGCCAATTGCTGATAATACTTTTGAAGAAGGTCGCATGAAGAATAGGCGGGTTGAGATTATTTTAAAGGAGTAATTCTATCCTCATCGAACCAAATGCACCCAACCTGTAAGTTCTTTATAGCGATCGCGTTCATACAGTCGATTGAATGTTACCTCCGCGCGATAAAAATAAACTCCCCCGGTCAATTCATTGCCCTGCGTAGATTTTCCATCCCATTCAATGCTTGTGTCAGTTGTGTTGGCAGATTGAAAGTGATAAACTTCATTGCCCCACCGATTGTAAACACGGAACACGATATTATTAACGAACCTTGGACAGCGAATAGAAACTGTTGAGCCTGCATCGGGATTGCTGTTCACATCAAAGTTGGCACTGAATACATCGTTGTAGCCATCATCATTAGGAGTAAACACATTGGGCAGTAAATAGTAAGGACAATTATCATTGCATACGGAATCACTGAGCGGCCCTTCTTGTCCAAGTGCATCAACGGCAGAAACTTTGTAGCAATAGGCAAATGAGGGAAGACCTTCGTGGA
>Ga0163151_10004859_pt1 | contig 17650 bp, 16 predicted proteins | sample OliLakLV19MP5IB2_FD_145596 | JGI IMG/M metagenome (GOLD analysis project Ga0163151, IMG submission 145596) | Freshwater microbial mat bacterial communities from Lake Vanda, McMurdo Dry Valleys, Antarctica - Oligotrophic Lake LV.19.MP5.IB-2 | ecosystem: Environmental > Aquatic > Freshwater >...
GAATGAAATACCTATCTTCTTTAAAAACAACTATCTCTTTATTAATCTGATAATTACTTGAGAGGAAGTAATTAGCCATGGTATCTATTATTTGATTGTTGACAGTACCGGGTAAAAACTCCGCTAATTGTTTTTTCTCAACATCTATAATTTGAATTTGGATTGAATGAAACCCATCATAAAAATCTCCTGCCACTATAAAATCTTGCTCTAAAATAACTTCTCCTAAAGGTTTTAAATGTTGAATTGAGGACTTGGTTTTCGCTAAACTTCCATATGAAACAGACACCTCCCTTTTAAGTAATGCCTTTAATGTTTGTTCAATCAAAAGGAAATTACCCTTGATAAAATAGGAATAAGGAAGGATTTTCAAGAGGATGTATAACTGTTCTTTGGTGAAAATATCCGGCAGTCCCCAAAAATTAAAGAACATTTTTTGATTTTTAGGATTCATAAATCCCAAAACCGATCGTCTTTCTTCCTCTTCAAGCAATATTCTTTGCAAGTAAAATTCTGACTCCAATGGCCAGAAAAAATCCCTAGCTTGCTTCTCCTCCTCAACACCTTCGTGAAAATCTTGTATCAAATCTTCCTTAGTTCTTCTCTTGCTTTTAGATTCAGAAGGATGGTTATGAAATACCCCTTCTGGTAAAGCATCGTAAATACCCTCTCTAGTTATTTCAAATACTATCTTTTCGGGACTTAAATCATTAGTGAAATTTAACGAGCCCAACGAGGAAATATCCTTCTTATATCCACGCTTTAAGGTACCCAAAGGTTTTACAACGAGGGCCTCTCTTGAAATCCCCTTATCGATTATTTCATTTATTACGACCTCTACTTTTAAATCGAGTTCGGAAGAAATTATTTCGTTTTCAAGTAACTCTAAGTTGTCTAGCATTTGACGTGCGAAAAAACGATATTATATCAGATAAAAACAAATTATTCGCTATCAATTTTACAGTTGCTTAATTATCAGACATAAAAAAAATGGCAAGGTCTATACTTTACATATTTTAAAAAGAGAAAAATCTAATTTTGTTTGACATATTGATTATGGCAGAGTAAAACTGATTTATCTAGAAAAATGGTATTAATACCGTTACCTAATTCAATTTAGTCCAAAGTGGGCATGCTAAAATATACTCAAATCCACATATAGATTTTACATCCACATTTGCTAATTGATTTACTTGTTCTGTAATAAATGTGCTTACATCTTCTAAAGTTTTATTGTACATGTTTGTATATGCTCTTTTCATTTTCCACCAAATTTTTTCCGCTGGATTTAATTCTGGTGAATAGGGTGGTATAAAAAGCAATACAATATTATCTGGGATCACTAAATCATTACTTTTATGGAATGCTCCGTTGTCCAGAAGCATTATTTTTAATTCATCAGGCAATATTTTAGAAAACTGGTCAAGGAAAATTTGAAACGTTTCTGTATTGCAATGTGGCATCTCAAGCTCAAAATGATCTCCTGTAATTATAGAAAATGCACCAAATAAATATATGGATTGGAAAACCTGTTGATATTCACATATTGGCTTAACCCCTTTTGCAGTAATCCCCTTGCCATTTCTTGTAAACAGCCCAAACCTACTTTCGTCCTGACAGAATAAATTTACTGTTTTATATCTTTCCTGTTTTTCGGAGAAGATTTTTTCACAGGTTTGACTAAAGTTTTTTTTAGACTCTCTACAGCTTCAATGTTTTTTTTAACATGAGATTTTCTAGCGGTTTTGACTTTCACTTTAAATTTTCTAACAACAAACCCATGGAATGTTTTATAGTTAACCGTTGTATCGTGAGCAGTATTAAACCATTGCAGGAACTCAGCAAAACCTACAAACCCATTTTTAGGATTATTCATTTGAACTTGGATTGCTTGCTCCTGTTCTTTTGTAAAAACGGACTCCCTGTTACTCTTTTTTGAATGAGACAACAACAAAGGCATACCACCGTCAATATAGGCTTTACGCCAAGTTTGAATGCTATTATGGTTAACCCCGATAATATCGGCTACCTCTCGTTTTGAGATACCACCCTTTTCGTGTTTCTTGAAAACTAGTAAAGCCTGAAGCCGTTTTGCAATCATTGCTGATTGTGGTTTCATTAATTTTTTAATCTCAACCTGAGATTCAGTTACAATAAATATAGATGGTAATGACATGTCACAAATATACGCTTATCACAGATTAGTCCAATATGTATTTAAAAAAAGTAATCCACATTATTGGACTAATGTGTATTAAGCAATGGTGTTAGTTTAAGAAATGGTATTGGTCGTGCCCACAGCACGTAGTATTTAACGTGTTTGGCCTGGGTAGGTTTTTTGTTGCCAAAAGGCCAGTATAAAATTAAGGAAGTATGGTTTGCCAAAAGCTATATTGCAAAGTAGGTTACTTTTAAATCTTCGCGTAGCTTTATAGAGATTACGGGTACTTGCGATTTGAGTATCATTTGCTCTGGGAAAGAACCTTCGAACATACCATAAGGGTTAGGTTCTTCCACAGCCATAATCATAAGCATGTCGGCATCGATGTTGTCTACATATTGTAGTGTTACATCCGTGAGGTTAGTGCCTTGCAAAAAATCAATTTCTACTTTGGTATCTCGCTCACGCATAAAATCGGCGGCTTGCTCGGCATAGTTTTTCACTGTTTTGAGAGTATCGGGAGAGTTGCTTGACGACACCCCAAGCACGTGGATTGTGGCATCGAAGAGCTTGGCCATTTGCATTGCAGCGGGAACTTTTTGCCTTGTTTCTTGGGTAGTATCTATAGGCAAAACTATTTTTTTGATACTTTGCCGCTTCATGGGCTTTTGAATAGAAACAACATAACAAGGAGCTTCTTTTATAAGTTTATAAGTTTCGCTACCATTCCAAAATCGACGGAATCCTTTCACCAGTTCAGCTCCACATATTATAAGATCGGTGCCCGAATATTGAGCCATATCTATAATACCACGGTGAAAATTACCTTGCCTAAAGGAATGCTCCGTCATAATATTTTGACTATGCATGAGGTTAATGCATTCTTGCACACGTTCTTTCACTTGTGTGTTTAGATGGGAGAGGTCGTCGTTGATAAACATGAAATCAACTTCTAGGGGCTTGTTGCGAGTAACCATAAACTCAATAAAACCACAAGCCGCAGGGAAAGTATCGGCTTTTTCAGAAGTGACGAGTAGTTTGTTAAATACTGTTTCCATAAAGAAGGCCTCCTTTTTTAATGCAAAATAGGAAAAAAAGCAGGAATTAAAAAAATTAAGTTTGTTTCATTTGACAAACAACAAGTTATTTTTCAACTGTATATTTTTTGTCAAAGATTTAGAAGGTGTTTTTGTATGTTTGCACAAAACCTATTGTTTTATTGTGTCTAGAGATTTCAAGCAACATAAGAATGACTTTTTACAGTTTGCAGCAACACAGAAACGCGGCATCCTTTGGATATTGCTCTCGCTAGTGCTGTTGGTTTTTTTTGTCCCTGCATATAGTTTGCTTCAAGATGAAGGAGTTCAGCAACCAATATCTGAGTCGGACAAAGCGGCAATGGACTTAATGTTTGCCCAACAAAATGAAACAGTAGAGGAACAAGAATATAAAATTAACGAGGCGTTATATGAAAACAATAAAAATGACCCAACATTTTTTCCTTTTGACCCTAACACATTATCTGCAAGTGATTTTGAAAAACTAGGTCTAAATAAGGGACAAATTAGGTCTATTCTTAAACTTAGAAGTAAATATAACGGTTTCAAACGGAGATCAGATTTTGAAAAACTTGCTGTATTAAATGTCACATGGGTTGCAAAAGCACACAATTATATACTGCTACCCGATAGTTTTGAAAAAAGAAACTATATCAAAAGGGATTTTATTTTGCTCGATTTGAATACAGCCGACAGTCTGCAGTTAGAAACCTTGCCAGGCATAGGCAAATACATGGCAGCCAAAATAGTACAGTACCGTGAACGTTTAGGAGGGTATATTAATATAGAGCAAATGAGACAGATTACGAACATGGACATAGATATGTATAATATTTCAGTTTCTCACTTATATATTAAAGAAGATGCAAGAAAGCTCAATATAAATAATGCCAGCAAGGAAACGATGGGTAATCACCCCTATATAGGATGGAAGGCTGCTAACAATATAGTAAACTTTAGAAAGCAGCATAATAAAATTACAGAAGCAAAAGAACTTAGTAGGGCCAAGTTATTACCGGATACGACTTTACAAAAACTAGCACCCTATTTAACCTATTAGAAAAATGGAACAGCAAGTTTAGTTTTAAACATGCCTTTGGGCAAATGTTATGGATAAACAACGACAGGTGTGATGCACTTTTGCGGTATGATAGAGTCGGTATTTTTAATATTGGGTTTAAGTAGTGGAGCGATTCTAACATGGGTTATTGCTAAAAGTATCTACGCCTCAAAATTTCATCAACTAGAAGAACTCGAACAGAAAGCAACCCTACTTGAAGTTACGGAGAGGGCATTGAACGACATAACAAAAGATAAAAGTTTTGAAGAAAAGCGTGTTATAGAGCAGCAAAGGCTAGTCTTAAAATTAGAATTGGAAATAAAAGAGGAGAGAGAAAAAAACACCAAACTAGAAAGTAAAATTGCCAAGGCGGAAGAAATTTTTAAAAATCAGAATGAGAAAATAGCAACACAGAAGGAAGAAATGGAGAGCCTCACCAAAAAACTTCAGGCCGACTTTGAAAACATTGCTTCGCGATTGTTGGAAGAGAAGAGCCAAAAATTTACGGAGCAAAACAGAACCAACCTTGATATTATTCTGAACCCATTAAAAGACCGGATAAAGGAATTTGAAGAGAAGGTAGATAAAACATATAAAGCCGAATCGGGCGAACGCATTAGCCTAAAAACGGAAATAAAACAACTGATGGAAATGAACCTAAATTTGCAGAAAGAAGCTAATAATTTAACTACCGCCTTAAAAGGGGACAATAAAAAGCAAGGAAACTGGGGAGAGATTATACTTGAGCGTGTATTAGAAATGAGTGGTCTTCAAAAAGACAGGGAATACCGGACACAGTATACAGCTACCGGCAACGATGGCAATACGCTTAGACCTGATGTGGTAGTGATGCTTCCTGACAATAAACATATAATTATTGATAGTAAAGTGTCTCTCATTGCATACGATTCATGGTCGTCGGCAGAGACAGAACAAGATAGGAGTAAATATATAAAACAGCATGTTGATTCCGTCAGAAATCATATAAAGCAACTAGGCGATAAAAACTATCAAGCAGCTCAAGGGTTTAATTCGCCCGATATGGTTTTGTTGTTCATGCCCATTGAGCCAGCATTTGCGGCCGCCATGCAACACGATCAAGACATCTATACATTTGCTTGGGAAAGGAAAATAGTGATTGTGAGCCCTTCAACGCTGCTTGCCACCTTGCGTACGGTCTCATCTCTTTGGCAACAAGACAGGCAAGTAAAAAACGCATTGGAGATTGCTAGACAGGGAGGAGAGTTATATGATAAGTTTGTAGGGTTTGTAGAAAGCCTGGAGAAGGTTGGTAAATCAATAGATGTCGCACATATTAATTATAATGAGGCATACAAGAAACTATCGACTGGTTCTGGCAATTTGGTAAACAGAACCCAAAAGCTCCAAGAGCTAGGAGCAAAAACTACAAAACAGCTATCCGCAAATTTGTTGAAAGAGGAAAGCGAAGAAATATAATTTAATCTTCTTGGCCAGAACCAAATTGTTCAACCCACATTTGATTGAATGAACGTTCAACGAGTTGTGGGAATTCACGCTTTTCGCCCCAGTTTTTTCTAAAAGCAGTGCGGAACATAAAACTTTTGAGCGACGTTGTTTGGTTCATTCGTTTACGTTTTAACATCATCCGTTTCCATGCAAGCCACAAATATTTTTCGTTAGCTCCTGCATGTCCTGTTTCTTGACTATCTTTTCGGTTATTGACGATCAAGCTATGTATATCTATTTTTACGGGACAGACTTCGGTGCATGCACCACAATGTGTACTGGCAAAACTGAGGTGCTTCATTTCTTTGGCGATATATTGTTGTTGCGATGTTACTTTGCCGATTGGGCCAGCATTAGCAGGTCTATACGATTCAGCACCCACCATTCTGAATACGGGACAAACCATATGGCAGGCACCACATTGAATACAGTGAGATGATTGTCTTATTGCTGGTTTAGAAAGCGTGTTGCTTCTGCCATTGTCAAACAAGATAATATATATTTCCTCTGGGCCTTCATCAAAAGAACTCTGTTTCGGACCCCCTACAAACAAGAGCTGCCGGCTCAGGGCCTCAGCTTGGCCATAAACAGATAATAGGGGCAACAAAGTTTCCAATTCATTTTTGGTTGCTACCATTTGGTCAATCCCAACCAAAGCAACTATTATATTACTCTGCATTACCAGTGAAGTTTGTAACCCGTTATTACCCACAAACACAAGAGACCCCGAATCGGTAAGAGCAAACTGGGGACTAACGAAAGCAATGGATTTGTTGATGGTTTTCGAAATAGATTTATCTCTATAGTATTCTGCCCAATATTTAGTTTCGGTGCGTGCTTTCAACCCCAAGAACTCGTTAAAAAAAACATTCGCTTTTTCTTTTCCCACATGAGCTAGGGGGAATACAGGATGGCTGTACGCTCTTTTTTCGCCACACAAAGTAGCTTCTATGCCCGCACTGTGAGAAGGTTTATTAGAAAGAGCATTATAAAGCCCCGCTTCTTCAAATATTGGCGAATGCGAAACTTCAATATCATAATTATTATACTTTGCCAGCAAAAGAGCAACTTCTTTTTGTATATCTTTTTCATCGGGTGCCCAAATCACTTTCCCACCTTTCTTAAGGAAATTAGATTCGAACTCTATTAAATGTTTATCAAGATTTTCTGTAGTACGCCACCGATAAAAGGCCCCTCTTTTTTTTGCATTTTCAGGGTGTTGTATTATTCCTGCTTTGCTTTGTTTTTGTTTTGAGAAGGAGTTTGCAAAGTCCGTCATTTGTCCGTAAAACTCACTGTCGATGGCTTTTTCTGAAACAGATTTATTGAATTTATCTTGTAGGTTCAAAAGAATATATTTTTATGGAGCAAACTAACGAACGCCTAGCGAAACTAGCAAGGAGAATTCATGCACATTTTGAAAAGAAACAATTTGAATATTAGGTTCAAATATCAACAAAAATCATTTAATCCGCTTTCTTACCACCTCTACTTTTTCTTTAATAGTATTGAAGAATTGGGTTCTTGCTTTTTCTGACGCAGAACTTATTAACGTTGAGCGTTTCATTAAGTTGTTTAGCCATAGTTGAGTAGTATCACAATAATCGCGGTTTGTAATAAACATATAGTTTAGGGTGTTGTGTGTAATAAATACACCCTTTTGGTCATCGGTAACAGCAAAAATGCTATTGTCGCACAATACCACTTCATTATTGTATAGTTTGTAAGTGCTACCATATTCAGAAGGATTGTCGCCAACGTGAAACTTATGACCAACTTCGGCCTGTTTCTCTAGGTGGTTCATCATTTCCATGAATTGGTCAACCAATACCAGTGCCTCCTTTTTGTTTTTAAAAACGCCCATATCATAATAAAAATGTATCTGACGCAGAACAGAGTGCGGTGTTTCATCGTTCCATATTTCGACGCTCGGCACAGCTATATAACGTTCCAATGCCATCTTACCCATAACAATATTTTGGTCTTCATTTACGGTATCAATCGAGAACTGCCGGTCTTGGTACTCTTCGAGTCCCATTATAGCCTTTTTCCAAACAAATATTTTAAATGCCGCAAGTTCGTCAAAATGATAATAGTGAAACACAGGTAAGTCTTTGGCGGAGTATATCATTTCTTTTTCTTTTGCTTTGCTTATCCGTTCTAGGTGGTCAATTTGCGATTGCAAATATTGTTCAAACGTAAAAGACTTGTTATCTAAAGTTTTAAAAGAAAACCACACTTGATCGTTAGAAATCTTTGGGTTCAGCAATTCAAGACTTATCTCGAAATGGTTGGCGAGCAATAAAACTTCATCTAAGCTCATTACCTTTTCTCCCCTAATACGACGATATGCACTGTGGTCGCCAATATTAAGTAAAGAAGCTATTTGTTCGGGTAAAGAAACGTGGTTGGGCAACTTATTCTTTATCATTTGGATAAAATGCATTTGAGCCGCTGATTGGTTTTCTGACATAAGATAAAAATTTGGCTGCAATATAAATTTATTCCTGTTTATTTGCCGTTATAATTTTTTTGAATAACCAAAATAATAATAAAAATCTCATGGCTCACCAATATCATGACGCACAAGTAGTCGACATAATAGACGAAACACCCACAGTGAAAAGGTATTTCTTGAAAATGCCTAGCGATTTTACGTACAAAGCGGGGCAGTTTGTAATGTTGGATCTTCCCATTGAAGCTAAGTTTACCAATAGAAGCTATTCCATTGCTTCGGCACCAAGAGAAGACGAGGTTTTTGAATTGTGTATTGTTATTAAACCGGACGGATTGGGTACACCTTATTTATTTGAGAACGTAAAAGTAGGGAGCATTGTAAAAACAGCCGGACCTGTGGGTAAATTTATTTTGCCAGAAAACATAGAAACAGATTTGTGTTTTGTATGCACAGGAACGGGCATAGCCCCGCTGCGGGCAATGATACATGATATATATAATAAAAACATTCCGCACAAAAACATGTATATGGTTTTTGGCAACCGTGTAAAGCAGGATATTTTATATAGGAAAGAATTCGAGGAATTGCAGCAACAGCACCCTGAGTTTAAATTTCTACCTGTATTGTCGAGGGAGAGCAAAGAAACCTGGGATGGCGATATTGGATATGTTCACGATGTGTATTTGAGATATTTTGGAGAAAAGAAGCCTGTTATTTTTTATCTGTGTGGATGGAGTGCTATGGTGCGTGAGGCACGAGACCGATTGAAGGAGCTGGGCTATGGCAAGCAAGAACTCAAATTTGAATTATATGATTAGCACAAAAAGTCCACATGGCTTGTTGATTGTTTTTTAAGTTTTTTTATTACCCATATTATAAAATATAACGTTATTTTTGCAGATTATTTATATATAACACGATGGCATTAGAAGTATCGGGCAAGCTCATAAAATTGCTGCCAAAACAAACAGGCGAAGGGAAAAACGGCCCATGGTCTAAACAAGACTTTGTGATTGAGACCTCAGAACAATTCCCCAAAAAAATATGTTTCTCGGCATGGGGCGAGCGAGCCACACAAATAGAAACCATGCCAGAAGGAACAGATTTAAAAGTTTCTTTCGATGTGCAAAGCCGCGAGTACAATGACCGCTGGTATACCGATTTGAAACCTTGGAAAATAGATGTGTTAAGTGCAGGCTCTTCTCCATCAACACCACAGACGCAAGATTCTATAGCAACTGACCCCTTTGAGCCTGGGCAAAGCGACGACGATTTGCCTTTTTAAGATGTTTCAAAAAATAACAGTTGCGGTTGCTTTTAATCACCATTTAGAAGATGAGTTAACGTGTGCAGCACAACTTGCAAGAGGTGCAGAGTTGCACATGGTGCATGTGGGTAAAGCCACTGCACAAAAAGAACAGTATTTGGAGGAAGTGTTAAAAAGACTTCAAATAAAACTTAACGGTCTTCATTGGCTAGAGGGAGACAAGGTTGAAAGTTTATTAGAGTTTACACAAATTCAACACACCGATTTGCTTATTACTGCAACCGATGATACTCAGAATTTATTCAAATATTTTACTGGGAGCATTTCTAAAAACCTATGCCGTAAATGTCGTTGCAGCATTTTGCTGCTCCACCACCCGGTAAAAAATAAAGGGGCTTTCGAACATTTGGTAGTGAGCGGGGTAGACCATCCCAAAACCCCATATACTCTTGACTTTGCATCCAAGTTAAGTGGAAGAACCAATACCAAAAAACTCACCTTGGTAGAAGAACTTCCGGTTGATCATTTGGTTGTTTCGGCAGGTCACGATATGGTAGAGAAAGCAAAATATAGCACCGAGGATACTTTAATGAATTTATTTGACAATAAACAAGAAGTAGACAATATGCTTCACAGGTTTGCAATGGGAAATCTTAAAGTTGAAGTTGATAGACGTGAAGGCAAACCAGGGCATTGTGTTTCCGCTTTTGCGAGAGAAAGCCAAGCGGACTTATTGGTGCTTAACTCGCCCGACACCGAACTTGGGTTATTAGATAGGTTGTTCCCGCACGATTTGGAGTATGCTCTTTCTAATTTGCCCTGCAGTTTATTGGTAGTTCACCCACAGGAATTCGAATTTAATTAATCCTGAGAATTCGCTCATTCTGTTTTTCCAAGTTTATATTTATATATAATACTTTTTCTTTGGTGAGCAGTTTAGATATTTTTTGTGGCCATTCTATTAAGCACAGATTTCCACTATCTAAATATTCATAAAAACCTGCATCAATAGCTTCTTGTTCAGAATTTATCCGATAAAAATCAAAATGATAGATATGGTTTTTTTTAGAATAGGTATATTCGTTAACTAAAGAATAAGAGGGGCTTATAGCCTTACCTTCTATATTAAGCCTATTGCAAATGGCTTGAATAAGCGTAGTTTTTCCCATGCCCATTTCACCTTCAAAAGCTACAATAGTATACTTCTCTGCCATCAATAAAACCCATTCGGCAGCCGCTGTTAATTGCTCTAGTTTATAGGTATAAGACTCCAATACAGACTATCTTTTTTTCTTCACCAAAACGGCATCTTGATAACCATCCACTTCGTAACTAAAAATCTTTGGAATCCCCTTAGACCCGCCCGTCCATGTTACGGGGGCAACTTCACTTGAAATAATTTGTGTAAACACGGTATCGGCACTAAACTTATAGATACTCGTAATATCTTTTTCGGGCAAAGAAAAACGCTCCACCAACACATTTCCCAATAGGTAAGAATTCAATCTTAATGAGTTTTGCTCATCTATTATATAACTTCCCGAGGAACTATCTCTTTTGAGCAAATATTTTCTTTCATCGGGTTGGCCTTGGGACATATATCTGATAGTAAAATTCCAACAATGTGCCGTATCGTTTTTGGTAATTTCCAACTGCATGGTAACCCTTTGCCTGCTTTTGGGAACCGATAGATCTTGAATATTTGAAGGCTTATATACTTTTAATTCCCCCTCCCATAATCCTTCAAATTCTGCTGGGAAGCTTGAAACTTGAGCAATAGCCGCTCTTGATAAAACAAGCAGTACAATAACTAAATGAACCTTTTTAAACATATAAATTTCTTTTTCAGTAGCGACAAGGTTAGTCGAATAAAAGTTGCCTGCTATACGATACCATTATCCATTGCAAATTTAACCAAGCCCAACACATTGTGCGTATTTGTTTTTCGCAAAATGTTTTTTCGGTGGGTTTCTACTGTCCGTTCGCTGATAAATAATTTATCTGCAATTTGGGCATTGTTATATTCCTCGGCTATTAATTTTACTATTTCCAGTTCGCGGGTTGTTAGATTTACTTGATTATTTGCAGGCTTTGCAGGCTCTGCAACGGGTCGCATCATTTCTGCTGCTACATCGTCGCTAAAGAACATGCCACCATGGTATATTTTTAAAAGAGCCGTTACCAGTTCTTCTTTACCCGTATTCTTCAATATATACCCCGCAGCACCCGCATTCACAATTTCGCCAATCATAGTGCGGTCGTTGTGCATGGAAAGGACTAATACTTGCAATGAAGGAAAAACAGACTTTAAAAGTTTGGTCAATTCTATACCATTCATCTCGGGCATATCAATATCGCTGAGCAGAATATGAGGCTGCAGCGAATTTACCAAGCCAATTGCATCGGGGCTTTTAGTGGTTTCTCCCACTACTTCAAAGCGTTTGTCGGACTTTAAAAGAGATTTTATTCCATCAATAAGCATCTGATGGTCGTCAACAATTACCAAGCGAATTTTATCGGCGATATTGCTCATTTAGCGGGTTTCTTTTCTTTTTTTCCAAAGACGGAGATTTGGACATAGCGTTTTGGATGCTCTTTTAGGTCCACCAATAGTTTGTCTAGGTTTTCGCTCGATTTTCTTAGATTATCATAAAGCTTGGTATCATTTACCAATAAACCAATGGTGCCTTCGCCCTTGTTTATTTTGTCTAACAAAAGGGTTACCGATTTAACTGCATCGTTGGCATTGTGAATAGTTGTTTTTAAATCGGAGGCCGCTAGAGAATCGGTAATTTTAGCCATATTTTTCATCACCTTTTCTAAGGTATTGGCATTGTCGTGCAGCTTGCGGGTGATTCCCTCTACATGGGCTAGTATTTGGTTAAACTTGCTGGCATCTGAGTTGAGCATATTGTCCATGCCGCTTGCGGTATGGTTCAAAGCCAATAAAGTGTTTTTTAGGGTAACAAGCGATTGTTTTAATTGACCTGCATTGCCTGGTGAAATTTCGCTAGTAAAGCTACCAATCATCGAATCTATTGCAAGAATAAATTTCTCTGTCTTAGCTTTTATGGGGCCAAAAACGGCAGAAATCTGATCGGCTATTCCGGGTTTGAGGTAGGCTACTAAGGTATCGCCGTTTTGAGCGATATCCCCCAAGTGCGATGTGGTTATTTCTATGGCCTTGTTTTGAAAAATATCGGTCGCTACAATTTTGCACGAATCGAGTTTGTTCAGTTGCAGATCGCTGTTTATTTCAATCATCACCACCAATTTTTTATCGGGGCGGTAGGTTACTTTTCTGACTTGGCCTACTTTTAAACCTTGAATCATCACAGCATTGGAAGGTGTGAGGCCATCCACATTGTCATATATGGCAAAATAGGTATTGGTGGTCGAGAAAAGCTCGTTGCCTTTCAGATAATTATAGCCTAAAATTAGCATCACTATGGCAATTACCGTAAGTGAACCAACCTTTGTTTCATTGGATATTTTCACGCGGCAAATTTAGGGCAAAAACTAACGACGTAAACTATTATACCGAAACTCAATATATAATAATCCAAAAGAAAGGGACTAATCCCCCCGCATCCCGATAATTATCGGGATTAAGCGGGGCTTTCGGGATGTAGTTCGGCATTACCATTCTACAAACCAAATCCGCCACAGGCGGAGAACTATTATAGTTTAAGAATTGGTATAATAACTTTTCTCATTTGAGTATGCTTTGGAATTGTTTGGCTGCTCTAAAACGATTTTATCAACTCCGACCTTTCCAACATCAAACCGTAAACTTCTTTGAGTTTTTGAACCACAGAGTCGGCAATTACGGGTGTATTTATTTCATCGTGGTTGCGTACCAAAAAAGATGCTGCTTTGATACCTTTGGCTAACCATTCTTTAATGCGTGCAGCCCTTTCGTCTTTTCTTATATAATCTGCGAGCTGGAGGTTATATGTGCTAGTTCATCGGGGTTGCACGCGGCCAAATTCCATGGGTTAAATATATAATATTATTTAGTCTTCGATTCGACAGATTCTTCGTTGGAAGCCAACTCAGAATGACGGTGTAGGAAGAAAATTACGCTATTTGTTGTCTTATAATATTTAATGCACCACCTGCTTTGAACCACTCAATTTGTTGGTCGTTGTAGGTATGGTTTATCATAATGGTATCACAAGTTCCATCGGTGTGGTTTATGACTAAGCCTAAAGGTTTGCCTGAGGTGAAAGAAGTTAGACCAATGATATCGAAAGTATCGTATTCACGAATCTTATCATAATCGTTTTTATCGGCAAAAGTTAATGCAAGCATACCTTGTTTCTTCAAATTCGTTTCGTGGATACGGGCATAAGATTTCACTAAGATAGCACGCACACCAAGGTGGCGGGGCTCCATGGCGGCATGCTCACGGCTACTGCCTTCGCCGTAATTTTCATCACCTACCACGATGCTGCCGATATGGGCAGCTTTATAAGCACGTTGCACTGCTGGCACTTCGCCATATTCGCCTGTTAGTTGGTTCTTTACATTATTGGTTTTATCGTTGGCAAAGTTTACCGCACCAATCAACATATTATTGGAGATATTGTCTAGGTGGCCACGAAATTTAAGCCAAGGACCCGCCATACTTATATGGTCGGTGGTACATTTTCCTTTTACTTTAATTAATAATTTTAAACCCATTAAGTCGGTTCCTTCCCAAGCCGAAAAGGGCTCAAGCAACTGCAAACGGTCGCTGCTAGGAGATACTGCAATATTTACATTACTACCATCGGTTGCAGGGGCTACAAAGCCTGCATCTTCAACCGCAAAACCTTTAATAGGCATTTCGATGCCTTGGGGTTCTTGTAGTTTTATTTTTTCGCCAGCAGCGTTTGTTAGATAATCAGTAAGGGGGTTGAAAGTTAAATTACCTGCGATAGCGAGTGCAGTAACAATCTCGGGCGATGCCACAAAAGCGTGTGTATTGGGATTACCATCATTTCGTTTGGCGAAGTTTCTATTGAATGAAGTTATAATAGAATTCTTTTTATTGGGATCAGAAGTATGACGGGCCCATTGGCCAATACAAGGACCACAAGCATTGGCAAGCACAACACCGCCCATTTGTTCAAATGTATTCAAATATCCATCACGTTCAACAGTATATCTCACTAGTTCAGATCCTGGAGTAATTGTGAATTCGGAAACTGTCTTCAGTCCCGCATCAGTTGCTTGTTTGGCAATGGATGCCGCACGTGTTATGTCTTCATAAGACGAGTTGGTGCATGAACCAATCAATCCCACTTCTAGTTCGGCAGGCCAGTTGTTTTCTTTTACGGCAGCAGCAAATTTAGAAATAGGCCAGGCCAAATCAGGGGTGAAGGGGCCATTGATATGAGGCTCCAATTCAGAAAGGTTGATTTCGATTACTTCATCAAAATATTTCTCGGGAGATTCATATACTTCTTTATCGCCACGCAAATGTTCGGTAACAGTATCAGCAGCATCGGCAATAGCAGCACGACTCGTACCTCTGAGGTATTCGGCCATTTTATTATCATAACAGAACAAAGAAGTGGTTGCTCCTATCTCGGCACCCATATTACAAATGGTTCCTTTGCCTGTGCATGAAAGCGAATCAGCACCATCGCCGAAGTATTCTAATATGGCATTGGTTCCACCTTTTACGGTAAGTATACCTGCTACTTTTAATATTATATCTTTTGAAGAAGCCCAACCGCTTAGTTTGCCAGTTAGTTTTACGCCAATAAGTTTAGGCCATTTAAGTTCCCAAGGTAGGCCAGCCATTACGTCGCAGGCATCGGCTCCACCTACACCAATAGCAATCATACCAAGCCCTCCTGCATTAACGGTGTGAGAATCGGTACCTATCATTAACCCGCCAGGGAAAGCATAGTTTTCTAAAATCACTTGGTGTATTATACCTGCACCTGGTTTCCAAAATCCAATTCCATATTTATTGGAAACCGAAGCCAAGAAATCATATACTTCTTTGTTTTTATCATTGGCAGTATTCAAATCTTGAACCGCCCCATCTTTTGCTTGGATTAAATGATCGCAGTGTACGGTGCTGGGCACAGCTACTTTAGGACGACCTGCTTGCATAAACTGTAGCAAAGCCATTTGTGCCGTTGCATCTTGCATGGCTACCCTGTCGGGAGCAAAGTCTACATAGCTTACCAATCGTTCGTTAGCAGAATTTGCGTTGCCCTCGGTTAGATGGCTATATAATATTTTTTCGGTAAGTGTTAAGGGTTTTCCAATTACTGTGCGTGCGGCTGCCACACGGCCGCCAAGGCGGGCGTAGTGGGCTTTAATCATGTCTAAATCGTATGCCATTATCTTTTTTTTAATTTGCCGCGAAGTTAATGAATATAGGGAAAGATTACAAATGGTGGGTTTGAAGTATAACACTATCATAACTAAAAACCACCTCAGCACTATCACAATCATTTTTAGAAAATTTTGCATTATTTTTGCAGCATCAATAGGAAAACAAGATATTCTGTGTTAAAAGTATTGAGTCAGGGAATGCACTGTTATACCAATACCCATTATACAATAATCCGATTAAGTTTATCCTTTTCTTCCCCCGCCGCGGCGGGCTATCGGGATATATTTCTTCAAAAAATATTTCTGTAGCCTTGGCTATGCAAAGATTTTTTTCATCATCTAAGTAAAAAATTATTTCGTTTCTTTAGACCATTTTATAATGAGTTTCGGTATTATTTACATAGAGTGCACCAAACCGCAAATCTTGTAATTATATAACTTTTAGCAAGAAATATATAATGCCCTCGGCAACAAAGCAAGCGAAATTTGTATTGTAATAATTAAGTTACTATATAAAGACAAAAATGAAAGCGCTGCACATTATATTCTTTAGTTTTTTGTTTGCGATAGCATTTAATGGATGTAAAAAGCAAAATATTGCCTCAACGTACACATACAATGTTAGAATGACTGATGCTCCAGGGCCTTATAATGCAGTATATATTGATCTGCAAGGTGCGGAAGTAATAGGGAGTGACGGAAAGGCGGAAAAGCTAAATGTACAAAGCGGCATCTATAACTTACTTACCCTTTCGAACGGAAAGGATACATTAATAGCAGCGGGAGAGCTGCAAACCGCTACTGTAGAATATATAAAACTTATACTTGGGTCAAACAATATGTTAGTGGTAGGAGGGGTAAGTTATCCGTTAAACAGTCCTAGTTCTGAGCAAGCGGGATTGAAGATAAGGGCAAATCAAACTATGGTGGAGGGCATAGCGAATATCGTACTCCTTGATTTTGATGCAAACAAATCCATTGTACAAGAAGGTAATGGAAGCTACACTTTAAAACCAGTTATACGAGCGATTGACCTAGTTGCTAGCGGTGTAGTTAAGGGTACTATTTCACCTGCGGGAGTTTTAGCCACTGTAACAGCTATATCAACAGAAGGCCTGTCATACTCATCCAATTTTAATTCATCGGGAGCATATATGCTCAATGGTTTGCCCGCTGGAATGTATACCGTTACCATTACGCCTGCTAGTCCTTTTAAAGCTGTTACACAAAGCAATGTTGAGGTGAAGGTGGGTTATACCACAAATATATATTTTACCTTATAGTATTTTTTCTTAGTAGTTTTATACTACTTGCCAAAGGCACTACATACCTACTTTGAAAAAAGAGAAATTGCCAATGTGTTCTCCATATTTTTGCTAATAGTAGTAGTTGTTAGAAGTTTGTTTGTTTGTATAATCAGTAGTTTTGATTATATTAAAATTGAACAGTGTCGTGTAGCGGGATAGCTGCTGCGATAGTTTGATGCTTGGATAATATTTCCGCCATATATATAGGTGCCTATGCTTTATATTTTTTTGTGGACATGGCAGTTTACTCAATATGGGGATATTAAACTGAGAGCGTTTCTATGAATCGGGGCTATGGGAACATATATACTGATTCTTAAACTATAATAGTTCTCCGGCTGTGGCGGATTAGTTTTTAGAATGTTATTAGCAATCAACAAAACATCCGTCCCTTTTTTTGGACTATTATATATTAGACCTCTTTCATAATTCAAATAAGAAAAGCCAAATTATAACGGACACTTTATTTTATTGTAGTATCGCTCGCCGCGAACTCCGATAACTATCGGGGC